>Ga0193750_1000249_pt1 | contig 15163 bp, 16 predicted proteins | sample L1c1metaG_FD_160569 | JGI IMG/M metagenome (GOLD analysis project Ga0193750, IMG submission 160569) | Soil microbial communities from a riparian zone of the East river system, Colorado, United States - L1c1 | ecosystem: Environmental > Terrestrial > Soil > Riparian zone | place: USA: East River... | reverse complement strand
TATCTCTTCTTTGGACACTAAGCGAGCGCCCGCCGCCCCGGCTCTTTCCTTCGTTAGATTCTGGCTCCAAGCGATGACGTTCATACCAAACGCCCTTCCGATTTCCGCGACGCGCGAACCGATATTCCCCAGACCGACGATTCCAAGAGTCTTGCCAAAGAGATCCGCTCCTACGGCTGTCTGCCAGCCGCCGCCACGAAGAGAAGCGTTCTCAGTCGCCACGTTACGCACGAGCGCCAGAATGAGAGCCCAGGTGAACTCGATGGTCGGGTTCGAGTTGTAGCCTGTATGAAGGACCACGATGCCTCTGCGCTTCACCGCCTCAGCGTCAATGGCCGCTGCATTTCCCGTTCCCGTTGAGGCAATGAGCTTCAGATTCGGCAGGCGATCCAGCAGCTCGGCCGTCATCGGGGTTCGCTCCCGCATGATACAGAGAACATCAAACGGAAGCAGACGTCGAGCGAGAGGCTCCAACTCGGAGATATGGTCCTGAAATACGGTGATGTCCGCTCGATCGCGGAGCACCGACCAATCGGCGCTCTCAAGCGCCACATTTTGGTAATCGTCCAGAACAGCGATCTTGTACTTCTTCATTGGCATCCATCCCGCCGGTGTTTCGTTGATTGGCGTCCTCAAAATTTGCCGTTTGGGTTCTTCCATTGATCGGAAGGCGGGATCGTTTCGAGGACATCCCAATGCTTGGCTTGCTTGCCATTCTCAATCCTGTACAGGTCATAGAAGGCCGTGGGCTTCCCATCAAAAAGGCCCTCACTCATGACAAGGACGAAGTTTCCTTGCCCTAGGATCTTGTGGACCTTGGTGTATTTGAGGGCAAAGCCTGGTTTCGTGAAGATCTGAAAACCTGATTTATTGTCTTCACCATCACAATTGTGCTGATGGAAGTTGTCCGCCGACCGGTATTGCGCGACCTTGTCACGCTGACCGCCGAGCACGACATCGTCGAAGTAGCGTTTCATGAGTAATTTATTGGCATCGGTTTTATCGAGGTCGGCGACTTTCGTAGGGCCATCGAGCTGAGTGCGACCACTCGCATTTGGAACGACACATTTATCCTGCAGGTTGCCCCAATGTTCGACCATCTTGTCGCCACTGAACCGGAAGACGTCGAAGCCTACCTTCGGACCGCCAAAGTTGTAATCAGTCTGTGCGACCACATAGTCACCATCGGCGAAGATCCTCACCGTATGAACTGTCGTGCCTGCCGGTAAATCGAGCACCACTTCTTTGAAGCCTGCCGGACCATCTGCGACCTTCAGATTGTGCTGCGTGTAACTGGAACCGATGTAGGCAAGCGGCCGGAGATCTCTTGTTTCCAGGCTCTTCAGAAGTGTAGTTACTCTGTCGATCTTCTCAGCCGGGGTTAATTGGGCAGCGAAAGCAGCCCCACAAATCACCGAAAGCGTTGTAAGAACGCATACTGTAAGGCGGTTTTTCATTGTCAATCCTCCTCGTATTCGCCGTGACCTCGGGATGCTGCTTGGGAATCATCCAGAACAGCGATCTTGTACTTCTTCATTGGCATCCATTCCGCGGTGATTGATTCGGCCCTTCGCATCCCGCGACGAAGGCTCGGTCTGACAAATGGTTAGTTTGTTTGTCAGGGTTTTACATTAGCCTTCGCGCCCCGTTCGATAGCCAAGAGGAGGTCGGCGGATGGGAATCTTTCCTTCATGGTGTTAATAAGGCTATCCGGATCTTTGGTTTTTTTGAGTTCCTCTTCAAAAGCTAACAAATAGTTTGCCGTAAAATCCACGGCGGTCTTCGCGTCAAGGGGAGCTCCAACCTTGCTATGTCCAGGGATAACAACCGAAGGTTTTAATTCTCTGATTTTATTTAATGAGTTCAGCCATTTCCCTCTAGCCTTACTGTCCGTTTCTGCGGTGTAAACGTGCATGTTATTGAGCACAACATCGCCAGTAATGAGAGTTCTCTGTCCAGGGATCCAAAGCATGGTGTTTTCATCGGTGTCGCCTTGGATGTGTTTAAGGACCTCTATTTCTGAGTCTTCAAATTTAATAAAGTCGCCGTCGAATTTTTCGATAGCAACGACGTGAGAGGTTGCACCTGAGCCTAAGATCTTTTGCCATTTGTCGATCTTCTCCTGATAGACCTTGTTGATTCGGTCTACTACCTCAGAATTCGCGATAATCTTTACTCTCGGGTAAGCCACCCTAAAAACCTCCAGACCAAGAAAATGATCGGCGTGCTCGTGGGTAATGTAGATAATAGACAGTGGCTTCTTAGTCTCTTTGATTTCCTGTAATACTCTTTCCGCATTAGTCTTTGTTAACTGCGCGTCGACCAACATCACTTCATTGACTCCTTCGACAATGACGGAGTTAACCCAAAACTGATCGTCGGCGGAGGTGACTACCTTGATTGACAAATCGTGCTGACTACTTGCAAACGCAGATGCACACGAAATTAGAAATAAGAGACTGATCATCGCTATACCTGCCCTCTGCCGCCATCGGCGAACAATTCGATACCTGTAATGAAACTGGAATCGCCAGATGCCAGGAACACCGCGGCTGTTGCGATTTCGTCAGGCTCTCCCATCCGACTCATCGGAACGGTGGACACGAGCCGCGCGATCGCGTCCGGAGATTGTCGGTCTGCCAGGGGGGTTTTGATGGGGCCGGGACTCAAGACGTTGGAACGGATATGGCGATCCTTCAGGTCGTTAGTCCAAGTACGCGCAAACGAGCGCAGAGCAGCCTTGGTCGCGGCGTAGACGCCGAAACTGGAAGTCCCCTTCACACTCGCGACCGAACCAATAAGAATCACTGAGCCACCGTCAACTAAGAACGGTAGAGCTTTTTGCACGGTGAAAACTGTTCCCTTTACATTGACGTTAAAAAGTTTGTCGAAATGCTCTTCGTTTACTTTGTCGAAGGGAACGAACTCAGCTATACCCGCATTGGCGACTACAACATCGATCCTCCCCTTAGTTCGACGAATGGTTTCGTACAGACGATCCAGGTCAGCCATCTTGGCAACGTCTCCCTGAACGCCGGTAACGTTGTTGCCGATCGCCCTCACTGCCTCGTCCAGTTCTCTTTGGCGACGTCCGGTGATGAAAACATAGGCACCTTCTTTGACGAAGAGTTTTGCGATAGCTAGGCCTATCCCCTCAGTTCCTCCGGTTATGACTGCGGTCTTGCCTTCAAGCTTCTTGGTCATTGTCTTTCTCCGTTGTTGCTGAGCTGGAACTCTCCAGCTCATCCTATTGGTCGGTAAATGCTACTGGCGCCCAGCTATAGGCACTCCCTTCCTTGTGCAGACGCCCGAGGCTGGGAAATAACATGTGCGGCCCCGCGATCAGAACATCCTCGCGCGCGAGGTTAGGCAATAATTGATTCCGTGTCGCCGCAGCCGCAGTCGGGTCGATGTCGAAGACCACCGTGACCTCGGGGTGCTGCAGCTGGACGCGCTGTGCATGGATGGTGTCGCCCCAAAACAGGATTCTTTGTCCCTTTGACGAAAATTCATAGCCGGTATGTCCCGGGGTATGACCAGGCAGGGGGACGAGTTGCATGCCGTCGACGATTGTCTCGGAGCCGCTAAACGTGTGCCACCTGTCGGCCTTAATGTACGGTGCAGCGATGGCTTGCGCACTCTGGAAGAACGGTTGCGCATCCTTCGGCGCCTTAGCAGCGATTTCTGGCGACAACCAAAAATCGCTTTCTGTCTTCGCGACGTAAATATTTGCATTTGGAAAGACGCGCTTTCCGTCCTTTGTGGTGAGGCCGCCGACATGATCGGAGTGGAGGTGCGTGACCAAAACGACGTCGACTTGTTCCGGCGTGTAGCCTGCGCTGCGGAGGCTGCCGGCCAAGCGCCCGAACGCTCCTCCACCATACCAGGTGCCAGCGCCCGCATCGACGAGGATCAGCTGCTCACCAGTGTTGACCAGGAAGCCTGTATCGCTGGCATCCAGCATGTGCGGATCTTCGTGCAATGCCTCTGCAACACCATCCATCGTAGCCTTCGTTCCGTTCAGCCAGTGCAGATCGAATACGGCGAAACCATCGAATAGGGCCGTCACTTCTAGGTCGCCGACTTTGAGTCGGTAGAAGCCCGGCACCTGATCATGATGCTGGGGTGCGGCAGCCAGAGCTGCATTCGGCCGAGCCAGCAACATGGCCAGAACGGCTACGGCTGCGATGACGATCCGCGAGCATCTGCTTTTCAAAACAACGAGTTTATTCATGAGAATTTCTCCTTAAGCGATTATGTATGGTTTATTCTGTATCGATAGGTATAAAACTCGACGATGGACAAACGCCCGTCAAGTGATTTATTTACCTATTGGTATGAAATCAAAATCTACGCCAGCACTCCGCGGACGACCCCGCGCCTTCGATCCTGACGTGGCCCTGGAACGCGCCATGCACGTTTTTTGGGCCAAAGGTTACGAAGGCGCTGCGCTCTCCGATCTGACACGGGCCATGCGCATCAATCGGCCAAGTCTTTACGCGGCGTTTGGCAACAAGGAGCAGCTCTTCCGCAAAGTTCTCGATCGGTACATGAACGGACCGCTCGCTTTTTTCCAGAAAGCTCTGGCGGCGCGGAAGGCGCGGGATGTTATCGAACAAATTTTCCTCGGCGCCGCCAACATGCCGAGTGACCCGCGGACTCCAGCAGGCTGCCTTGTGGTCCAGGGTGCGCTGGCCTGCGGAGATGCAGCCGGATCTGTTCGGAAGGAAATAGCCGGACGCCGCGACGCAGCCAAAGTCGCGTTGCGTCGCCGCCTTCAGCGAGCAAAGCGGGAAGGCGATCTTCCGCCAAACGCCGACCCAGCCGAACTATCCCATTATGTGATGACTGTGCTGCACGGAATGGCCGTCCAAGGAGCCGATGGAGCCAATCAGGATCAACTACGGCGAATTGCGCAAGTGGCACTGCGCGCGTGGCCGAAGCGTTAGCCAGACGACGCGAATTATCATCGAGCTTCGCGCGTTAACGGGAAGCACTTACCCGGCATTTCTGGTAGGGGTGCACCTTGCGGATAACCTCAGCAGCGAAACGCTCCATCTCTTCGAGTTGTGGACTGCACTGCAAGAGAAGTAAATCGACGCCTGCCTCTTCGAATTCATCGATCCGCGTCGCGACCTGATCGGGAGTCCCGACGAGCCCTGGTCGCAAACCGCGATTCGAGACCGAATATTCCTGGATCAACATTTGGCCTTCGAGCTTTGTTCCGCTCAGCCATTGTTGATAGTTATCGTATCCGGCCGCGGAAGCTTTGACGTCGGTAATGCGAGCGAGTTCCGCTTTCGCTTCTTCTTCTGAATCGCGAACGATAGAGTATGCCGCAACGCCGAATTGCATCGGCGGTAAGTTGAGCTTTTCACGACGCGCTCGCATGTCGGAAATCTTCTCGCGAATCCGCGCCGGCGGATCGCCATGCATCACGTAGGCATCACATTTTTTAGCGATCAAATTTTTTGCGGCTTCCGATTCACCGCCCGCGTAGATAACCGGACGCGGCTTCGTAATCGGTTTCGGCGCGAGGGTTCCGTCTTCGACCCGGTAGTATTTTCCGGTAAACGAGAATCCGTCCCGCTTCCACATTCCGTCGACGACTTCAAGCCACTCAGCCGTTCGCGCGTAGCGATCGTCGTGTTGTTCGAATTGGACTCCGTACTTTTTGGCTTCGTCCGCCCACCAGGAACTCACGACGTTTAATGAAAGCCGTCCACCGCCGCCAATGTGATCGATGTTGGCGGCCTGCTTAGCAAGGAGGGCCGGCGAGTGAAATGTCGGACGCACCGCGACCATCAACTCGAGCCGCTCCGTCACCGCAGCCAACGCAGCCGCCGTGCTCCACGCGTCCAAGGTGGGTGCATCGGCGCCTTTGATATCGTTCAAGTTCAACTCCGCGACGAGAGTTAAGTCGTAGCCGATTTCCTCGCTGCGCCGCGCAAGCTTGCTCGCGTAACTCCAGCTCGCTTCCATCCGCTCATCCTCGACGTTGCGCAGCCAGCCGCCAAAAACCGGCAACCAATAACCGTAGCGCATCATTCATTCCTCCGTTGTTGCGCCACTAGAAAGTCGACCAACCGAACGTGCGGATTGAACCCGATGATGTATTGGGCATCGGCAATAAAGTTCGATAGCGCGTTGATGTCGTAAAAAACGGCGCGGCCGTCGCGATCGTCCGTAATGTATTCGACGCCGCCCACATCGATGCCAGCGGCAGAGACAATGTTCTCGACCGCGTCGATGATGCTGCGCGGTGGGACGGATCGCTGCACTTTCAACCTAACCTTAGGCGCATCGCTCGGAAGATCTTCGAGAAACGAGGCGACATTTTCGACCTGACAGATTTCAGCTGGGCAAAGATTAAAGTTTTCGCCTGTTGTGAAGATGTCGATCGCATAAAGAAATTTTCCTCCAAGCGTTTCGACGCGCGTAATGTGGCCGTTCCGCGGCGGGACCAGCTCCTGGACAAGAGCAATGTGGTCGATTCCCAACTTCAATTCGCCTTCGTTAATCGCAGCCTTGAGTGGCTCAATAGAATCAAACCGCACGATGCCGGCGCCGCGCCCGCCGATGTTCGGCTTTACCAGCAACGGGAAGCCGATCTGTGGCGCCGCGGCGAGTATCTCGTCCGGACAATTGGCGACGCGCGTCTTCGGAAAAGATAGACCTAACGAGTGGATCAACTGGAGTTGTCGTGCCTTAGACGTTTCCAACTCAAAAGCACGACTACCGTTGACCACGCGAACACCGGCTGCTTCAAGATGCGCCAGGTAACTGTGCGTAAAGAATATGCCCTGACTGTTTCCGCGCAGATGCGCAGATGCACTCATGCGATTGAAGAACAACGAAAAATCTGTGTTGGCGGCAGCAGGATCGTAGGAGTGATATGACGCATCCAGCTTTACGTAATTGATGCCGCGCGCATCGAGCTCCTTGAACAGCGGACGAAACCAATCCGGATGTTCGTAATAAATCGCCATCGGCTTTGAGGTCATCAGTGTGATCGAGAAAAAAAGCGTTCGCGCTATCCGTAGAAGTTGCCGAAGCAGCGAACGACCTTCACCAACACCAACAACCAGGGATATACGACCCAGGCTAAAGCTTTGAGAATCGCGAGTGGAAACAGTGTTCTCATGATTTTCACTGGGTCATTATTGCGCTAGCACATCACTGGGTGCGGCCTTATCGAATGCTTCGGTTTTACCCGCATGCTTCGTTGGGCCGAGCACAATGTCTGTGTCGGCACTGCCTTTCGCATGTTTCGCGATCCGGCCCCGCGTACCCCGCTAGGCAAAGGCGCCGGACTAACTCTAATCGCCGGCCGCGAAGGTAAACTGAGCGCCAGCTTTTCAAAAAACGCCTGGCGATTAGGATACAGTATCTGACTAATTGTTGCGTACATATTGGTTGGAATTTCCGTTTTCATGATGGTGTGCATTAATACCTTCAGCTCGCTCTTCGTATTCCCTTGGTGCGGCAAATGCGGAAAAATCCGTCGCAGCCGCGGGCATGGAGATTACCGGGGCGCGCTGCGGGACAAACTGCGTGAAGTCTTTTGTAAATAAAAGATCGAGCAGCCAATCGATCGCGACGCGCACTTTCTTCTCCATGCGCGGCAATTTGCTCCAATAGATTCCGCGCCACAGAAACCACGCGAAAAAACCAGAAAACCTGATGCCGAGGATCTCGGCGACACCGGTGCGTCGTCCGATGGACGCAAGCTGACCGAGTGTTCTAAACTTAAAAGGCTTTTTCGTAGTGCCGCGGATTTCGGCGAGGATGTTGTGCGCCAGAACCTTCCCTTCACGCACAGCATGCTGCGCTGTCGGCGGGCAAAATTCTCCCGTGGTTAAATCCGGCACCAGCGCACAATCGCCAACCGCCCATACTCCGGGCTGTGACCCGACGCTGAGAAACTGATCCACCTTCAACCGTCCGCGTTCTTTGTGACAATCCAGGAGATCGATGGTTGGATTGGGCGAGGCGCCCGCTGTCCAGATGAGCGTGAAACTTGTTAATCGGGTGCCGTCATTCAAATGAACTTCACGCGGTGTAACACCGCTGACCCGAGTCCTATGGCGAATCTCAATGCCGCGTTCGCGAAGCTTCTTGTCGGCGTACCGGCCAAGGTCTACGCCAAGTTCGGGCAAAATGTAGTCGCCGGGATGAACGAGCACGACACGCAGCATCTCCGGTTTGAGAAGCGGATAAAATGGCAACACATCGTGCAGGAAATCGTTGATGCTGGCGATCGTTTCCACGCCGGCAAAACCACCGCCGGCCACAACAAATGTCAGCAACGCCTCGCGCTCCTTGGCGGCGCACTCCGTGTCGGCTTCCTCCAGGTGCGCGATGAGTCGGTTGCGCAATTGAATGGCGTCGCCTAACGACTTCATGGTAAGCGCGCGCTCTTCGAGTCCTGGCAGTTGAAAAAAGTTAGTGATCGAGCCCAAAGCGAGCACAAGATGGTCGTACTCGAGCGTGTGGGTGTGATGGTCGAAACCGTGCGACACCACAACCGCACGCCTCTTCAGATCGATGCTCTCAACATCGCCCGCGAAAAAATCGACGTGCCGCAGCATCTTGCGCACCGGATTAACAATGTTTGTGATGTCGAGATCGCTCGCCGCGATCTCGTGCAGCATCGGCGTAAAAAGGAAGAAATTGTCGCGGTTTACCAGCGTGACTTCGATGTCAGAATTTTTCCAGCGCTCAAACTCCAGCGCGGCATAAAGGCCGGCAAAGCCACCACCGAGAATGAGCACGCGAGATTTTTTGTCGCTCATAAAGTCTTTATTCGCGGTTGACGTGCTCGAGCCTTCGAAGATTGAGTTCTGCGGTACGCAGTCGGGTGAAATCCGCTTCACTTGTGCCGTCGCCGAGCAGCGACTCTCCTCCTTGTGCGACGAGTGCCAAGACCGCGCTGTGGCCGTTGCGGTCCCAGCCGAATACGCCGGGCGACGCCAGGTCTTCGGTGCAGTTAAGTCCTTTTGCCTCCTCCTCCCGGTAAATGAAATTGCGATACCAAACGGGATCGCGCAGGAAAAACCCATTCGTCTCCGCCTTTAGTGCTGGTACGTTGGGATACGAGCGAAAAATGAGATGCTCACCCTGTGAATAGCTCTCGAAACTGAACTCGTGGTTCGCCCGATGCAGGTGATGAAAATCGCGACCCGAACGGAACAAGCGCACCTTTAGTTTTACGCGCTCGTTCGTGTGCCCGATTAACTTCCATGCCATCACAACGGACGAAGTTCCGCGCGGAATGAAGATCTCTTGCTCGATTACGAGGTCTTCAGTGAGTTTGAACGACCAGCGTGGCCACGGCGTCGATTCAAACTTGATGATGCGCGACGCGCCGTCGCGATGAATGACATCCGGCGCATAATGCTGCGAAGTAAGCCACCAAGTTTCCCCGTCGAACTCCACTCGCGCATCGAAGCCATTCACAAGCACGAGGCGACCGGCGGGCGAATTTGTCTTCGCGAGCAGCAGCGAGTGATAACGCCGCGTTCGAATGCCAGAGGCCATCCCGCTGGCAAATCCGCCGAATCCATTTCGTTCAATCCATTCGTCAGTTGAGGACGCAGAATAGTTCATAAACGTGAGTGTTGTGCCAAAAGCACCAAAATCAGCAGGATGAGAACGGGTAGGTCGAGCATCGGTGAACCTCCAAGTTGGGTGGTCAGCGCACTTGCCTTCTCAAAAATATGAACTCGGGGTTGATTGAGTTGATTCGGTCGACGGTCGAGGGCATGGAGCTTTGTCTTTTGTTACTTTGTCGCGAGGTTGGGCATTTCCTTACAGGCGAAGGACGCGCTGGCTTTGCCCTTTCTTTCGTTTCAAAATCGTGATACCACGGGACATGAAGCAGCTGAGCGCCGAACGGTTTTCATCGGCGGCGGCTGGATCACCCATGCCCACGATGGCGCCGAGGCACGGCGCACAAACAAATCCGGAGCGCTGGGTCGACGAGCATGGCGACTGCCTTTTCCGATACGCCCTTGTCCGTGTGCGCCGCCGTGAAGTCGCCGAAGACTTAGTTCAAGACACGTTACTCGCGGCGATACGCAGCCGTGAAAAGTTCGCCGGGCAATCTTCCGAGCGCAGTTGGCTAACCGGAATCTTAAAGCACAAGATCAGCGATCATTTTCGCAAGCTCGGACGCGAAACGTCGTTTACTGATCTGGATTCATTGGCCGACGAATTTTCGGAGAAGTTCGTCCCAGAAGGGTACTGGGTACATGTGAAAGGGCCAAAGGAATGGAAGCCTGAGTCCGATGAAGTCCTGCATCGCGCCGAATTCTGGCAAACGATGCGGCATTGCCTGGACAAGCTTCCGGAGCGGATCGCAAACGTTTTCATGCTACGCGAAATGGATGAAGTCGAAAGCAAGGAGATTTGCTCGATGCTTTCCATTTCCGAAAGCAATCTCTGGGTCATGCTTCATCGGGCCCGCATGGCGCTGCGCGAGTGCCTGGAGATAAACTGGTTTAATCGAGAAAAATGATGGGAACCCACGTAGAAGACTCCAACCCGCGTCCTCCTGACGATACCTCTGCAATTCAGCCAAACGGATGGCTCCGAAGAATGCTCGTCTGGACTATATCCTGGTCGACGCCGAAGTGCCGCGACGTTGTGCGCATTCTATCGGAACAAATGGATCACGAATTGCCGTTAATGATGCGCTTGAGACTGCGATTGCACTTCTCAGTGTGTTGCTGGTGCGAACGTTACATGAAGCAGTTGCACTACATGCGAGAGACAGCGCGTCGTTTCCCAGAACATACAGATGAAGCTGGCGGCCCGGTGCTCTCGCCGGAAGCGAGGTTTCGCTTAAAGCACGTTCTCAACAGTCAGTAATTTGGCGAGAGCTGCGCTCGCTGACTTGCCAACTGTAAGGTTCGACCGACCGGTGCGACTTACAATCTGGATTGAAACGACAATTGACCGACTGGCTTCCGCGCAGGGCAATTCTGTTGATTGCGCGCTACACACCCGACTGTCATAACATGACGCGACTGGTTTCGCTGTCGATGGACCATCGGCTTTCCTTCGGCACTTGGGTCCGCATGAAACTGCATTACATCATTTGCATTTGGTGCGAGCGTTACGCGGAGCAGATCGCTTTTGTGAAGGACGCTGCGCGTGGCTTCGCGGAAAACTCGGCGAATTCTGGCGTGGAAACAATTTCGCCGGAGAGAAAGAAGCGTCTTCGGGCTGACATCGTTAGCCGTTTGTAAGGTTCTGCGCGTCACGCCGACTAAACTGCGACAAAAGAAACGAAAGGAGACTTCTCTCATGCAAACGAATCATATCATCTGGCGAATTCTATTTACGCTCGCCTCAATTGTCTTGGCGTCCGTCATTGCGCGCGGGGACCAGTTGCGATTCGAGAGTGGCGAAAAGCGCGTCGCGTTCGTCGAGCTCTTCACCTCCGAAGGTTGCAGCAGTTGTCCGCCGGCTGAACGAACACTTTCAAAACTCACAACGCATCCGGCGTTGTGGAAAACGTTCGTGCCAGTCGCATTTCATGTAAACTACTGGGACAACCTCGGCTGGAAAGATCGGCTGGCCTCCGTTGAATTTACACAGCGGCAACACACCTATGCTTCGAGTTGGCGTAGTGACACCGTTTACACTCCCGAGTTCGTTCTAAATGGACGCGAATGGCAATGGGCAGGCGCGGACACGCTCGCGCACGAATCGAAAGAAACGCCGGGTGTGCTCACGGTTTCACAAAATGACCCTAGGAATTTCATTGTCACATTCGCTTCGACACAGCCAACGACGGGAGATTTAATTGCGCACATCGCTCTACTCGGCTTCGGTGTAACCTCCGATGTTGCGCGCGGTGAGAATGCCGGTCACAAACTCACCCACGATTTTGTCGCGCTGTCGCATCGTGAGTCGAAACTGCAGGGCTCGCCGTTGCGCGCCGAATTTAAGCTGGACGAAAACACGAATGAATCTCAGCGCCGCGCGCTTGTCGCATGGGTAAGCGTTGGTGGGGATCCGACGCCGATTCAGGCTACCGGCGGCTGGCTGACGCAGTCGCGCTAGACATTTCGAGCGTTCGCTTATTTATGGGGCGAAGAAGGTCTTGGCGTTTTTTCTGCAAAAGCGTTTTTGCCAAACGGGCCAGTTGCAGGGCCGCTAGTGGAAACAATAACCAGCGCGCGATTGCCCAATGGCCTTTCCCAGCAATCGCCTGGTGGTAAATGAGGAGTCCTGCTGCGACGTAAGCGAGCCGATGAAGAAGCTTCCAATTCTTTCCACCGAGCGCCCGGATGGACCATTGATTGCTCGTCGTGCCAAGGATCACTAGGATGGTCAGCCCGGCGGCTCCAAACCAAATAAATGGTTTCGATAGGCTCCTGACCAATCCATCCCATCCGCCTTCATATAGAACGTGCGAGCTAAAATGCAGAAGACCATAAATACACACCGTCACACCTGTGGCGCGGCGATGCCTGTTTAAAGCCATCACAATCCGGGAATTCGGAAACACAACGCGCAGCGGGCTAAGCGCAAGAACGGCGCCGAGCGTCCAAATGGCAATCTCGCCGCTCTCGTGCAACAGCGTTTCTAACGGATTTGCACCGAGCCGTCCGGTGAAGGCGGGAATTACAAGGAACCAAATGCCGACGCCAACGAGCGCCGTTAGCGCGAATAGTTTGTGCGCGAGAATCTTTACCAACACATTCATACCCAACGGGAAGATTAGAAATCCTTGTGCAAGTCCATTCCGGCGTAGAGATGGGCGACCTGCTTTTCGTAACCGTTGAAGATCAGCGTCGGTTGTTTGCCGGAGAAAAACCCACCACCGATCACCCGCTCGCTCGCCTGGCTCCAACGCGGATGATCGACGTTCGGATTCACGTTCGCGTAGAAGCCGTATTCGTTAGGCGCCAGTTCGTTCCAAGTTGTTTTCGGCCGGTCGGACACGAAATCAATCTTCACGAGCGATTTCGCGCTCTTGAATCCATATTTCCATGGAACCACCAGACGAATTGGCGCGCCGTTTTGATTGCGCAGTGGTTTGCCGTAAAGGCCCGTCGCGAGGAACGCAAGTTCGTTCATCGCTTCAGGTAATGTGAGACCCTCGGTGTACGGCCAAGGTAAATCATTCGAGCGTTGCCCCGGACATTGCTCCGGATCAAGAAACGAAGTGAACTTCACATACTTCGCTTCCGGCTTTGGCTGCGCAAGATCGATGAGTTTCGCCAACGGAAATCCGTCCCACGGGATAACCATCGACCAGGCTTCGACGCAACGATGGCGATAATTTCGTCGCTCGATGCCGCCGACAAGTTTGATTAAATCGCTGACGCCAGCCTGGCGCGGATTCGCGCAAAGGCCGCTAATCTCCAACGTCCACGGATCGGTTTTCCAACCTTTGTTCGAAAGTTCCTGTGGCTGATCTTTGGCGAACCCCCATTCGTAAAAGTTGTTGTAGCTCGTGATCGAGTCTTCCGAAGTCAACTTCACACCTTCGAGTTTGAAAGACGGATTGAGCGAGTCTGGAAATCCAGCGGAGGCAGCGCGCATTGTTGCCGGCAGTAGAGCGGTGCCCGCGATCCCGTAACCAAAGAGCCGCAAAAATTCGCGACGGCGGAGGTAATGCGCTTCGGGCGTGACTGCGCAACCAGGGATTTCCCATGGGCGACCCGCCTCGACCTTTTTCATTTCCACAAGTTATAGGTCGTTAAGGACCCACGAACCTTACGCTCGCGTACCTAAGATCGGCCGTTATGGCTTCTGTACGAACGCCCGGACGTGATGCAGCCCGGTTGCGCCATCCGGCACCTGGTCGCGGTATTCGCTGATCTGTAAGTTGCCGTTACCATCGGTTGCTCGGACTACAAGCATCGTTTCACCTTCCTCGTCCGGCACCCACTCGTAGCTCCAGAGACTCCAGCTCAACTTACTTCCGGGTTTTGTAATCTCCGCGTCATCCCAAGTTTCACCGTCGTCGCTGCTTATCTCCACTTTGGAAATCCCGCGATCGCCACCGAATGCCATCCCGCGTAGCTCGACCGCTTTCCCAGTCTGGAATGGCGCCTCGAAATGGTCGCCCCTCACTTGCGGCGCGTCGAAACGGCTATGGGTCGGGACGGAGTCGCCTTGGCGTCCCCAGCCTTGCTCTTTATAGAAGCCGCAGCCGTGGCGCCGGTGCAAGCGGCCATCGGCTTCGTCTAGCAGCTCAATACGTGTAAGCCACTTCGGATTTTTTTCGCCGTAGAGGCCGGGTACTATCAGCCGTAAGGGAAAACCGTGCCTCCTCGGCAACGGTTCTCCATTCATTTCGTACGCGACCAGTGTTGTCTCTTCCATCGCCTTCTCAAACCGAAACGTCTCGTAGTAGCCATCGGCCGCGCGAAATAGAACAGTGGTCACGTTTGGCTTCGGCTTCACCTGCGCGAGCAATGTCGGCAGAGGAACGCCCTTCCAAATAGCGTTCGAGCAAAGCCCGCTGCCCACTCCGTAAGAGATGCAAAGCAGCGTCGTCTCCTGCTCGACGGCCGGCATCGCAGCAATGTCGGCGAAAGAATAAACACGCGGGTTTTCGACTTGCCCGACAATGTCCAAACGCCAGGATTCCCGCGCGACGTCAGGATCAACGAGATTCTTTGAGACTTGATAGAATTCGTCGTCTGGACGAATCGGCGTGATTTTTTGCACTTTAGGTCCGCCGTACTGACGCCCGTCGTAGCTAAATGTCCCAATGCGAAAAAGCCGGCGCAAGGTGCTGCCCAGAGCGAGCGCGAGGGCCGCGCCAATTCCGAGCGCGACGAAACGGCGACGACCGACGGATCGCCCAAACGCGATCGCTTTCTCATCTACATCGGCTGCGTGCGGCTGCCTGCTGAGCAGACCGTGGAAAAACATGATCCCAACTCCGCACAGCGAGAATGAAATGAGCATCTCGAATGAAGCGATTACGTGCGCGATGCCTGGCGGAAGGCCGCGGTAATTCGTGGAAAGCGTCGGCCAAAGTAAGCCAACGAAAAGGACTGTCGCAATTAGGACACCGGGAATTATCAACGGCCAGCCGCGCGCATCGAGCAACGAACTACTGATAGGTTGCCCACTTGCGCGCCGGTCACGTCGCTCTAGATAGAACGCATAGATCACGCCGCTCAATCCGGCG
>Ga0193750_1000248_pt1 | contig 15233 bp, 11 predicted proteins | sample L1c1metaG_FD_160569 | JGI IMG/M metagenome (GOLD analysis project Ga0193750, IMG submission 160569) | Soil microbial communities from a riparian zone of the East river system, Colorado, United States - L1c1 | ecosystem: Environmental > Terrestrial > Soil > Riparian zone | place: USA: East River... | reverse complement strand
AGAATACCGGATTTGCAGCGGCTCAAAACGCGGCTGCACGACTCGCGAAGGGAGATTGGCTTTTATCGCTGAATCCGGACGTCGTCCTGAATGCTGACTTTATTGCGGAAGCTATTGCCGCGGCAGAGAGGCATCCGGAAGTTGGCGCAGTTTGCGGCAAGCTCCTGCGTTGGAGCCCCGGCACGGCCTCTGAGTTCAGCAACATTATTGACTCCACTGGAATCTACTTTCTACCCAACCTCCGTCATTTGGACCGCGGCGCTGAACAGTTGGATGAGGGACAATTCGAAACGCAGGAATACGTTTTTGGAGCGACCGGAGCTGCGGCACTCTACCGTAGCGAAATGCTGCAGGACATAGCTGTTGAGGGAGAGTTTTTTGACGAGCAATTCTTCGCGTATCGCGAAGACGCGGACTTGGCTTGGCGTGCGCAATTGCTCGGGTGGCAATGCCTATACACTCCACGAGCCGTGGCATGGCATGTGCGCCGTGTAACCCCCGAACGCCGCAAAGAGCTTCCCGTCGCCATCAACTGGCACTCCATCAAAAATCGCTTTTTGATGCGCGCCAAGAATATTTCGTTTCCGCTGTACGCGCGTTTGTTTTTCCCGGTTACGATCCGGGACGCGCAAGTGATTGGCTACTGCTTGGTGGTTGACAGACGACTGGCTTCGGCGTTGACCACGGTCTGGAAACTGCGGCAGGATCTCCGAAGGAAACGGCGCGTAATTCAATTGCGACGCCGGGTTTCGGACAGCCAACTGCTACGCTGGTTTTCAGGCCGTTCGGATCGAATTCCCAGTCGTGACACGCCCCCCGGTGGCTAACGAAGCATCCCTTCAAAGAGCCGCTCATACTGATCAACAATTTTCTCCCAGTTGTAGTTATCGCGTGCAAAGTGCTGCGCTCGCTCTCTCAATTCCTCGACCTGCTGAGGTGCAGCTATCAACCGATCCAATTTGGCGGCCAACTCGTGCTCCTCTGGACGAAACGAAACCCCGCATCCCCCGGTAGTTTCGTGGTTGGTTGGTGTATCGAGGTAGAGAACTGCATTTCGGGCCGCCATCGCTTCCACAAGCGCGGGATGGATGCCGCCAATCTCACCGGCGAAGACAAAGAGCCCGGCGTTGTTTTGCAATCTCCAATATTCATCGCCGTAAACTGGACCGGTGAAAATGACGCGCTTATCAGCAATGGACGCGAGATGCTGCACGTAAGCGGGTCGATAAGGATTGCCTCCCACAATGACCAGCGGCCAATCGGTGTCAACGTTGTGGTAAGCCCGAATCACGAGTTCAGGGTTGTTCTCCGGTTCGAGCCTTGCAACATAGAGAATGTATCGGCGGCTTGATAATCCAAAGCCGGAAGACTCGTTGTCGGTGCTGGCCGGCTCGGCGCCATAAGCAATCATTTCTGACGTCTTGTGATAACGATCAAGGAAGTAGGCGCGAATTGTGCCAGCATCGGTCACTAAACGTGTGGGAGTAAAAACCGCGAGCACCTCGCAAAAATGAAGAAACCATTGTCCCAAGAAATTCCATTTGCGGCGCTTCCGGTCCAACCCATCCACATTCAGAGCAGTAGGCTTTCCGACCAGGCGGGGAACCCACGCCACAGGACTATTTGCAACATTGCAAATGAGCAACACTTCCGCATCCGTGAACAGCACATAAAGCACAGAGAGAAAGGTATGAAACAGGGTATCGAGATGCTTATTCGATATAGTGGGAAGAATCACTCGCCTGATTCGGCGATCGAAATCATCGTCAGGCCCAACGAAAGGCTTCCGGCAATAGACTGCTACCTGATGTCCTCGCCGTACCAGGCGGGTGGCGAGCTGATCGGCGAGCGTTTCGAATCCGCCATAGCGGGCGGGAACGCCTCGCGTGCCTAGAATGGCAATTTTCATTGCACCCGAGGGGACCACAAGATTGAAGGCCGTCGGCACGCCGGCAGAAACTTCTCGAGAGCTCTGTAGCTAAATGACAACTGACCCGACCTTTTCGCTCTCGGCATCACGCTCACGTTTCCCTCTGCCGCCTCGCAGACCATAACGCCATAGGACGTGGGCGTAGCTCCGAACGGCCTCGCCGGTGCCAACGTCTTTCGGTTTGAGGCCTGCCAGGGAGAGCAGGGTACGCACCATGAGCCCGGCAGTGATACCGAAACGCAAAAGTGTCGTTTCGCGACTGCTGTGATGTTTCGCAAAGTAAAGCAAGAGGTTGCGATACCAGAACACCTGTCGATCATAAAAAGGAAGCTGATTGACGCTATGTCCACCACGGTGAATGAAGACTGCCTCAGGGCAATAAATAATCTTCCAGCCGTGTGAAGCCAGACGGCGGCAGAAGTCCACGTCTTCGAACCACACGGGGTAAAATGCTTCGTCGAAACCGCCCATGCTTTCCCATATGTCGCGTTTTACCGCCAGACAAGCGCCGGCTGGCTGCTCTACTTCCTGAAGCAAGCCATAATCGAGGTCCAGACATCGGTATCGTCGATTGAAGGGATTTGTCTTCCACAACCGGTTGATGAGAAGTACTTCGGCTAACATATAGCTTAGTTTGGGGAACCGGCGAACCGTGAAACCTACGGCCGGGGAGCCATCAGTGGCCGCCAGCATTCCGCCAACGGCCGCCACACCTTCCCGCGCCATTGCCTCGGCCAGTTTATCTAGCGATCCGGCAGTGGCGATCGCGTCTGGGTTTAGGATGAGGAGCACTGCTCCTGTTGCCATCTTCGCGCCTTGGTTGACTGCGGCAGCAAATCCGATATTTTTTGCGTTCGATACAATCTGCGCAGCCGCTTCACTTTGACGCGCGCGCTGGATCGTAGAGTCTACGGAAGCATTGTCAATCACGATAATTTGCCACTGTGCCTCGCTTGCCAGCGCTCTGAGGCAGCGATCGATGTGTTGTTCAGAATTATGTGTGACAATGATTACGGAGCCGGCATGCATTCTGGGATGAGATTATAGCTTCTGCGTTTGGGTCTCGCTTTCTTGAAGCCAACCTAAAGATAAAATAATTGCGAGCATCAGCTGCAAGCTAAACCAAAACAATGCATGAGACTGGCATAATACCTACCCGGCGACAGATTCATACATGACCGAATTTGTACGAGATACATATCGATACAGGGAACTCATCTGGGCCCTTGCGCTTAAGGAACTTCGTGTACGCTACAAGCGCTCGCTACTGGGCTTTTTCTGGGCGTTGCTCAATCCCGCGCTGCTGATGATTGTCCTGACCCTGGTCTTCGGGACAATCATGCGCTTCTCGATAGACCATTACGCAGTTTTCCTTCTCAGCATGTTGTTGCCATGGACGTTTTTTTCGCAATGTCTGGCGTATTCGGTGGATTCTGTTGTGGGTAACGGCGAGTTGATGAAAAAAGTGCATGTGGCGAAGTTGGTTTTCCCGGTGGCGGCGATTGTTTCGAATATAGTGAACTTCTTGCTGTCGCTGATTCCGTTGGCGCTTTTGATCGCGCTATTGCGTTTCCCGCTACATTGGACATGGGTATATCTGCCGGTTCCCATGCTCGGACTATTCCTGTTTACTCTAGGAACGGCGTTTTTCTTTGCCACTGCCAACGTCTTCTATCGGGATGTCAGTCATATCGTTCAAATTCTTCTCTCTGCCTGGTTCTACTTTTCTCCCATTATCTACTCGCTTGATTTCATACCCGAGAAGTATCGATGGCTCTTTCGCATGAACCCCATGCTGTACGTCTTGAATGGCTTTCGGCTCAGCATTTACTACGGGAAGTTGCCGTCTCTGTCTTCATCTGCACTGTCTCTGGGTTGTGGCATCGCTGCGTTGGTTATCGGTTTTTCCATTTTTCGCCACTATCAAAACCGTTTTATCTACTACATTTAGAGATTCCGGATGAAGGAGGCTGCCGTCCGACTAAGATTTGATAATGTTGTCCAACGATTCCGGATCATCCAGGAGAGGCCCGACACTCTGCGGGAAGCCTTTGCCAAGTTCCGGCGTCGCACCAGCTTTCATGATTTCGAGGCAGTCAAACATGTTTCCTTCCAGGTCGCGGAGGGAGAGATGGTCGGAGTCATCGGCCGAAATGGATCGGGAAAAAGCACAATCCTGAAAATCATTGCCGGGGTCTACATTCCAACGAGTGGCGAGGTGACGGTTAACGGCAGCATTGCGCCGCTAATCGAATTAGGCGCAGGGTTCCATCACGAATTGACAGGCCGGGAAAATATTCTGTTGAACGGCCTTCTTCTGGGACTCCCCAAGCGCGAAGTGCTGAGGCGCGAAGCTCAAATAATCGAGTTCGCTGAGTTGGGTGACTTTATCGATGTCCCGGTTAAGCAGTATTCCTCCGGCATGTACATGCGGTTGGCGTTTGCGATTGCTACGGAGGTTAATCCTGACATTCTCCTCATCGATGAGATATTGGCGGTAGGAGACGGAGAGTTTCGCCGGAAATGCTTCGAGCGGATAGAACAGTTTCGAACTCTGGGCAAGACCATTCTCTTTGTGTCGCATGATTTAGGCAGCATTCGACAGTTCTGCGACCGCGTCCTGCTGCTTCATGGTGGTGAGTTGATCGAGGATGGCCCCGCGGATTTTGTAATCTCACGCTACGAAGCACTTTTGGCGCAGCATGTCGATAGCCTAAGGACACAGGCGTGGTGAGCTGAAGGGAATCATTCGGGGATTTAGTAAAGTCGTTCCTGCCGTTTCATGTTTCCGAAGCTTCCTACATTGCTCAAGTTAAAACTGAAACGGTACTGATTCTCATTGCGCACCGTGCCGAGGGCGAAGCGGCGATACTCCACACTGACGCCACAGCAGTCCCAGTTGTAGCTGGATTGCACGGCGCTGTACTGCAAAAATCCGACGTCGGCATCAAAGCCCACGGCCCCTGCGCCGCTGAGGCCGCGCTTATTGGGCGTACCATAGGCCAGCATTAGCCGGAACTGATGAAAGTGCAGCGGGCTCGTAATACTATTGGAAACAAGAATCTCACCTGGCACTCTCAGATATACATCGCTACCCCCAAAAGTAATCCGGCCGAGCTGGTAGTTGACCAATGCCGTACTAGAGCTGATTCGGCTGCTCTTGAAGTCATAATCCAGCTCCCAGTCGGCATCCATGTGTGCCTTCGGAGCTATCCGGAGCCGCGAGATCAAAGGCGAGAGATGCCGCGGACTGGTGAGGAAGGCAATGCCAGTGAGGTCGGCGGTTGTAGTGAACACGTTGCGGCGTCCATCCACCAGTGCTCCGCCAAAGGTGGTATCGAGAAAATACTTCTGCCCCAGTTCCCAACTCACCAGTTCGTGAGCGGTGGGCCCAGCAGGGCAAGGAGTGGTCTGAGCCGCTTCGGTCTTCTGCTGGTCTATGGAGGAGTCCGGTGCGGGTGAGCCCGTCGAGGACGAAGTAAATACGTCCGGCGAAAATATCTCTCTGGGTGTTTCGCAATTCTCTGTACTGGTGGAACTCTCCTTGGAATAGAGGCGATTAACGATCCTATACTCGACTTCATTGGTGTCGCTGAGGATATCGCGCTCGTCGAAGCGCAGGATATTCGGGAAGTTGTCGACACCGGCAACTCGACGATATACCACCTGCGGCTCGACCACATGCTTAAGTTTATGGCCAAAAAGACCATGATCGAAGACTCGCTCGAGGGATGGCGGACGAAGCTCGATTGAGGCGTCAATCGAGCGGCGGTTGGTAGGATCATTGGAAGCCACGCCGACACTACCACTAGCGGGTAAGAGTCGCTGAGTGTAAAACGTGTTGCGAACTCCAACCTCAGGACGGAGTGACCATCCGTGAAAGAGCAAAGGCAAAGAGATTGCGGGCGCCAAATCGAACCGTCCGACCAGGGGAGCGGTACGAAACGATGGCTCACTGCGCGACAAACCCTCGGCAGCGATGTCAAAGGATAAAAAAAGTGGGGATTGGCCCACCGGGTGGTCCAGACTGGAGTATTCGAAGGTGGGTGCATGCCAGATGACGATCCGATCTGCGTTGTTGGTACTCTCGAAGTTCTCATAACGCCGAACCGCAGCGTTATAAAAAAAGTTCGGAGATGTTTTGGATAAAAACATATTGGAAATAACTTCCGAAGACACGGTTTGGGTGAATACTTCATTGAAGGCGAGCCGGAAGATGAAGGAACTCAAATAGTCAATATTCGCGACTCCGCGGATGTCATCTTCGAACCTGGCTTGTCCGTTGAGACGAACTTCCTGACCACCCTGGCTCACCTTGGGTGTTCCAATCCCTCGATCGGCAACACCGAAAAAGGCCAGGTCAAAATACGACTTATCGGTCGGTCGAGCTCGGAACTCGCCGTGTTGAGCCCATCCACGCTGGGAAAAGTACTGAGCCCCGACAGTGGCGTCCATACTGCGGTTGATCGCCCAGTAGAAAGAATCTCCGAAGATGGTACCCTTTGTGGAAGAGCGGCCCAAATTAGGGATGAGGAACCCCGACTGGCGAGGCTGGCGCTGCAGCGGATGCGTAGCGATAGGCAAGAAAAGCACCGGGAAGCCGCGAATACGAAAGCTGCTGCGGTAAATGACAGCATTGCGTCCAAGTTCCATGACTACACGATGAGCATTGAATTGCCATTTAGGGTGCGGCAGTTCACAACTCGTGATGGTGCCATCGTGCACGATGAAATGATCTGGAGCTGTCTTTTCCACTAACTTACCTGTGAAGGCGAACGGACTGGTAGACGTGAGGATCAAATGGTGCAGCAGCGGTTTCTGCATGCCGATGGTGCCGACCACGTTATAGAAACGTCCTGTCTCATTGCGAATATTGTATTGGGCCTTACTTGCTTCAATGTGCTCGTCATTTGGACCGCCGTCGAGAACAACGTGGCCTTCGACGTCGGCATCGCCGGTATTTGAATCATAAGTGGCTTCATCGGCCCAGAGAATAAGGTCGCGATAGGAAATCCTGCTGCGAACGTGCAACTTAAAAATTTGACCGTCTTTTTCCTGCCTCACGGCGCAAATGTTGACTTCTTCGCCATTCTTGCCAGGAGGCGGCGCTGGAGGGCAAAGCAACTGCGCGGTAACCACCGATGGCAGAAGGAAATAAGTGGCGAGCATAACCGCCGCCATAAATCGGTAGCGGGAGAAGATTGGAGGGGCCTGAGCGCTCCGAAACATGACTGTCCTTGCTATCTGTTTCCGCAGAGATTCCCCTCAGGAAGCTGCGTTCCTTTGGCCAGAGCTGGTCATCCTGTTGTCCTGGAAGCGGTTATGACTGTCACTGGTCTTCCTCAAGATGCTCTGCAGATTCTACAATAGATGCGAGACGAGCCAGGCAAGGAAGAGAGTGAGATTTGCAGTTGAGCATCGTCATTCCGACACGGAATCGCGCGACAAAACTGGAGCGGACGCTGCAAAGCCTGATTGCGCAAAGCGTACCGGTCCAGGATTTTGAAGTTCTGGTAATAGATAACGATAGTAGCGACGAAACTCCCGAGTTGCTGCGCCGGTTTGGCGGACGGTTTCCTAACTGGCAATGCTCGAAGCAGGAAAAACCTGGAGCTGCAGCGGCGAGAAACTCTGGTATCGCGATTTGCCGGGGCAAGATCGTCCTTTTCCTCGATGATGACGTTATTGCGGAGCCCGATCTGGTCCGCCAACACCTCAAGAGTCATCATTCGCGTCCCGGTTCTGCTGTCTTGGGACGCGTGCGTAATGGGTGGAACGAAAATGAGTCTGCTTTTCTCTGGGTCATAAATGATAAGGAATTGCTTCACTCCTTCCGCTTTCCCGACTCGTCCAACGTGCCGTTTCAACATCTGTATACCTGCAACGTATCGATCCCCCGCGACGCGTTGCTCGAAGCGGGTGGCTTCGACGAGCGATTTGCAGGGGCAGCTTTCGAAGACACCGACCTGGGCTACCGTTTGACGAGATCAGGATGCAAGCTAATGTTCAATTCGGATGCCGTCGTGCTGCACGAGCCTCTACTGTCGCTAAAATTATTCGGGAAGAAGCGATTTGATGCTGGCAGGGCTTTATACCAGTTATTGAGCAAGCATCCAGAGCTGCAAGAAACGTTGTTGCCATCCACCTGGCGGCGGATTTTGCGGTGTGCTTTGGGCAGGGGCGCCACCCCGCTGGCCTTCACCTTCGAAAGGCAATTACCTTTTGCCCCGCTGCTGCTTCCGGTATTAGGAAGGGCTTGCTGGTACCACCTTGAGTATTTGTTTTGGACTGGCTACCGAACAGCAACTTGTTCGGAAAACCAAACAAGTGAGGCCACGGTTTGCAGACCTGCCGGTTGATCGTTACGATGGAGTTCGTCTTAAAGTTCGAGAAGTCAATTTCGTGATTGAGGTAAAGTTCCCAGGTGCTTTCGGTCGTTACCTACGGTAGAAACGATAACTACGGTTTTAACCTCTACAAGCGGACCGCCTTTGGCTTTAATTGTCTGGCGGAAACGCTTGGCGATCAGGACGAGATCCTGTTCGTGGACTACAACACCCCCACGCATTTGCCGACGTTGCCTGAATTCATCTGGGACACGCTTACGGAAAAGGCGCTTAGCCTGCTGAGGGTTATTCGGATATCGCCAGAGATTCACGAGCGAATTAAAGGAAATTCGCCGTTAAAAATTCTCGAGAATGTGGCTCGCAATGCCGCGATAGTCCGTTCGAACCCACAGAATCACTGGATTCTTTCGACAAACCCCGATGTGCTGTTGGTGTTAGCCTCGAAGTGGCCTACGGTAGCAGCCCTGCTGCAAACCCAACCGGATAGCTTCTACGAGATGCCGCGTTTCGATATTCCGGAGAGCGTCTGGTCGGCATTGCCTCGCGGCGAGCCGCAGAATAACCTTCACTTGCTGCGAGATTGGCTGGTACACCATAAAGTTGCGATCGCGGAAACTGTTCCCGACCATCGTTTTCAAAAATTCCTCCTGTTTGACGCCCCCGGAGATTTTCAACTGGCGCCTCGCGACTACTTCTTTCGTCTGCGCGGCTTTGACGAGTCAATGAATCGCTATCTTCATTCCGATTCTAACCTTGCGAAACGAATGTGGCTGCTGAACGGAGAGCGCACCGATCACCTTCTCGGCCATCTCTGGGTCCTCCACCAGGACCACTATTTGAGTGGGGAGTGGGCAAACAACGTCGGCAGCATCGTTCACAACGACTACCACGGGAAAGTGCGCCTACAGACCGAAGTCGAAGCCAATGATCCGAGTTGGGGGCTGCAGCAAGTGAGTTTGCCAATGTTCTCACTGGCGCAATACGCTAAGAACGGTCGACGATTCTTTTCTAATATGAGTGTATCGGTGAATGGCGACCTGCCATTAAGTCGCGACGTGGATTGGCGGCTGCAACCCCTGTACAAACTTTGCCACTACGAACCGCAAGTCATCTCGCTCTATGTCCGCGAGTTGCTGCAGGTGCTGCCGGCGGAGTCGGTCGTTTGCTACTTAGGCACGAATCGTGAAACTTTGGATCATCTTGTCGGCCATTGGAATGAGACTTCCCCGGCGGCTACGCAGGTGGCAGATCTTTGTGGCAGTGCGATGCCAGCCGAAAAGATTACAACGGATGTGCTGCTGGTGGATTGTTACTACGAGCGCTCGGACGAGTGGAATGAGCGTCTTCGGGTATTTCAAGAGCAGCTGCAAGGTCAAGTCGACAAAGGCCGTATCAGGCAGTCCGAAATGGACGAAGAGCTAAGCCGCTTTGCCGATAATTCCGATGAGCAGCAGCTACGCAGCCAGCTCTTAGCTATCTGGGAAAAGTATTTGGGCTGTATTAAAACGCGGCCAGAGATGCATATCGTGTTAATGGGGTGCAACAATTATGCAGCGCATTTTTTTGCATTTCAGGAAACATTTGCGAAACTCTGCACCGATCGCGACGATGACAGGACTTGGCTCTCAAAATGGCACGAATGGTATCAAAAGGTAAAAGTCCGATTGCAGGTCGACGCAACCCCGAACATTCTCTTGAAAGTCGCCTGGGGCCTGCGGTTGCTGAAGCGCAGAGCCTTCCGCCAATTTACCGGCCATGAAAGCCTGATGGGATACCTTTATTTCAGTCATTTTATGCGCACGCGCGGCCGCTTGCTGCAAACTCTAAATCTCCGCACGCTTTACGTACATCACCGCTTGGTCATTATGCGGCTGGAGTCATAAGTGGCGCCCACCGTTCAGGATGTTAAAAAATACTGGGATCGCCGGCCGTGCAATATACGGCATTCTCCGCGAAGTGTCGGAACCCGGGAATATTTTGATGAAGTAGAGCAGCGCAAGTATTTCATCGAGCCGCACATCCCCGGCTTTGCAGATTTCGAACATTGGCGCGGCAAAGAAGTGCTGGAGATCGGATGCGGTATTGGCACAGACTCATGCAATTTTGTCCGAACGGGCGCCAATCTCACCATCGTAGAGCTCTCTACCGAAAGTCTGTCCATTGCCCGGAAAAGGCTTGAGCTCTATGGTCTCAAAGCCAACTTCATCAATGGAAACGCGGAGGAATTAGACCAACTCCTGCCTCCGCATCAGAAATTCGATCTCATCTATTCGTTCGGGGTTATCCATCACACTCCGCATCCCGACAAAGTGATTGAGGCGATCGCCAAACGACTCAAGCCACGAGGCGAATTGCGCCTGATGCTGTATGCCCGTTTCTCATGGAAAATGTTATGGATCTACCTGCGTTATATTTGGTTCGAGCCTTGGAATTGGCGCTCCCTGCCGGCGAAGTATTCCGAGGCTCAGATTGGCTCGCCGGTTAGTTATGTTTACTCTTTTCAGGAGGCGCGAGAACTGCTTCGTGGGTTCAAGATCGTGAGTATGCGGAAAGACCACATCTTTCCCTATAGGATTCCTGACTACGTGCAGTATCGGTACATTAGAAATTGGTACTTCCGGGTCCTGCCAGAGGCGTGGTTTCGCTGGCTGGAGCAGAAATTAGGTTGGCATTTGTTAATAGTCGCCCAACTTCCCGACAGTGAAAATTCGCAATCTTCTTAAAAAACAGGCGGGCGGTAGATCTTGTCCATAAAAACAGATAATTCGCCTATCGTTCAAAACTTTGCCCTGAGAATCCGGTTCTCTTGCTTGTGAGCGGCCAATCTGAGGTGAAGTCCGATACGGAAAATCAGTCCGCGTCCAAGTTGCAGCGCGTCAAGACACCGCTTGGATTCGATTTGTTGCTCGATCCAGGCGATTACTTCAGCCGCTTGTTTATGAGAGATGGCGTATTTGAGGCACCCGAGAGCGATCTGATAAGCAGACTTGTACATCCGGACGATACTTGCATCGATGCCGGTTCCCACGTCGGCTATTACACCTGCCTACTCGCCCGCCTGGTCGGAAAGAAGGGTCACGTATATGCATTTGACGCCAACCCGGAAGCATGCGAAGCGGCAAACCGCAATCTGTCACTCAACGGATTGAATTGGGCGGAGGTCATTCATACTGCATTGACCGACCATGAAGGGTCATTGCCCTTTTATGTCTCGAGCGACGATCAGACTGGCCTGAGTTCCCTCGGATCCATACCAAATTTTAAGAAGATTCTTCACGTTCCCTGCACTCGGCTGGATACATTTCTAGACAATCGGAGAGTTGAGCATATACGGCTGCTTAAGATCGATGTCGAGGGTTCGGAAGAAATGCTTCTCTCCGGTCTCGGGCGTTTTCTAACGGGACACCTTGCGGATTTCATTCTCCTGGAACTTTACGACGAGCGATTGCGAGGGTTGAACACCAGCACAGAGAAGGTGGAAGGGATTCTTCAGAGAGCTGGCTATCGAGCTTGGACATACGAAAGCGCCTCAGGATGGCTTGTGGCGAGGCAGGTACAGAGCAGAGGAGACTGCAATTATCTTTTCGTCAGCCCAAGAGTTCAAGAACCTATCCCGGTATTTACCTTGGCGCCAGCCTTTTCACAGATGCAAGGTACTCTGTCTCGTGAAAGGGAAGCCTTTCACGCTCGCGAACAGGAAACTCAGGGATTGAGGCGGGAAATGGAGTCTTTACAGCAAGAGACCAAGCGACTGCAGGAGGAGGCCGTCCATTTGCAGGAACGCCTGTTCGCAATAGAGAATTCTGCCGGCTGGCGCGCTCTGAATTTCTACCGCAAATTTCGCCGATACTTTGGTTTCGGAAAAGACAGTGCGGCGTAAGTTTTACGAGTTCTTCGCCTGGTGGATGTCGCCGGTAACTGCGCGCGCATTGTACAATCCTGAATTACACAAATGTCCATGGTGGTTAAGAATTCTGTGACTGAAGTGCTGCAAAGAATTACTGTTTGTGGTTTGGGAAAACTTGGCACCTGCGTTGCAGCTTGCCTTGCCGCGCGTGGTTTTGAGGTTGTCGGCATTGATATCGATCGTCAGAAGGTCGAATCTCTGCGCAAAGGCATCGCTCCGGTCGAAGAGCCCAAGCTGCAAGAAATGATCGAGAGCAGCGGCGGACGCTTAAGCGCTACCAGCGATTTCAGTGAAGCGCTGGCCACATCGCAGGCCTGCTTCTTCGTCATACCCACTCCCAGTTTGCCGGACGGCAGTTTTAGCAACGAACACTTGCTCAAGTCGCTGCACGAGGTCGCAGGGCAGGTAAGACAACGCGGTCATGAAAATTTCCTTTTTGTAATTAATTCCACGGTGACGCCGGGTTCCTGCGAAAGAGTTGTAAAGCCACTACTTGAGCAACTGCTGCGGGGAGAGTGTGGCCAGGACTTTGGCCTCTGCTACAACCCGGAATTCATTGCACTCGGAGACGTGATTCGAGGCCTGTTGGAACCCGACTTGGTGCTGATCGGCGAGTCCGATACATCTTCCGGAGATCGTTTAAAAGACCTCTATTCCCGGCTCACAACCAACGGAGCGCCGGTGGAACGAATGTCGCTGGCCAGTGCCGAACTTGCGAAGATTTCTCTTAACTGCGCTGTGACCATGAAGATTAGTTTCGCCAATCAGCTCAGCGCCGTTTGTGCTAAGTTTCCGAATGCCGATGCTCGTGCAATTCTAAAAGCCATCGGAAGGGATCGGCGCATCGGACATGAATACTTGAAGCTCGGCCTGGGCTTCGGGGGACCTTGTTTTCCCCGCGATAACCGTCTTTTCCAGTACACTGCCGAGTCACTGGGCCTTGCGGCGCCACTCGCGCGAGCCACCGATCAGGTAAACGAGAACGTGAACCTGCGACTGCTGGACACAGTTCTATCCCGTACTCACGATGGCAGGCCCGTGGGCATTCTAGGTTTGGCATACAAGCCATTTACCTCAGTGATCGACTGCTCTCCAGGGGTGTGGCTATGCCAGACTTTGGCAGAGCGCGGTCATAGGGTATTCGCGCATGATTACCAGGCAGGCGGGGCAGCCTCATCGGTTTTCACTAATGGGCAAGTCACAGTTTGCCAGGATCCTGCGGAGGTTCTCCAGAAAAACTGTTCGGCGTTTGTTATCACATGTCCCTGGCCCGGCTACAAAGAACTGTTTCAATCATCCACGGCGCGACACATTCCGAGTGGCAGTGTGGTGATTGATCCCTGGGGCGTCCTGGATCCAGCGGCGACCGCGCTGGATAAGGTTGCCCACGTAACTGGTTTGGACTGATGAAAACAACGCAATCAATTGCGGTGGCTAATTCAGGTATACGCTCGGCAAGGAAGTAGATAATCCTGAAGAGCTCATACTCTACCCAAAATTTCAATGGATCCTGTTTTTAAGGGCGCTGACATACAGCCAGGACTGTCGGACGTTTCGGCAGAACTCCGATCGCATTTGGTCAATCTGGGGCTCAACGGTTCCCATCGCAGGTTTTTGGTAAACCGCATGGGTGGCACAGGCAGCAGCTGGCTGGTGAAGCTCCTCAATAGCCATCCTGATGTTTTTTGTTATCACGAGGGTGTGATAGTCAGGACATATCCAGCATCCTCATACGGGACCGACGACGTAGTCTCGTTCATTCGCTGGTTGGCCTACGACGACATGAAGGGCGCCTACAAAGCGGTCGGGGACGTCGGCTCCGCATGGATTGGACACCTACTCAGCCTCCCGAAAGATTTGTTTACGACCGCCATCCTTCTCCGCCATCCGGCGCGCATCCTGAACAGCAGGCTTGGCATTTATCAGACAGACCAGTCCTTCACCGAAATCAGTGAGGACTACCTGCGACACATTGAAAATACATGGGGCATCAACGCTGTCCAGTTCAGCGAGATGGATCAAATATTCTTGCAAGACCTGTGTAACTTGAAGACGCAGATTGACGCAGCAAGTTCCGTGGATATTGTCATGCAGTTGGAGCTCATGACCCTCGATGTTAATTATTGCCAGGATGCGTTGGGAAAATTAACAGGTAGATTTTATGAGCACGCTCTGGTTGAGCCCATGCTCAAGAGTGCTGTCAATCGCCGCACCCAAAGCCCTGCCTCCATCCAGACTGTCCTGGATGGCTTCACTGAACAACAGCGAGCCTGGTACCGGCTTATCTTGCAGGGTTCAATCTCTAAAGTTGGTTATGAACTCGACAATGAATTGCCGGCGTCATACTTGCCGAGGCCGACGGTAGTCGAAGCAGGCGTCCAACAATCCGTTGAGCCTTGTGAGCAAGAATTGAATGTGCTGAAACAGGTACTCGTGGACAAGGATTACCAGATCGCCCGTTTGGAACACATTTGGACCTCAGTGCAGAATTCTGCCGGGTGGCGTCTGATGAATCTATGGAGACGGACGCTCAAACGGCTGTTTCCGGACGGAACGCGAGCCCGCAGAGTTTACGATTCAGTGCTCCGCCGATTTCGTGGTTCTACGGTTGTCAGCCCCTAAAATAGGCAGACAATCCGCGACAATTCTTAGCACACCGAATGGAGCCAACGCCTAAACTCGTCTCGATTATTATTCCTGCTTTGCACCGCCCTGATCTGACCGCAAAATGCCTTCAATCTGTTGCGCTACAAAGCATTCCGAAGGAGGATTATGACGTCGTTGTTGTGGAAAATGAGGCGCGGCCGGATTCGATCCTGAAAGATCCATTGCCTCCCAACGTCCGGCGCATCCTTCTTGAGAAAAACTACGGTACTACCGCTTCTATCAATTTCGGAATTGCCGAGAGTTCGTCGAAGTATGTTCTCCTGCTGAACAACGACGTGGAACTGCAGCCCCAATTTCTGGCCACTTTGGTTGGCGTTCTGGAGACCGACCAGAATTATGCTTTCACCACCGGCAAACTCCTTCGTGCGACTGACCAGACGCG
>Ga0193750_1000247_pt1 | contig 15297 bp, 16 predicted proteins | sample L1c1metaG_FD_160569 | JGI IMG/M metagenome (GOLD analysis project Ga0193750, IMG submission 160569) | Soil microbial communities from a riparian zone of the East river system, Colorado, United States - L1c1 | ecosystem: Environmental > Terrestrial > Soil > Riparian zone | place: USA: East River... | reverse complement strand
CGCCCTGGTCGCTTTTATTGCCGGGCCGAGGCTGAAAAGCATTGTCGCGAGAAGACAAAACAAAAATGTCGCCGCCAGCACGGTCGCATCGGGACGCAATTTCACGACGATTGAGAAATTGGTGGAAGCCAGCAGACCACGGAGTTGTTGAAGAAGAAGATCGTTGCACCAGGCGCTGATTACGAGGCCGACCGCGCCGCCGCAAAGAGCGAGGAGAAAGCCTTCGCAGAGCAATTGTCTTACGATCTGCCAGCGTGACGCGCCCACCGCGAGCCGGACGGCAATCTCCTTTGAACGCGCCGTGCCGCGCGCGAGCAGCATATTGGCCAGATTCAGGCAGGCTATAAGCAACACGGCCCCGGCCATGGCCATGAGTAACGTCGCGATTAACGTAATCGGCCCGTCGTCCTCCGGTTGCGTGCTCAAACTGAAGCGCGACGGCGTTTGAATCTGTAATTCGCGCGCCCCTTCACTCTCCGCCGGCTGGATGGCGGTAAGTCGCTGCGCCAGGACCGGCAGGCGTGACTTCGCCATCTCGATGGTCATGCCCGACCGCATCCGGCCGGTAAGATTGAAGGCGTAGTTCTTTGGGTTCATCAGGTCGTGCATCGTCTCGGAATCGCCAAAGGCCGAGCCGAGCTGTGAACGAATGCCTATCGGCACCCAGATATCCGGCGCGATCAATACGCTAGCGCCACTAAATCCGTCCGGTGCAATGCCGATCACCGTGTAAGGCTGGCCGTTGATCTGAAGCGTGCTGCCGACAAAATCGTTCCGCCCGCCCATTCGTTTCCAAAAACCGTAGCTGGCGACGACAACTGCGATGTTCGCGTTCGGTTTACATTCTTCCGCGCTATAAAACCGGCCGCGGTACGGTTTTGTTCCCATCAGCGAAAAATAGTTTTCCGAGGTCAGGAAGGCGAAGCTTCGCCGCATCTCGTGATCGCGCCCGATACCGGCGACGGCAAACTCGAGCGCGGCGAGATCAGCAAAAACGTCCCCGCCATTCTCGCGCAGCTCGCGATATTCGTTGTAGGAGAACTGGCGGTAATCGTGGCTCGCGTTTTGGCGCGCCGTAAACACATTCACCACTTCGTTAGGTCGCAGGGGTACCACCGGATGCAGCACCACGCTGTTAATCAGGGCGAAAATTGCCGAGTTAACGCCGATCGCGAGCGCGAGGGTTAATACCGCCGTTGCCGTGAATCCCGGCGCCTTGAGAAGATGTCGCAGAGCAAACTTGAAATCTTGGATCATGAAAACCTTGGTTTGTTTCAGTGAGATGCAGGCCGGGTCAGTTTTGGATTCAACAAGTTGGCGCGAATCCAGCAGCCAGAGGTCAGAGGTCAAATTAGCCGATAATCGATAACAAAAACGTGTGAACGTTTCGCTTTATCGCATCAACGCCATCAGCCGGCTGCGGCTGTTGACTTCGAGTTTACGAAAGATCGCGTGAAGGTGCTTTTTCACCATGGCGAGGCTCAAGGCAAGTTGGTCGGCGATTTCCTGATTGCTCTGACCCTCGCAGACAAGCCGCGCTACCTGTTGCTCCCGGCGAGTAAGCCGTGTGAGATGTGGCAGCGGCGCCGCTTTTTCTCGCGCCCCGTTCAGTTCTTCGCATTCGACGAAGAATTGGGGGCGCGCCACGCCGGTCGAGTCCAGCTGTCTCAGGTCCACGGTGGCGCGAAGCTGGGGCCATTTTTTGCTACGAACGACTTCGTGCCGACCCGTGGCATGAAGCTCCTGTTCACGAAACGAATGCTCCCAGCGCTTCTTCAGCACGCGGCATCGATCGAGAATTTCCGGCGGAATCGTCGCGATCCCCTTCATTATGCGTGCCTTTTCCGGACCCTCCTTCCAAAGTTCGCAGAACTCCCGCGCCGCTTTATTTAGGTAAACCGTTTTGAGATTCCATTGCAGAAGAATTGTCGGCAGCGGCAATCGGCCCAGAAATTCTTCGAAAGCCATTCGCGCAGCATGCTCGTGCTCCAACGAGCGCAAGCGGCGAAGCGCCGTTTGAAACTGGGGATAAAGAGAATGCAATAACCCCAATTCCCGCTCAGTCAGCTCTCCTTGTTCCGCGCGGCGCATGATGACGATGACAGCCATCAGGAGTCGGCCGCGCCAGAAGAGCAGGCCGATGGCGTAGGGACATTCCGAAAGCACCATGTAGTTGCGATAGAAATCAGATTTCCGCAGCACGCGTTGCTCCGGAAAGACTTCACTTATTCGAACAAATCGACTGCGCGGATGAGCGCGAAGGTAGTCGTGAAGTGGTTTAGCATTGAAAAAGCTGTCACCCATCGGACGCGTCCATTTCGCAATCATTGGAAGAACTGGGTTGTGCTGCAGCGTCAGCCCGATTACCGAATCGGGAATGCTTGCGTTAATGACCCGCTGAATGGCTTTCCACAGCGTCTCCACATCGAGCGCCGCGTGCAGGCGAAGCAATGCCTTCGCAACTGGCTCGGCAAATTCTTTCTCACGAGCAGTGGGGAAATACAGTTTCGGTGGCATCATTGTAGACAACGCACCAACAGGGTAAGACTGGAATCGCCTGTACCGCCACTGGACCTTAGTTCAGCGCGGTGGTGTTAGCTATCGATGCCAAGAGCAGCCGCGGTGCGGACTAATTCCGCCAGCGAGCGTGCCAGCATTTTCTGCATGATATGGCCACGGTGGAATTTGATCGTTTGTTCGGTCGTTCCCAGTTCGGACGCGATGCGTTTGTTAGGCATTCCGGCCACGACATGCGCCATGACTTCGCGTTGCCGCCGGGTTAGCGATTGATAGCGGCTGCGCAGCTCCCCCAATTTCGCCTGCTCTTTGCGAGACACTCGCGCACGCTCGATCGCCTCTTCTATGGCCGTAAGCAGATCGCGCTTGTGAAAGGGCTTGGTCAGAAATTCCACCGCGCCGGCTTTCATTGCCTGCACCGACATTGGAATGTCGCCGTGCCCGGTCATGAAGATGATCGGGACACGCAGGCCGACGTGCGCTAATTGCCGTTGCAAATCGAGGCCGCTCCAGCCGGGCAGGCGCACATCGAGTACGAGACACGCCGGTACATCGGGTAAGGTGCCGCGCAAAAATTTCTCGGCCGATGTAAATGTCTTGACGTTGAACCCCGCCGTCCGGATCAGGCGCTCGGTCGATCTTAGGAATGACGGATCGTCGTCCACCACAATGACAATAGGATCGACCTGGATCATGCGACGTTCTTTTCGGCTGGCCACGCACAATAGAACGTCGCCCCTCCCCTCGCATTCCGTTTTGCCCAGAGCCGGCCACCATGAGACTCGACGATCGATCGGCTGATTCCTAATCCCATGCCCATACCGTTCGGTTTGGTGGTGAAAAACGGTTCGAACAAACGATTGGCATTTTCCGAGCTGAAGCCGAGACCATTGTCCCGCACCGAGACAATCACCGCCGGGTTCTTTTCCAGTTCGCCAGGGTTTCCCCGAATGATCATCGTCCGCTTTGCCACCTCGACATTGCTCATCGCCTCGATCGCGTTCATCACCAGATTGAGCAGCATTTGCTGAAGCTGAATCCGCTCTCCAGCCACACGCAACGAATCAGGCACAGACGTCGTGACTTTCACCCCTGCGTTTGTCGCAGCGCGGTTGGCCATCACCAGGACGTCGTCGATCAATTCTTTCACCGACAACAAAGTTTTTTCCGAGGTTGATCTTTTGGTCAGCCCGCGAATGCGCGCAATAATCGCGCTGGCCCGGTTGGCGTCGTGCACAATGTCGAGTAAGGCCTCACGTTTTTTTTGTTCGGAATTAGGGACACCGACCAGTTGAAGACAAACGTTGCCGTTGTTAACGATCGCGCCCAGCGGCTGGTTAATCTCGTGCGCAATCGACGCCGCCATTTCGCCCATGGTCGTTACTCGCTGCGCATGTGCGAGTTCGGCCTCGGTTTGCTTCAACTTTTCTTCCGTCCGTTTGCGCGCCGTAATGTAACGCTGAAACGTCACCAGTCCGCCGTCCTCGCTCGGATACATGTGATTTGCCAGCCATTCGCCCAACGGTGCGTAATAAAGTTCATCGCTAATCGCGATCCGCTCCGACATGACCCGCCGGAGGTTAGCCTCGTTCGGCACTTCCGGGAACTCCTCCCACAGTACTTTCCCAATGAGTCGCTTCGGATCTTTGCCCAGGCGCCTCATTTGCGCGGCGGCGTGCTGGTTAAAATACGTGAAACGCCAGTCCTTGCTCAGACTCAAGAACTGGTCCGAGATGCTCTCCAGAATCAAATCGACTCGCTCGTGAGCTTTTCGCACCGCCTCTTCGGCCTCTTTGCGCTCCGTGATATCCATGGCCGTCCCGACATATTCGGTGAGAATCCCGGCTTGATCGAAAACGGGCTGAGCCACGTTACTAACGTGCCGGATCATGCCGTTCGGCCGCACGACACGGTAGGCCAGCTCATATTCCCTTTGTGCTCGCACGGCGTCCTCGAAAGTCTTCTGCACCCGCGAGCGATCTTCCGGATGAATATAAATGAGAACCGAAGGGTACCCCGGCTTTACCCTTTTTGGATCCAAGCCGTAAATGCGGAACAGTTCCGCTGACCAGTAAACTTCGCCGGTGGAAACATTCCACGCCCAACTCGCGGTGTGGCTCAGCCGCTGCCCCTCGGCCAGCAATATTTCGCTACGCCGCAATTTTTCTTCGGCCCGTTTGCGTTCGGTCGTGTCCAAGACGAACCCAACAAAGTAATCCAGGGAACCGTCGGCCCGCCGTAGGCATCGCGCCGCCATAATGGAATCAATGATCTGGCCGTCTTTGCGAATCCATCGTTTGTCCATGGTGTAGCCGTCAATCTCGCCCGCGATGACGCGGTCGAACTGTGCAAGATCGGCGGCGAGATCATCCGGGTGCGTCATTTCCGCCCAGCTTTTTTTTAGGAGTTCGCGCCGCTCATATCCAAGGATGCGGCAAAGCTCATCGTTAACTTCGACAATACCCTTGGTCGGCGACGTCATGGCCATGCCAATTAGCCCCAATTCGAAGTAACTTCGGAAGCGAGCCTCGCTCTTTTCCGGCCCTTGCTCGCGACGACGATGCCGCGCGATCAAATTGGCCTGCGTAGAAATTGCCTTTAGTCGACGGCGCACGCGCTTGGGCACGGCAATTTTCTTTTTCGAACGATCACGCATGGGGAGCGCGTTTCAGCCACGATCTGCTTCGAGGCACCACCGGGCGTGTCACCGCGAAAGACGAGCGAATGTTTGCGGCCGGTGTTTGTAAATTAAAGTTACGTCGCTTCCGACAAAACGGATTCGATACCGGCTCGTTCCAAAAGGCAACTTAAGTTACCAAGACACGTCCGCGGTCAGGTTCGAATTAGACTTAAGGAAAGGTGTCTTTCCAAAGAACCGCTCTGCTCCCGAACACTGGCGGCCGGAATCGGGGCGCAAACTGCAAACTAAGAGCCGCTGGAAGCAACAGGAACTATTACCATGATAAATACACTCACCCGCTGGGAACCATTGGAATCGGAAGACGTACAAAACCGCCTTTCCAAATTTTTCGGGCGCCGCGGCAACGGCAACGACGATATCACGCTGGCCGATTGGGCGCCGCTCGCCGACATCACCGAAGACGACAAGGAATACGTGATTAAGGCCGAGCTACCAGATGTGAAAAAGGAAGATGTAAAAGTCACCGTCGAAAACGGTGTCCTAACCATCGCTGGCGAACGAAAATTCGAAAAGGAAGAGAAGAAAAAGAAATATCATCGCATCGAACGAGCCTACGGCACTTTCGTGCGAAGCTTCAGCCTTCCGGATGTGGCCGACGCGAGCAAGGTAAAGGCTGAATTCAAGAACGGCGTGCTCACGGTCCACGTGCCGAAAAGCGAGAAGGCCAAACCAAAGCAGGTTGAAGTCAACGTCGCGTAAATTTGCGGCGCAGGATTGGCGCGCGTGTGTCCATGCAACCTGGGACATGCGCGCGTTAAAACGGCGCCGATTCCCCGAGAGATTTATGGCGAACGAAAACGGCAGATATCAAAACATATATTCCAAGAGCCGGCGTTCCGCGCTGCCTCCAGGAACAAATGCACCCGACTTCACCTTACGAAGCACTCCGGATCAATGGCTCAATCTGGGTGAGTTCCGCGGACAACCGGTGGTGCTGGCGTTTTATCCGGCCGATTGGAGCCCGGTCTGCGGCGATCAAATGACCCTTTACAATGAGATGCTCAAAGAATTCCACGATCTGGGCGCGGAACTTCTTGGAATTTCCGTGGATGGCGCGTGGTGCCACGCCGCCTTTTCCCGCGATCGCAAACTGCACTTTCCGCTGCTCGCCGATTTCGAACCAAAAGGGGATGTCGCCCGCCGCTACGGCGTATATCGGGACAAGGATGGCGTGAGCGAGCGCGCCCTTTTCGTCATCGATTCGAATGGCCAAGTCCATTGGAGCTATGTTTCGCCAATCGGAGTCAATCCTGGCGCCGACGGAATTCTTTCCGCGCTGGAAGAGTTGCAGAGCAAAAAAGAAAACACGAACGCGGTCACAGCAGGAGCAAAGTGAGTATGGGAACCAAATTAAATCTACCGGATAAAGCACGAGATCACATTGTGGGCGACATCGATGCACCGGTCGCACTCCTCGAATTTGGAGACTATGAGTGCCCGTTCTGTGGCCAGGTTCAACCTGTCGTTAAGGCGATCCTGGATCGATTGGGAGACAGTATTTGTTTCGCTTTCCGCCACTTTCCCCTGTCTAATATCCATCCTCATGCCGAGCATGCGGCCGAGGCGGCGGAATCAGCCGGGGCGCAAGGCAGTTTCTGGGAGATGCACGAGTTGCTCTTCCAGAACCAACAGGCGCTCGATGACGAATCATTGGTCGAATATGCCGCCGCGCTGGGTCTCGACGAAGCGCGGTTGATCCGGGAGGTCCTTTCCGGCGCCCATGCCGAGCACATTCGTGAAGATTTCAGGATGGGTGTGAGGGCCGGGGTCAACGGGACGCCCTGTTTTTTTATCAACGGTCAACGATACGATGGTGCGCGGGGACTTGAGCCGCTACTTGCCGCCATTACCCAGGGAAGTGGGCTCTACGTAGCATGATAAATCCGACGGAAAGCTCGAGATTGGAGCGCGACCTCGTGCTGGCGCCGTCACATGAAATTCAGTTGTTCGATCCAGCTCCGGATACGATCTACACCATTGAAGCGACCGCACAGTTCGCCGGCGTTCCACGGCGGACGATTCTTGTTTACTGCAAACATCGGCTTCTCTCTCCGATCAAGGATGCGGCCAACGGCGCTTATTCATTCGATCGCGATGATATGCGGGCACTGCGTCGTATCGAAGGCCTGCGCTCAATCTGCGGGGATGACTTCGCCGGCATTAAAATCATTCTCGAGTTGACCGCCGCCTTGGAACAATTGCAATCGGACCTGCGATTGCTGTCGCGGTCGACGGCCGGCGGCTCGGTTACGAAAAAGGCTCGCAAGGCGTCAACAATTTCGCCTCGAAGAACAAGCATGAAGTCCAACTTCCGGAGAAAATGAAAATGAACAGAGCTGACGATATTGGAACAAGCGAACGGGCCACTGTGGTCGACACATTCAGGCTGAATTGGTGGCTGCTCGCATTGCGGGGTTTGCTGGCGGTGTTGTTTGGCGTGCTGGCCTTTGTCTGGCCAGGGGTAACCTTGATCACCCTGGTCTGGCTCTTTGGAGCATTCGCGCTGTTGAATGGCATTTTGTCGCTCGAAATGCACGCTCTGCTCAAGAGCATTCGTTAAATCGTGGAATCGATAAAGCGTTAAATCGATGAAGGCGCGAAACGCCCACGCGCTTCAGTTAGCGGTTACCAGTTATTTGCGCCAGCCGTTCCGATCGCAATGAAGCCTTTCCAATTTCGCAACCGGAACGCGACAATCATAAGCAGAATTCCGAGGACAATTGCCCAGGCCCCGATCCACCAGATCAAGGCCAGCGCGCCCACTGCGGGTTGGAACAATAGCAGGATGCCAAAAGCGACTGAAGCGATGCCCGCCAGAATGAGCAGCCATTCGTTGGTAATGATCTTGCGGAGCCTCACCGCGGCCACCAGGTCCATAACGCCGGTCATAATTGCCCAGGCAGCGATCAGAATTAACAAACCGAGCGCGGTAATTCCGGGCATAACGAAGGCGAGCAATCCTGCGAGGATGCCAAGCAACCCGCCGAGAATTAAGCTGCCTACTTTTGGGAAACCTTTCGGAGCTTTCGCCGCCAGAACGATTTCGCCAATCTGCTGAATCTCGTTTCAACCCTGACGTTGATCGGCGCGCTCGTCTTCACCGGCTTGCAGGTGCGCGCAGCCAATCGAGCGCGCCGGGAGCAAGCGGCGGTGACGGTGATTGAAACTGCTGCTCTCAGTGAAAATTCGGCGCGCTTTTTAGAACTGCTCAGCGAAATTCCGGAAGGCGCTTCCGCTGCCGTCATCGAAAATCTAGATCCAGAAACGAGGCGCCAGATCTTTTTGTTCGGACTTCGGGTGGAAGTCATCGGCTACATGGTTTTTCACGGTCTGGTGGATGTTCAAACCGCGAACGATCTTGCCGGTGGCGCCATCCTCAGTTTCTGGTCGCGCGCAAAAAGCTGGTCGGAAGAAAGGCGAAAGCGCACGGGCCACGATGAATTTTTGGAATGGTGCGAATGGCTCGTAACACAAATCGCGCAGTATCGCGCCACGCGACCTTATGTTCCTGCTTACTCGCGAATCGGAGCTCGCCAGGGGACGCGTCCGTCCGACCGGCGGAGCGGACTGGAGACGTAACCGTTCACCGGAAGATAAGAACTGCAGTTATGAACTGGCAAATGCTTGCAGCCGTTGGACAATTGGCGGGAGTCCGATCACGCCGAGTTACGCGGAGTAATCTCTAGGGGAAGGGTGCTAGGTTCCCGCTTTCATGAAATATCGATATTACATCTGTGACGTGTTTACCGAGAGACGCTTCGGCGGGAATCCGTTGGCCGTATTACCCAAGGCGGACGGTCTTTCCGATCATCAAATGCAGCAGATCACACGTGAGTTCAACTTCTCCGAGAGCGCTTTCGTGTTTCCTGCAAAAGCCGGCAACACACGTCACGTCCGAATTTTTACTCCTGCCGGGGAAGTCCCTTTTGCCGGTCATCCGAACGTGGGAACCGCATTCGTTCTGGCCAGTGCCGGAGAATTTGGTGAGGTCAACTCTTCGCTGGCAGTGACGTTTGAGGAAGAAGCTGGATTAGTTCCGATCACGATTTACTGCGAACAGGGAGCGATAGTGCGCTGCGAGGTGGCCGCCCCTGAGTCTTTAACTCTTGGGAGAACCATTGCCATCCAGCTTGTGGCATCCGCTGTTTCTCTCAACCCGGAGGACATCTTGACCGCTACGCATCATCCTCAAGTTTGTTCTGTCGGCCTACCCTTCGTGATAACGGAACTCCAAGACCGCACTGCCCTGGAACGCGCGCGAATTAATATGAGTGGGTTCGATGCGCTCGCGGATATGGATATCAAACCGTCAATGCATCTCTATGTGCGAGTGAACGATGATTTTAATATTCGTGCTCGCATGTTCGCCCCATTGAGCGGTGTTCCTGAAGACCCCGCCACTGGAAGCGCCAGCTGTGCACTCGCCGGACTGCTGGCTCATTATAAGGAAGAGCCGAACGGCAGTTTCGCCTGGCGCATCGCCCAGGGAGTGGAGATGGCCCGTCCGAGCACTTTATTCGCTCGCGCAGAGAAGGCGGACGGGACTGTTCAAGCAACATGGGTCGGGGGCTCATGCGTAATGGTAAGCGAAGGCTTCATCCAGGTTGACTAGCGCCACGCCGGAGATACACGCGTGAATGATCTCGCTAAGATAAACACGTTTGCGAAGTGCTATGCCGAGGCGTGGTGCAACCAAAATCCTGAGAGTGTGGCGACGTTTTTCGCCGAAAACGGCTCACTCAGCGTAAACGACGGACCGCCTGCCGTCGGACGGGGGGCGATTGCTGAGGTGGCGCGAGGTTTCATGCGCGATCTTCCGGACATGATCGTGACAATGGATGATGTGACGCATGAGTCTGACGGAATGAAGTTCCATTGGACGTTAACTGGAACGAACACTGGACCGGGCGGCACGGGAAAACGTCTTCGCATCAGCGGCCACGAACTTTGGAAGTTCGACGAGGACGGTCTGATTGGAGATTCGAAAGGCCATTTCGATACCGCAGAGTACGAACGTCAGCTCAAGCTCGGAGTCGACGAATAGCGCGACGCCTTGCCCACGCGACTGGGCGGGGGGGTCAGCCGCGCGGGGCGATCAGCGTTATCCGGGTGCCATGGCCGGGCGCACTGTCGATCTGTAACTTACCACCGAAACTGGCCATACGTTCTCGAACGCTGAAGAGGCCAAGGCCGCCGAGTTGGATTCCTTGTCGATCTAACTTGGCGAGATCAAACCCCGGACCGCGATCGGAGACGATAACGCGGAGTTTGCCCGATCCGATTCTCTTCATCATGATGTGCACGGGACTGCCAGGAGCGTGCTTGACCGCATTGAGCAAAAGTTCGCGCACCGCCTGGAAGAGGAAAACGCGGACGTCGATGGCCTTTGGGTTTGCCGAAGAATCGGCATCGACGGAAACTTTGGCGCCGTGGTGTTTTCGTGCTTGAGCGGCAAGCCATTCCAATGCTGCGGCGAGGCCGTGGTCGTGCAAGACGGGAGGAGAGAGCTCAACGCTGAGCGACCGTGTTAAATTGAACGAGCGCTCCAGCATGTTCTGAATGTTTCTTGTGATTCCACTGCGCTTGACCGTGTTTTCAGTTTTGTCCAGGCTGCGAAGATGCAGCTGCGCTGCCATTAACATTTGCTGAAGATCATCATGTAACACCTGCGCGATGCGCCGGCGCTCCCGCTCCTCGGCCAGCGATAATTCGGCAGAGAGCAGACGGAGTTTTTGGGCGCGTTCGACCGCTTCGGCGGTGCGCTGGGCGACTCGCTGTTCGAGCGTTTGGTTCAGGCTCGCCAGCTGCCTAACGAGATCCCGCACCTGGTATTGCCGCCGGCGAGAATGTAATGCCACCTGCACCGACCGCAGCAGAGTCCGGGTGCTGATGGGCCGCTCCAGCAAGATCACCGTTCCGGCGGCGGCTGCCGCCAAATCCAATAATTTTGCACGGCGCGATTCGCCGCCACTCGTGAGAATGATGAGCGGCAATTCAGACCAGGCCGCTTGTGTTCTAAGGATCTCTAAGAAACGCGAAGCTTGCACCGACTCCAGAGCTTCCTCAGTAAGCAGAACTGCGCCCGCGCTATCCGCGATTTGTCGGGAACATTTATCCAGCCGCTGGTAAATTTGTGTTTCATAACCTTCGCTCTTGAGCGCGGCCGCCATGGCCTCGGCATCCTGGCCGACAGGCGCGGTGATAATCACGCGCTCGTCTCTGTGCAGTTGCGACATGGTGTAAATTCGCCGGGAGCGGATCATTCACCAACGGGCTTCGTTCGTTAGCGCGTGAGAAGCAAAGGCGCAGCGCGATGGCATCGGGACGCGTCAGCGGGACTTCATCATTTGGTTTTCGCTGCCACGGAAGACAGGCAGACCGGTCAGCATACCTTGAAACTCTCTCAGGGGTTCACCGACGGCAATGCCTTTCCCCGGCCTCAATTTAAATTCTCGGATGGTACTTTCGTGAGGCCCGCTGCGCTTCTTAAACATTGCGATCGACTGTTTCACTTCGCCATAGGCTTCAAAGTAGCGCAAGCTTACGACCGTGTCCGAAAGATAACTAAGGTCCACCGGTGTTTTGGTGACAGAGACCAATCCGGGCTGGGCCAGAACGAGCAGAGTGATGACGCCCTGCTGATTAAGATAGGAAGTGAGTTCGTGCAGTTGGTTAATGAGATACTTCTCGCCGGGCATGGCATTGAGATAACCATTGAGACTGTCAATCGCGACCAGTTTGCAGCCGGCCTCTACCCCGCGCGAAATACGAATGGCAAATTCACCGGGAGAAAGTTCAGCGGGATCAACCTGGTGCACCGTAATCGTGCCTCGTTCGATCGCCTTTTCCAAGTTGAATCCCAGCGCTTTGGCCCGGCTCAACATCACGCTACGCGTTTCGTCGAACGCGAATATCATCGAGCGCTCACCCTTTTTCGCCAATTGCATAGCGTACTGCAAAACCAGTGTTGATTTGCCCGTGCCGGCCGGTCCGCGGATGAGTGTGGTGGTTCCTCGATCCAGTCCTCCACCGCACAAACTGTCCAACTGCCTGATCCCGCTGGAAACGGGCGCATGCCGAAACTTGGTGTGATGTTCGGCCGCGATCATGCGCGGAAAAACACGCAGACCACCGGTGGCGATGATGTAGTCATGATAGCCCTCGCGGAATTTCACCGCCCGCAATTTCGAAATGCGCAACCGGCGGCGCGATGTGCCGTAATCGGGTGAGAGTTGTTCCATCTCGAGGACACCGTGCGTAAGGCTAAGCACGTGCGGATCCATCACCGCTTGTTTGTTCATCCGATCGTCAAGCAAGAGAACCGTACTCTTCATTTTCGCGAACTGCCGTTTGAGCGTCAGAAGTTGGCGCCGATAGCGGAGAGCGGTCTCAGCCATTAATCGGAATTCGGAAAGCGAATCGAAGACCACTCGCTTCGGCCGCGCTTTGCGCACTTCATTCAGCAAAAGCTGGCTCACTTTCGTCAACTCGACTTCCGATGGATGAAACACCGTGGTCTGCGCTTCCGGCGGGAGTAAATTTTCCACCGCCGATAAATCCAACAGCGGAATTCTATCGATCGACCAGTCGTGGGAGCGCGCAACTTGGAGCAATTCCTCCCTTGTCTCCGAAAGCGTGATATAGAAGACTTTTTCCCCTCGGCGCACTCCTTCGAGCAGAAATTGCAGGGCCAGCGTGGTCTTGCCTGAGCCGGGATCGCCTTGCACCAAATAAAAACAATCGCGCGGCAATCCCCCCGCGAGAATATCATCCAGCCCCTCAACGCCGGTGGCGCATCGCAAATCCCGCCATTTCGCTGACGCGGACATTTTCCTCACTGGTTTTGCACTCATAGTAGTATCACCAAACAGCAATCGCCCGTGAGACCCGCCATGAGCTTCCCGTACGCTGCAATCTTACCGCGAACCTGCCCAAATGGTCTCACCTGATCGCCATCGAACCAGCAGTTTAGTTAGGATCGACAACCGATGCCATCGCAGAATCGAAGGCAAATACGACAGCGGGGAATACTAAGTTCAGCTCAAAGGCGAGATGAATTGTAGGGCAACCGCATCGGTTGCCGCTTTTTGGTTTGGCAAGCGGAGCGCTTGCCCTACAACTGCTAACGGTTCTGACACATGAATCTCAATGACCTGGCAAATCTCGCACAAATCATCGGCGCCGTTGCCGTGGTCGTTTCGTTAATTACGTCGCATTGCAGATCCGGCAGAACACCAACCCTGTCCGGTCCCCTGCCGCCCAGGTTGTGCACGAACATTTCGCCAGCTGGTATCACTTGCTCGCCAACGACGCCGAGCTCTCTCAAATCGCCGTGAATGGATTGCGCGATTACTTCTCACTTTCGGAAACGGAAAAAGCTCGGTTCATCGCGATGTTCATGGCGTTTCTCTCCTACTCACAGAATGCGTTTCTCAAATGGCGGGAAAAAATGCTCGAGCCGCCGTTGTGGATGGGCTGGGAGCTTTCAATCATGAACCTCGTATCTTCGCCCGGTGGCAAGAAGTTCTGGAAAGAACGCGGTTACCTCTTTGGCGAGGAATTCCGTCGTCCACGTGGAAGACGACCTAATGAAACGAACGCCGCACCCCGATGCAAAGCCGATGGGCGCCTTCAGCATCGGTCGGCGCGCCGAATAGATGTTGCGTCGAGCCGCTGCTAACCGGAAAAGAATCAAAATGAGAGCACGTAAAATTGTCTGCTTCGCCGTTGGGGCAATGTTGGTTGCTAGGGCAGCGTGTGCCGACGAAAAAGTCATCGTCAGCGATATCCTTGGACCCGAGGGTCCGTTGTACATTGACGGCAACCTTTACTACGTTGGCTGGGTCTCCAACACGCTATCGAAATGGGACGGCAAAACGACCACGGTACTGAATCATACTCCGGGTTGCGGGCATAACGGGCTGGCGCTCACGAAACAGAAGACATTCCTGCTCGCGTGCACGGAGGAGCATGGCGCCATCCTTGAGCTCGACCTGACTGGCAAGCAGTTGCGCCGTTGGGAGGCCGACAAAAATGGCAAGCCATTCGATGGCGGCATAAATGATATTGTGGTGACCGGCAACGGCGGTGCTTATGCCACGGTCTTCGGCCCGTACAAGGACCTGCCAACCTCCGTCGCGGGAAAAATTCTCTATCTTGCGCCTGACAGCCAGCAATGGGTCGAGGTAGCGGACGACCTCAATTACGCCAACGGAATAGGCGTCTCTCCAGATCAAAAGACGCTCTACGTCAGCGAAACCGTCGGAAACTGCATGTTGAAATTCAAGATCAATGCCGACGGCTCGTTAAGCAACAGATCGAATTTTGCCCTGCTAAACCTTCTCACAAAAAACAAGGTCGAATCCTGGTGGCTTGGACCTGATAGCATGAAGGTCGACAGCAAGGGCGACATTTATGTTGCCCAATGGTTCGGCGGTAAAGTTTTGAAGCTATCTTCTGAGGGCAAGCTTCTCCACGTATTTGAGATCACCGCGGGTGATGGCACAACAAACGTCGCTTTCAGCGAAGGCGAGAAAGAATTGTACGTGACGGTGGTGAAGGATCCAAAGGATCCCCAGGCAAGGGGCAGTATCGTAAAGATCCCAAATGTGAAATAAACGGATTCTTTTCAGAATGAATTCCGCCGATGATCTTTCGTCCGGCGTCGGGGTGTTAGGCAATTCGCACAAATTCGGTTATCACTTCCGAATGCCATTCAAAATCATGTCCGCGATCGGCTGCGCGGTTGCCTGCCTAAGTGCTACCGCGACCGCTGAGGACCTTTACAAATTTCTGAATGAGATCCCGATCGGTGGCGAAGGCGGTTGGGATATTCTGACAATCGACACAGCTGCGCGCCGGCTTTACCTCTCGCACGCAACCAAAGTGGTAGTGGTCGATCTGGAGAAGAATGCCGTCGTCGGTGAGATCGAAGACACGCCCGGCGTGCACGGTTTTTTCGCCGTGCCGGAAGTGGGGCGCGGCTTTTCGTCCAACGGAAAAGAAAACAAGGCGAGCGTGGTCGATCTAAAAACGCTGCGCACCGTTTCAAAAATCGAGACCGGCGAAAGTCCCGATGC
>Ga0193750_1000246_pt1 | contig 15298 bp, 13 predicted proteins | sample L1c1metaG_FD_160569 | JGI IMG/M metagenome (GOLD analysis project Ga0193750, IMG submission 160569) | Soil microbial communities from a riparian zone of the East river system, Colorado, United States - L1c1 | ecosystem: Environmental > Terrestrial > Soil > Riparian zone | place: USA: East River... | reverse complement strand
CTCGAATTCGTCTCCGAAATGTGGGAGCGCCGAAAACAGCGTCTAGTCCAGGGAACACCCTAAGACGCGCGAAGGCCTCTTTTTCCGTCATTTCCGTCTCCCTCTACGCGAGCCGTTGACAGAGTTCGGACAAATTCGGACACCTAACGCGAGCCGGTGACATCGTGTTGACATTACCACCGTCTGAAATGGTCGCTTGAGGTCGCGGCTGTTCGCGAACGGTCGAAGGCACACCTCCGCATCAGAGGGAAAAACACTGGATTTTCAGTCCTCTGCTCTGCCAACTGAACTACCCAGCCAAATTGCGTTACCGCTATCGCGATGCATCGAGAGGCGGGTGCTCATTAAAACAGAGAACGCTCAACCCTCAACGCCGAGTTGCAGCGGCGGTTTATAGGCGCTCGTAGAGTGCTGCCACAGATCTTTGCCTCGACCTGCCCTGTAGGGCAAGCATTCCTGCTTGCTGTTTCTTTGCCGCAGGCGGGAGCGCCTGCCCTACAAAGTCTCCGCGGCGCAGAGCGCAATCCAATAGTAGGGCGACGCTCTGCGGCTCGACGGAGTCTCGCCCTACCAGAGAAGTTTTACCGGAAGCTGCGGTTCAAATTAACGGCCCGTTCGAGCAGCGCCAAATACTCCGCGCGCGAAATCTCGACCCCTCCGAACTGAAGGAGATGGGGCGTTAGCCATTGGGTGTCGAGCAAGACAAAGCGTTGTCGTTTCAATTGTTCGACCAGCGCGGCCAACGCGATTTTTGAGGCATCGGTCACTCGATGAAACATCGATTCACCGAAGAAACCGCCGCCAACTGCCACCCCGTACAATCCGCCCGCCAACTTGCCTTCTTGCCACGCTTCCACCGAATGCGCGTGACCAATCGCGTGCAAATTCTCGTAACTCGCCACGATCTCCTCATTGATCCAGGTCTCGTCACGTCGCGCGCACGCCCGAATCACCTCCGAGAACGCGCTATCGATTTTTATCTCAAACGATTTTCGCGTCCATACCCGTCGGGCCGCATGGGGAAGATGAAACGTTTCCAGTGGGATGATGCCGCGCCGTTCCGGGGAAAACCATTCAATAGAATCATCGTCCATCGCCATCGGGAAAATGCCGAGCCGATAACCTTGCAGCAAAAGCTCCGGCTGAATCATGGTTGTAGAGGCGCTTGTGCCAAGCGCCTGTTTACTTGCTTCGGCGCTTGATACAAGCGCCGCTACAACGCTCGACTGCTACAACATCGACGCTTCAACCGGGTTACAATCTGCAATTGCGTTGGCGCACTTGCTCTCTAAAATGAGCAGATGAAAGCCTTGTCGATCATCTGCGCGTTCGCGCTTATCGCGGGTGGGTGTGCCGATCCGTTGGAACAACGCAGCACGGAAGAAGTGGGAGGCCAACTCGAGCGTGGCGTGACGGGTCAGGGAACGGTAGGCCCGCTTGATCGACCGCCGGGTGATCCCGCGGGAGAGCACGCCGTCCCGCAAGACCATCCGTGATTTACGTGAAGACCGAGGCCCCGCCGAAACATTCCAAAATTCTCATCCTCGATTTCGGTTCGCAATACACCCAGGTCATTGGCCGGCGCATTCGCGAGTTGCAAGTTTATTCGGAGATCGTCCGCTTCGATACCTCGGCCGACACGATTGCCAGAGAACAACCAAACGGAATCATTCTTTCCGGTGGGCCGGCCAGCGTCTACGAAAACGGCGCGCCCCAGGTTGACCCAAAGATTTTTGCCCTGGGAATTCCGATCCTGGGAATTTGTTACGGCCTGATGCAAATGGCGCACCATCTGGGTGGTCAGGTGCGTTATACCGGACGCCGCGAGTACGGCGCCGGGATACTCGAGGTAACTAACGGGTCGCAGCTTTTTGACGGCCTCGGAGCACAGGTGGATGTCTGGAATAGTCATGGTGATGAAGTAACAGTGTTGCCGAGTGGGTTTCGTGTCGCTGCGCGAACCAGCGGCTCGCCTTTCGCTGCGGTAGAAGATCCGCAACGGAGGCTCTACGGCCTGCAGTTTCATCCCGAAGTAGCACATACCCCGCGCGGTCGCGAGATTCTGCAGAACTTTGTCTATCACATCTGTCATTGCACGATGGATTGGACAATGAGTTCGTTCATTGACGACGCCTGCCAAAGAGTGCGTGCTCAGGTCGGCGACAACAAAGTAGTTCTCGGCCTTAGTGGCGGGGTCGATTCCTCGGTTGTAGCTGCGTTACTGCATAAGGCGATTGGCGACCAACTTACTTGTATATTCGTTAATAACGGACTACTCCGCGCCCGGGAAGAAGAAGTAGTTCAACGAGTTTTCGGCGAAAACTTTCATATTAAATTGAAGTATGTTGATGCATCCGATCGGTTCCTTAGCCTATTAAAAGGTGTCATCGATCCGGAGCAGAAGCGAAAGATTATCGGGAACGAATTCATAAGGGTTTTTCAAGCCGCCACTGAAGAATTACTGGCCGAGGATAAAAAGAACGGCTCAGATGAGCACAGCGGCTATAAGTTTCTGGCGCAGGGAACGCTTTACCCTGATGTCATCGAAAGCGTCGCCATTGGCGGCAACCCGGCGCACGTAATCAAGAGCCACCACAATGTGGGTGGCCTTCCCGAGAAAATGCACTTCGAGCTGGTCGAACCAGTTCGGCAGCTCTTTAAGGATGAAGTTCGACAGGCTGGACTTCAACTCGGGTTGCCTAAAGAAATAGTTTACCGCCAGCCTTTCCCCGGCCCTGGTCTTGCCGTGCGTATTCTGGGCGAAGTTACTCCCGAGCGCCTTCGCATCTTGCGAGATGCCGATACCATTGTGCAAAGTGAAATGGAAGCGAGCGACTGGTATTATCGCGTCTGGCAATCCTTCGCTGTTTTGCTTCCAGTGCAAAGTGTCGGAGTTATGGGCGACCAGCGCACTTACGATTACACCATCACGCTACGCATCGTCGAAAGCCAGGATGGCATGACCGCAGATTGGGTTCGCCTTCCTTACGAACTACTCGCGCGTATCTCCAACCGCATCGTTAACGAAGTCAAAGGCGTTAATCGCGTCGTGTATGACATCTCGACTAAACCGCCGAGCACGATCGAGTGGGAGTAGAATCTAGGCCGTCGCGAATTGTTAACCCGGATATGATGCTGGGGCGGCCGAAAGAAACCAGTAGGACTAGGGTCCGAGTAGTAAAAGATTGATCCGAACCGGACGTTTAATTAATCGGCGCGAAACCGGAGAATGTCCTCTGGCCTGATGGTGCGCGCGAGATGTAGAGCTTTCCGTCCATCCCCTTGACCATTAGGACATCCTGCCCCAGCGCATCCGTGGCGGCTCCGGGGAATTCGAGGATGTACCCACCGAGGATCGTCCATTGCAGCTGGAATATGTCGTTCGCCGCTATCTGCCAAGTGGCGCTGATCCCGTTCCAGACGTTTCGTTCAAACAGCTCAATCACGCCCCCGGAACCGTTGATAGCGGCGACTGGGCCAACGCCGGAGTCTCCATACAACAGCACCGGTCCGGCCCAGCTACCGCTGGTCGTCGTGTAATACGTAATTACCCTGCCGGTACTGGCCTCGCGATAGAAGAATTCAAGTCGTCCGTCGGCGTTTTTGGCCAGCGTGGGGGCGCTGGCCGCATCCGTGATAGCCGGCGAGCCACCGACTCCAACCGGGAACTTATAGTCGCTGGTGAAGGTCGGCGTGCTGGCGCTCTCGAGATGGTGCTGAATCGTGCCGGCACGCGCGGTCGCGAACACCTCGATGCGACCGTCCGGCCGGGTGGCGGCGGCGATCCCATCCATGATGTCGAGCTTCGCGTCGCCGTACACGAGGCCTTGGGAGTTCATCACCCGCCACGATGACCAGGTCCCCTGCGAGAGATACTTCGAGTAGATCCTACCGTTCGAACCTTTGACGAAAGCGAATACCCGGCCAGCGCCATCGACCGCGGCCGTGGGCGGACCCATCCAGCGGCAGTTTCCCAGGCCACAATTGCCCGAGTTGGGATTTCCCAGGCTTGTCCACGCCCCGAACGACATCGACCCTGGTGCCTGCAGCGAGGTGATGACGTCCTGCTGCACCGACTCATCGACGGGCGAGCGCAACGCAAACAGCTGCAGCCGCCCGTCGTTGCGGCGCACTACCGTGATCGCAGGCGCAACCGGCCCAGGGTTGCCCAACTGGACAGGCCCCGTCCACGCGCCGCCAGACGTCACTTCATGCCGCATTTGGACATGCAGATTCTCGACGGTGAACGCGGCCAGCAGGCCATTGCGGAACGGCGCGAGCCATCGCGTGGTGCCGGGGTATCGCTCGTACGTCCTAGTGTACCAGCCGGTATAATCGTTGTGCTTGTAATTGTCGTCGTAGGGTTGGTAGGTGAGCGCGGTTGCCGTCTTGGACCCCACGTCTGCGTCGCCGAGGTTTGGCGGGTAATCGGAGAGCGAGTACGCCTTATAGTTGGTAAGGGACCATCGGTTGCTCCCGTTCGGGCCATGGTAGGCCGTTAGCACCTCGTTCATGAACTGCGCAGCCGCTGTGTGATCAGCATTGTCAAAGCTAACAATGTAGTTCCCGTTGACGACGATCTGGAACGGCTCGGGGTCGAGGGTCCGGACAAAGGCGGGCTGATATTTGGCCAGGATCGCCTTGAGCACAGCGACGACACCGGCATGGTTGTATTCCAGCTGACCGGATGGGATCGAGGTAAGCGCGGACCCATCCGGCACAACCATCGGCGCCACGAATGTCGAGTCGTACAGCAGATTGGTAACACTGTACTCTGGCGGGTCGGGCTGGTCGTGCAGATTCATGAAGATCAGCTTTATGCGTGGATCCTGGATCAGCGTATAAAGCTCCACCCAGTGCACGCCGTCGGGACGCCAGAGCGCCGAGCTCCAGTAGCTTTCGTATCCTCCGTTGGCGTCGAGAGAAAACCCGTCCATCTGTGCATAGGCGGCACGAATGCCCAACTGACGGTCGCGAGCCAGCCTTCCCGGGCACGGAGTGCTTTGACAGTAATCCACCGCGTTTCCGGTAGACTCGCCGGCGGTCATGTACACGGTCACCGTCTGCAGCCCCTCCGAGATCTGGTTCTGCACGTCGGGATTCATAAACAGGAAGTCGTCGTCCTGGTGTGCGACAACCTCCACCCCACCGGAGGCGTACGCCATGCCTCCGCCGGATGCGACAATGAAAACGAGCCCAACGAGAAACACCCACACGTGCCGGCAATGAGTTTCAAGTCTTTTGAAAACCGCAGCGGAGTCGATTCGGCCGTTGACTTTCGGTTTTCTTTTTCCAGCGGTTTGCTTGTTCGTCTGTTTGGTTTCTTTCATATGCCGACCTGATTCTTCGAGTTGTTTTGGTTTCCACGCGCGCAACAACGAAATTCATTGCCGCTCTTCACCGACGTACCGTCCGAATTTTGGGGTAACGTTACACAGAACGGTAGAAAGTTTGGCTTAACGCAGCCGCGAGTTAGACGGATGCAGCGGAAAAGAGGCAGCCATGCATGACGCTCCTTCGGCAAGCCGCCGAAACTGCAAGGTGGAAGCCCCCGCTCCCCAAATTTATCGCGGGTCTAACGAATCGACGACTCACGCGATTACCCGCAGGCATCCAGCGATTCAAGTAAAAAGTTGCGCCGAAATCAAGCCTTTCCGTAGGACAATATCATACGCACGCCATTGCTCATGATCAGGTTGCCCGCGCCGGTAGCGCGGTCATATCTATTTCCGGTAACAAAACACTCGTTCGTTCCATTGTTAGCGATGAATCGTATCCTGGAGGATCAAGGCCGCTGAAGTGTCTGAATAAACTACTACCCCTCCGCCTGAGTCGGTGCTTTTGGTTTGCGCTGAAGGTGGAATTAACAATTGTCGTTGAACTATTGCGGGAAAAGATCGCGCCGCCAGCATCGCCACCGGGACCTCCGGAGCCTAACTCGCCGGCCGAAATGCCACGCGTCACTGAGTTGTTGTAAAAGGTGCTGTTGTGGACGGTGACGCTGCCACTGTCGTTAAAAATCGCGCCACCCAACGCTCCGCCACCGCCACCACTACCGCCGCTAACTCCGCCAAAAGGGCCAGGATTGCTGCTGCTATTTTGACCTTTGCCGGCACCACCGCCGAAGCCGCCGTCGCCGCCGTCGCCATTACTAAAAGTACCAGCCAGCCCGGGATCGCCGGCGCCGCCCCCGCCGCCAAAGCCCCCCTTCCCGCCGGTATTGCCGCTTTCAAGCGGATCCGTTTGTCCCTGTAGTCCAGCACCCCCACCGCCGCCGCCGTAATTTCCGCTTCCACCGTTACCGTGAGCAATGATTGCGCTGGTATCGCCTGAGCCGCCGCCACCACCGCCACCGCCTGGACATCTGCCGCCGTGCCCATCATTGTTAAAGTCGCCGCCGTTTCCGCCGCAGAGATAGCCAGCTGCCCCGCCTACCTTGGAGGCAGTATTGCCGCCAGAGAAGACCGTTCCTCCGCCACCACCACCAGCGATGCTGTCACCCTTTCCGCCGGCACCGCGGGCACCACCGCCGCCACCACCTGCTCCTTCAAGCGCTCCTCCCCCACCATTGCCGAACAGGCCGCCACCACCGCCGGCGGCAAAGTCTTCGTGGTCAATTTCATGCCGATGACAGTCGGAATCGGAGAACGTACCATTACCTCCGGTCGCCTGATTACTGTCGAACGTGCTATTCTCGACTATAAGCGTGCCGTACTGAACGTAAACCGCCCCGCCCGCCCCGAGCCCGCCGCCGCCGCCGCAGACGCCCGTCCCCGCCCCTAACATGAAAACCTTTGATGTAGGCATTTCGTATGGTCACACCGCCCGTACCTGAGGCCACTCCATTCGGCGTCGCGACCGTGGCCTGACCAATCGCGAACAAGCGCGAGTTACCTTTCCCGACCCACTCCAGAGTTGCACCGGCTGCTTCAATCGTCATCGTGGAAAAAATGATCGGAGTGGCTGTTGGGCCCATGTAATTATGGGCGTCAACGCCGATTGCGCTGTTTGGATCGTCGAGTGAGTCCGTTAATTGGAACACGCCGCCGCCGGGCAGAATGATGGTGTCACCACTGCCCGTGCCCATCACACACTCGGTGGTGATGAAATGGTCCGGATCAGTCAAATCAATCGCGATGCCGCGGGCGGCCTTCACCTCGTTTAATAGTCGTGGCGCGGCGATGTGCTTTCGCCAGAAAATTTTTGAGTGATGCCAGCAGGTAAGAACGCAACCGTCCCTTTTCTCGCCGCACTGCGTCGAAATCTTTTCGCTCCAGCAGCATGGCGAAGAAACCCTGGGTAAGGTCTTGTGCTTCCTCCGGAGAATAGCCTTGCCGCCGGACAAACCCGTAGAGGGGCCACCAGTAGATACGGCAAAGTTTTTCCAGCGCTTCTTGCGCCGATGGCGATTCACCTTGCGCGTCCAAGACCACGCTCCATTGCGTGGTGGTAAAGGCCACGGCTCCGTTTTGCGCGCTCGCCGGCACTGGACGATTCAATTAAAAAAGAGCGCCAAAATCAAGCTTATACCGCGCGGCTAGATGTCAGATTATATCTGACATAGTTTCTCTCGATTAATAATTAAGGAGCGACCAAATAAACATCACTATTGCCCTTAAGCCATGGGCTGAGTGCGAGTCGCTAATCGCTTCGCCGAACGGGTGACGACGACGCTATGCCTGACTTGCCTTTCGCTAAATTGGTCGACAACATGCGCCATGAACGCTGAGCAGGCGCGTATCGAAGAAAATAATTCGCAAAAACAGCGCTGGCACTTGTGGGGACCATACCTTAGCGACCGGCAGTGGGGAACGGTGCGCGAGGATTATAGTGCGAATGGCGATGCCTGGGACTACCTCACGCATGAGCAAGCGCGTTCGCGGGCCTATCGCTGGGGCGAAGATGGTCTTGCCGGAATTTGCGACTACAAGCAGCGGCTCTGCTTCGCCTGGGCTTTTTGGAATGGTCAGGACTCGATTCTAAAGGAACGGTTATTCGGATTAACCGGACCACAAGGTAATCACGGTGAAGATGTCAAAGAACTCTACTGGTACCTCGATAACACACCATCCCATTCCTACATGCGGATGTTGTATCGTTATCCCCAGACCCGCTTTCCCTACGAGGAGATAGTTAGCCGCAACGCTGCTCGATCGCGAGCCGAGCCCGAATTCGAACTCTGGCAGACCGACGCTTTGCTTGAACATCGCTACTTCGATATTGAGCTTAGTTACGCCAAGGTCACGACGGAAGATATTTTGATTCGCGCAACGGCGATCAACCGCGGACCAGACCCAGCGATCTTGCATTTTCTGCCGACGATTTGGTTTCGCAATACCTGGAGCTGGGGCCGTGACGCTCGCAAACCAATTTTGCGTGAAGGCGTGCCTGCTATGATCGAAGCCAGCCATGATGTGCTTGGCCGCTACGAACTCCATTGCGAAAACGCCGACGCACTTCTCTTCACCGAAAACGAATCTAACGTCGAACGTTTGTGGGGCGTTCCAAATCGCAGTCCGTTCGTAAAGGACTCCATCAACGACATGGTAACTCAGAATACGATCGAGCTCATAAACCCGGAGAAGGTTGGGACAAAAGCGGCCGCGCATTACCGTTTTCTCATCGCGCCGGCAGAGAGTGTTTCAATTCGATTGCGCCTGCGCAAAGTTGACAACCACCCCTCATCCGGTGACTCCGTCGTCTCCATCTCCCCAACCCACTCTTCTGCCCTCACTGGCGCTTCGCGGCCGTCTTTCCCAGCAGGAGAGAGGGAGACGGCAAAACGACTCTTCGATGACTTCGATGAAATCTTTGGGAGGCGCCAAAACGAAGCCGATGAATTCTATGATTCTATAGCACCGGCTAATCTAGGCTCCGAACACAAGGAAATTCAACGCCAGGCCCTGGCCGGGCTCCTCTGGACTAAACAGTTCTACTACTACATCGTGGAGGAATGGCTTAAGGGCGATCCGGCGAGTATCCCTCCGCCGGCGTCCCGCTGGGACGGTCGCAACGCCAGATGGCGCCATCTTTACAACGAGCGCGTCATGTCGATGCCTGATAGTTGGGAATTTCCCTGGTATGCTTCATGGGACCTCTCCTTTCATTGTATTCCCCTCGCCCTCGTTGATCCGCACTTTGCCAAAGGCCAGCTCGATACCATCGTGCGCGAATGGTATCAGAGTCCCAACGGCCAGCTTCCCGCCTACGAATGGAACTTCGGCGATGTGAATCCACCCGTGCTCGGGTGGGCTGCCTGGCGTGTCTTCCAAATCGAGCGCAAACAAACCGGTAAAGGCGACCGTGCATTTCTGGAAACAATCTTTCACAAGCTGCTCCTTGCCTTTACCTGGTGGGTGAATCGGAAAGATTCCGAAGGCAAAAATATTTTCGAAGGCGGGTTCCTCGGCCTTGATAACATCGGCGTATTCGATCGCAGCGCCTCCTTTCCCGATGGCGCCCACCTTGAACAAAGCGATGGCACGAGCTGGATGGGGATGTTTTCGCTGAATCTGATGCGGATCGCGATCGAGCTCGCACGTGAAGATCACGTTTACGAAAACATCGCGACGAAGTTCTTCGAACATTTCCTCGGCATTGCCGCGGCCATGAACAATCTGGGTGGGATGGGTCTCTGGGACGAAGAAGATGAGTTCTACTACGACGTCCTGCACACGCCGGGCGGTCGCTTTTTGCCATTGAAGGTTCGATCGATCGTCGGCTTGATGCCATTGCTCGCGGTCGAAACGATCCAATGGCAGTTGATCGACGCATTACCCGGATTCAAGTCGCGGCTTGAATGGTATCTGGCGTATCGGCCTGACCTCGCCAGTCTGGTCTCGCGCTGGCACGAGCCTGGCATGCATGAGACCCGGCTTCTCGCGATCACTCGCGGCCACCGCATGAAATGTCTGCTTCGACGCATGCTCGATCCAGAGGAATTTCTAAGCGACTACGGCATTCGTTCGGTGAGCAAGTATCACCGGGATCGTCCCTATCGATTGACTATCCAAGGCCAAGAGAAAATTGTGAACTACGAACCAGCAGAATCACAAACAGGAATCTTCGGTGGTAACTCAAACTGGCGTGGCCCCGTTTGGTTTCCTATCAATTACCTTCTGATCGAATCGCTCCAGCAGTTCCACCATTACTACGGTGACGAATTCAAAGTGGAATGCCCAACTAGGTCCGGCACCTATTTGACTTTGAAGGAAGTCGCCAATGAACTATCAAAACGTTTGATCAAGCTCTGGCTGCGTAATGAGAAAGGCGAGCGGCCCTTTCTGCGGGCTTCCGCCGGCGCATTCAACCCCGAAACCGATTCCGAGCTTTGCTGGTTCCACGAGTACTTTAATGGCGACGACGGTGGTGGCCTCGGCACGTCCCACCAAACCGGCTGGACCGCGCTGGTGGCCAAGCTAATTCAGCAACAGGGTGAGTTCGGCACTATCAGCCACCGCAGATAATGGCGAATCTGGCTGCAGGAACACAGGCCGGTGGCCTGTGCGCCCAGCGGGTTTGTAACCCGCTGGTTCACGGAATTTTGCAGGCGTACCTCTTCCTTCAGCGGAGTGCAACTCCGCTGGGCGCACAGGCTACAAGCCTGTGTTCCGAGAGCAATTCAGCGACGTTTGAAATACTGCACGGCCTTTTCGTGCTTCTTCGCCGCGGCGCGCGTTTTAAAGTGCCGAGATTCCTACGCTTGCCTGTCTTCGGATTCTTCTTCCGCGAATACAAGCGATAGCTACCGGACTTAAGTTTTCTGATCATAAACAAATGCGCCCCCTCTTCTTACATACGCTGCCGCGTAACCGGCCGGATTTGATAGGAACGATGGCGTTGCATGGCGACTACCACCCATCGCCGAACAAAAAGAAGGCAGGCGACACGCCCGCCCTACAATAATTGGTGGCAAATGAACACAATAGCCGGCGTTGTTGAAGATTGCATTGTAGGGCAACCGTTCCCGGTTGCCGAATCAAACAAGGCGGCAGGCGGGAACGCCTGCCCTACAATTCTCGTTGTTGCGCGCGGCTTGAAACCCAAAGCGCGATCAGAGCAATGAGAATCGCGAAATCGAGCCCGAGATGGGCAGTGAAGCTCCAGTTCTTGCTCGCGTGACCAAAACAACCGCAGGTAATGTCGAGCCCCCGCACCTTTGCGATGGTACCTGCGGAGATGAAAATGAAGGTGAGCGCCATTAAAATAAACAATCCCCCGCGGTAGAAGAACCGCAGGATAAGAGCAAAACCACAGACTAATTCCAGCCACGGCAAGTAAAAGGCCAGTCGAACGCTGATCGCCCACGGCAACATTTTGTAATTGTCGATATCGATGGCGAATCGAAGTGGATCAACGGCCTTGATCACGCCTGCGTAAATGAAGATCCCGCCAACGATGAGGGCGACGATGCGCCAAAGGATACGGCGCGAGGGCAAGTCCATTTCTTACAAGAGGAACGAACGCCGATGGTCCAACGTCCAACACCCAACGCTCAATCGTAGAATCAGATTGCTGCATTCGGCGTTGGGCGTTGGGCGTTGAGTGTTGGACGTTTTCTTCATCTTCTGTTCTTTAGCCATTCTTCCCACCCTCCCCGCAGAACAAAGACGTCCTTTAAGCCGGCTTCATCCCGCAAACGGCGCGCTACTTCGCGACTGGCGTTGCAACTTTGACTACTGCAGTAAACGACAATTTTTTTCTCGAGCGACCATTGCGCGAGAAGCGTTGGCAGCAATTCGTTCCAGCGATCTTCATTCAACGGGATCGCGCCCGGGACATGATCCTGTTCGAATTCATTGTCTGGCCGCGCGTCTACCCAGATCGCGTTCGTGCCCCACGACTGCGCTTGATCGAGATTGACCATCTCGGAAGAGCGATCAGGCGATTGCCAGGAAATCCTGTCGCGAAAGTAAATTGCCTCACCGATCGCCGGCACTAAGGCAAGCGCAACGAGCAATAGCGCTTGTCGAACCGCGCTCACCAGTTATTGACTGGGTGATCCTGCCGTCGGCGCTGGCGCGACTAGATCGTGTCGGACGGTGGAGAGGGTACCCTTACTCGACGGCGTCGTCGCACTCCCTGATGTCGGCGCAGGAGGCATCACCCGAGCCGCCACCGCGAACATGTTTCCCGTATTCGCCGACGAATCGGGTTTGATCGTCAAAGTTGCGTAGACCGCCTTCGCAGTATCGTGAGGTTGGACACTGATCCGTTCGGAGCAGAGCCAGCGTCGACTTTGGCAGTGAAATCGGGAGTGGACGACGCAACATCCAGTTTCTTGATGGCGGCGTCTTTGTTTGCTTTTGCGGTGATAATCTTCGGCTTGGGTTCCTCGCCCATCTGCCAGTAAACAAGTGTTGGTTGGAACTCGAGTAACGGCGTAATCATCGCCTTAAGCGTGAGCACAGTAGTGGAGCGCGCCGAATCGGGATCGTCGGTCTGAACTGTAACAGTCTTAACTTGCGTGCCGGTGCGGCCGCCAATGTTAAAGGTTGCAGTAATCTCGCCCTTCTGACCGGGAGCAACCTGCTCGTTTTGTGTCTGCGCCGTGGTACAACCGCACGAGGCGTGGACGGACTTAAAATGGACGGGCGTGTTCCCGACGTTTTCGTATTTGAAGTGCGCGACCGCTTGCTTGTCGTTAAACCCCGGGCGCAGATCAACCGACGTCTGTTCCCACTTCAGCTCCGCGCGCGCGCTCTGGGCTAGCGCAGCTAAGGCGAGAACTCCAATCAACCTCGAAAAGTTCGTATTCATTTTTTGGAAATGTGGGTGCTAATATATTCAGCAACCGCTTTGCGCCAATGGCGTGGTTGGACCCCGGTAAGAGCGGTGAATTTCGCGCTCGATAATACCGTATGCACTGGGCGGCGAGCGACGAAATTTTTCATATCCGCCAGCGAGACAGCTCCAACTCGTTCAGCCTTCAAGGGAAGTCCGAGGTTACGGCAAACATCGATCGCATATTGGGCCCATTCCTGCCAGCTGCATCCGCCATTGTTGGCCAGATGCAAAATGCCGTTCGCGTTTCTGTCGACGGCCAGACGCAACCAACCCGCTACATCGATGGAGTAGGTAGGCGCAGAAAATTTGTCGGCTACAGCCGTGACTACATCGTTTTCGCGAGCACGCTGAATGATCTGATCAATAAAGCTCGGTTTATCCGGTCCGAATACCCAGGAAAGACGAATTACCAGATGCTGCGAGGAAACCTCCAGAACGCGGCGCTCCCCTTCCAGCTTGGACTCGCCATAAACGCTCAACGGAGCCGCTTTATCTTCCTCAACATAGGGATCCATTTTTCGGCCGTCAAAGACGTAGTCGGTGCTGAAGTGAATCAACTTGGCCGCTTTGTCGCGACAGATTTCCGCCAGCAAGCGGGGAGCTTCAGCATTCACCAGAAAAGCTTCCTTTCGATTTGATTCGCAGTAATCGACGTTGGTTAGCGCGGCGCAATTGATGAGTAGATCAAATTCGGTTTCTGAAAGAACAGAACGAATCTGATCGAGCCGGCTGAGGTCGAGCTGGCTGCGTTTATAGCTTGTAACCTCAAGATCGCGCGCGTATTCACGCGCGAGCGCTGCCCCGAGTCGGCCATTTGTGCCGATCACAGCGACACGTCGGGAGTTGCTCATGCTGCAAGCTATCTCATAAATAATCTTTTCCGCCAAAGCCTTCCTCGCAAACGACCGCCAAGGGCCGCTTTCGCTCCACGCTCGAAAAGATTTCTTGGCGGGGCACGCGCTGTCGTGTCCCAAATATTTGGCGCGCCGACGGCGCGGACTGCCCTCCACCTTTTAGGTTTTACCGGCGCCATTAATTCAACGCGCACACTCCTATCAAAGCGTTGCCGGTAGCGTTGTTCTTTGCCGCTCAAAATCGCGGTGTAGTTGCCGGGACTTAGCGCAATCGCGATGGCGAGCTCTACGTCATTTGGCGGCGCATAGCCGCTGGTCTGAATCTGCGATTGTTGAGTGCCATTTCCAATTGTCGTTAGCCATGAGCGAATTGCCATTGGCATCGCGTAAATCCAGGACCGGATCAGCCAGCACGCTCGGAACGCCAAATTATGTCAGGGCGGCCCCCAAGCCGCGAATGCTCCGAGGCGCGGTGTCCCGAAAGAAAACAGCGCCACACAAGCGAGAAACAAAAGAGGGGAGATTCGCGTACCCATGAGGACAAAAAATTCGGCTGTTATCCAACCGCGCATGGCAAGTCCATATAAATAATAACTTTTATATAGTTAGCTCAAGGGAGTGAGGACGACCGGCTGGCGGATAACGGATAACACCGATAACTAGTATCTTCCCGCGCGTTCGAGCAACGGTTGCCACCACGATTGATTGCCGCTGTACCACTGGATCGTTTCGGCCAGACCCTGTTCGAAACTGTGGCGAGGTTTCCATTTCAGCTCGCGCTGACTAAAGGTCGAATCGATCGCATAACGGCGGTCGTGCCCCAGCCTGTCAGTGACGAACGAGATCAGAGTCTCCGGTTTATCCAGTTTCTTGAGGATGAGTTTTACCAAATCGAGGTTCACCATTTCCTGGCCGCCGCCAAAGTTATAAATCATGCCCGGTTTTCCTTCGAACAAGGCGGCTACGATGCCCGCGCAATGATCGTCGACATGAATCCAATCGCGCACATTCAAGCCGTCGCCATAAACCGGCAGGGCCTCGTCGCGCAGCGCCTTAATGATCATGAGCGGAATCAGTTTCTCGGGAAATTGGTATTGTCCGTAGTTGTTTGAGCAGCGGGTAATAATCACTTCCTGACCGTAAGTCTTATAAGAAGCGAGCGCGAGAAGATCGGCTCCGGCTTTGCTCGAGGAATAAGGTGAACTCGGATCGAGCGGCGATTGCTCGGTAAATTTTCCCGTCGCGCCTAACGAACCGTAAACTTCGTCGGTTGAAATTTGAATGAAGCGTTGCACCCCATATCGCCGGGCGCAATCGAGCAACACACTAGTGCCGATCACGTTAGTGTGAATGAAATTCAGAGGCGAATTAATGCTGCGATCGACATGGGACTCGGCCGCGAAATTGATAATGGCGTAAAATTGATGCTCGGTCATGAGCTCATCCATCTGGTCGGCATTGGCAATGTCAGCCTTGAAGAATTCGTAGCGGTCGCCGTGCGCCTCGGCCAGACCGTCGAGATTGGCAAGGTTGCCAGCGTAGGTCAGGACATCAACATTCGTGACGTAAGCCGGCTTGTAATGTTTCAGAATGTAGCGAATAAAGTTGCTGCCAATGAAACCGCAGCCGCCCGTCACTAAAATGCGCATCGCTCCGCG
>Ga0193750_1000245_pt1 | contig 15341 bp, 18 predicted proteins | sample L1c1metaG_FD_160569 | JGI IMG/M metagenome (GOLD analysis project Ga0193750, IMG submission 160569) | Soil microbial communities from a riparian zone of the East river system, Colorado, United States - L1c1 | ecosystem: Environmental > Terrestrial > Soil > Riparian zone | place: USA: East River... | reverse complement strand
GCAGTGCGCGCCGCGCGCACGCCACGATCGCGATCTCCTCCGCCATATCCACGGCGCGAGCGCGTCGCCAGCGCGGCGATTCGCCGCCCGTACCTCGCGTTTCGAGCTGACATCGGGTAGACACACACGAATGTCGCTCGCGACCGCGCGCAGACCCCCCCGCGAACCTGCCCGCCGAGCCGACAGTCGCGCCGGCGCCAATCCGCTCGGTCGCGTCTGATGGGCATCGCCGACACGCTGCACGCGCTCGACCAGCGCCAGCAGCAGAGCCCGCGGCTGGGCTTCATCGCGGCGGTCGTCAAGAAGTTCGGCGACGACCAGGCCGGGCAGCTCGCCGCGCTGATCGCCTACTACGCGTTCGTCTCGCTGTTCCCGCTGCTGCTCGTGCTCGTGACCGTGCTCGGCTTCGTGCTGCAGGGCGATCCGGCCGGGCAGAAGAAGATCCTCGACGGCGCGCTCGGGCAGTTCCCGATCGTCAGCGACCAGCTCAAGCTGCACTCGCTGACCGGCAGCGGCGTCGGCCTGGCGATCGGCGTCTTCGGCTCGCTGCTGGCCGGCATGGGCATCACCGGCGCCACGCAGAACGCGTTCAATCGCATCTGGAGCGTGCCCTTCAAGAACCGGCCCAGCTTCGTCTTCGCGCACCTGCGCGGGCTGGCGATGCTGGCGATTCTCGGCACGCTCAGCGTCGTCTCCACCACCGTCGCCGGCTTCGTCGGCGCGAGCTCGCACGGAGCCGTCGCGGTCGTCGCCGGCGTCGTCGTCGCCTTCGCGCTCAACATCGCGCTGTTCATGACGGCCTTCAAACTGCTCACCGCCGTCGATGTCGGCTGGCGCGACCTGCTGCCCGGCGTGATCGTCGCCGCCGTCGCCTGGCTCTATCTCGGTGCCCAGCTGACGATCTTCGCCGCAGAGATCAACGTCGTGCGCCTGCACAAGCTGTGGCCGCGCAGCTTCTTTCCGCCCCCGCTGCTCGACGCCGATCGGCGCGCGCTCACGTCATCGGCCGAGGTCGAGGAGCGCGTCGAGGAACAGAATGTCGAGGTCAGCTTCGAGTAGCCTCGCCAGCGGCCTCCGGCTTGACGGCCTACCTGCGGCGGAAGATCAGGCGGAAGAGCTTTTTGGCTCCCTTTTGCAGGCCGGTCGGCTCTTCGGGTCTGGCAAAGCCCGGCGGCGCAGTTGTGGACATACGCGACGGCGGATTGGGCTTCAACGGAGGCTGAGGAGTATTGGCGACCATGACACCAGAGCTTAGTCGGTAAGGCTCACGGTCCACAACACGACCTCGACCCCGAGCAGCGCGCTGCTAAGCGTCAACCAGCCGGATAGGCGAGCGACTTTCTCGCGGTTGACCTGCAAGAGCGGCTCGATCCATCGGGCGGCGGCACGATAGGCCTCGGTCACGTCGCGGACCTCGCGACTGTCACTGTCGGCGAGAAGCTCCTGTCCACCGACCGCGAGCACGAGATAGTGAGGCAGGAGAACCCAGACTGCGCAGCCAAAGCAGAGGGCGAATGAGACGAGAGCCAGGATCGCCCACGGGTCGAGCGATCCATTGCTCATGCTGGCGCCGAGAAAGGAACCCGCGATGGAGGCGGTGCCGACGACGGTTCCGGCGCACGTTTTAAGCCTAGCCAGCGCACGCTCCTGCTCGGCCAGGGCCGCCGTCGTGAGCTCGAAGCTCAGCTGCTCGATCGAATCCGCCATGGCCATCTTCTACATCTCGCCGGGGATGCGACGTTCGCGCGAAGCTCCTTCTTCGTAGTCCAGTCAGGCGCATGCGCCTGACTGCGCCGGGCCGCATGCGGCCCGGCGTTCCGAGCGGCGCATGCGCCGCTCGCTGGAGGCCCACATGCGGCCGAGGGTCAAGCGAAACGAGTAGCGAAACTCATTGACGGCGTGCGTCGGAGCACCTAGCGTCGGCGGCTCCATACAAATTGGCCGGGGCGACAGCGCAAACTGCCCCCCGGCCGTGGCAAAGGAGCCGTAACTCCCATGCACGACCAGCCTATCCCGCCCACAATCGAGCGAGACGCGCAGACCGACGCCGCGATTCTCATGGTGCTGCTCTGCGAGGACTCTCACCGGCCGTGGTCGGTCGATGAGATCGCCCGCGAAATGGGCAGCGACCCGTCTGACAGCCTGCGTCGTCTCTATGGCGGCGGCTTGATCCATCGCCTCGACGGGTTCGTATGGGCCAGCCGCGCGGCGGCTCTGGCCGACGAGCTTGATCTCTGAGTGCCACACGCAAAGCCCGACCCGGCGCTCTCTGCGACCGTGCGCAGGCTCCGCGAGGAAAGAGGCGTGACGCGCGAAGCGCTGGCGGTCAAGGCGGGCGTCACGGCAGGCGCACTGGCGCGGATTGAGCTTGCTCAGGCGTCGCCAAGCTGGGACACCTTCACGCGCATTGCGGGGTCGCTCGGCCTGTCGATCAGTCAGCTTGCCGGTGCGATCGAAGCCGCAGAGTAGTTGCACGCCCCCCCGCCTGCGAGTCATAAACACGTCGGGACGCATTTGGCTGAGACGCATACCCTCGGCGCTCAATCCGGAGAGAAAGAAGGCGTATATGGCGAGTGTATGGCGCAAGCGGAAGGGCATCCAGTACGACACATGGCACTTCTGCCGGAACTGCGCGAACTGGCCGACGAGCGACTACGACGAGCGCTCCACCAAGCCGACAACCGGCGAGCTGTGCAACCAGTGCGAGGCCAAGAAGGGGCGCGGCGATTGCTCGTAGCGCCCGGCACGGGATAGAAGTCGACCCCTGCCCGCAGCCAATCGACCCCACGCGCGGTCGCGTAGCGGTCGAAGCAGATCAGACATAGGACGTGCGTGGTGTGGCGCGCTGGTACAACGGCGCGCCACACGTCGTCTGGCACGTAGAAGCCGACAGGGTTTTCCTGCCAGCAGCGCTTGCAGGTCTCCCGGCGAAGCCGAGGACGCAAGTGGTAATCGAGCCTGCGGAGAAGGGCGCTCATCGGGCGGCTCCGGGGACCAGCGAGGCCCGCCATTTGCCCCTGTTTGGAGCGCTTTTCCGTCCGATCAGACCTGTAGTTTTTAGCTTTCTAATGCCAAAAGTGACCCCCGCGACGCGCCAACGTCCGGGGGTCTGGATCAAGGAGATAGCGCTCCGTGACCACGACGAAAGTAGCACGGCGATCCGTCGCCGACGAGCTGTCCGGAATCCTCGCCTCATCGGAGGTTTCCCGCCTCATAGACGAGCTTCAGGCGACGCGCTGGACGGGTCGTCCCGGCTATCCGCTGCGGGCGATGATCGGCATGGCGCTGGCGAAGTCGCTCTACGCGATCCCGACGTGGACGCGGACGGTCGCCCTGGTCGCAGAACACCCGGCGCTCGCAGCCGTGATCGCTCCGAATGGCGAACTCCGTCCGTCTACGCCTGCTACCGATTCACGACCAAGCTGCGCGAGCACGCGCATCTGCTTGAGGGCTGCATCGCTCGGGTGCTCAAGGAGTTGAAGCGGCGAAACCCGGTGCTCGGGTGGGACGTGGCTATCGACGCCTCCGACATGCCCGCGTACGCCAACGGTCAGCGCTTCAAGGGCAACAAGGACGGGCGTGAACGCACGCCGGGCGAGTATTCGGACCCCGACGCCTCCTGGGGGCACCGCTCCGCCGTCTCGACGCGCGCAGCCGGCGGCTTCTATGGCTACAAGCTGCACATGGCCGTGTGCTCCAAGACGGACCTCCCGCTTGCCTGGACGGTGCAGACGGCCAAGGCCAACGAAAGCATGTTGGTCACGACCCTGCTCGACAAGCTCTCGGGGGTCGGTATCCGCCCCGAAACGTGCGCGATGGACAAGGGCTACGACCACAGGCGCGTCTACGGCGAGTGCGACGAGCGCGGCGTCCTGCCGATCATCCCCTTGCGCAACTCGCGAGACGTCAAAATCGGGAACCACCTGCCGCCGTTCTGCAAGCATGGGGAGTGGCGGTTCGCCGGAGCCGACTACGGCCGCAAGGCGACCAAGTGGCGCTGTCCGACTGGCGAGTGTCAACCCGCTTCGCGATGGGTGAAAGCCAACCGCCTGCACCCGTTGATCCCGCGTGAGACGCTGCGCTGGAAGGGCCTCTACCGGAGCCGCGCATCGGTTGAGCGTGCGTTTGGACGCCTCAAGCATGAATGGGGCCTTGCGCCGATGCGAGTGCGCGGTATCGAGCGTGTGCAGCTTCACGCCGACCTCACCGTCCTCGCCCAGTTGACTTGTGCGCTGAATCGGGGACGGGCCCTGGCGCTCGTCGCGTGAGCACCATAGGTTGCCGGTCATGGCTGGCGACTTGACGGGTGTAGAACTCAAGCTCGGGCGCGCAGAAACCCACCTTGCACAGTTGGACCGTCTGCTCAAAGACGCGCTCCACCCCGACCTTTACACCTTCCAGATCAAGTACGACGCCGAGAGCGGTGAGCACCGTTACTGCGTCCACAACCTCCCGCCGATTGCATCTGACTGGCGTCTGATCGTCGGGGAGATTCTGTTCAACCTGCGATCCGCCCTTGACCACCTCGCCTGCCAGCTCGTTGTCCTCGACGGCAAGAAGATCGGGAAGCACACTCAGTTTCCGATCCACAAAGCGCCCCTCTACGCGAAAGACAAGCTCGTTCCCGTCAACCTCGATCCGCCCATCCGCGACCCGAACATCCTCAAGGCTCTCTACGAATGCCAGCCGTATGTGGGACCAAGTGGCGAGCCGATGAACGTCGATCGCCATCCGCTCTGGCAACTGCGCGTTCTGAACAACATCGACAAGCACCGCCTGCTGCTCGGCGTCGTTCATGCCCTCGACGCCTTCAACCCGATGTACCTGGAGAACCTGGGCGGGCTGCCCAGGCCGAAAATGCGCCTCAACCCCGAGCCCCTGGAAGATGGCTCGCCAGTAGCCGGGTTTGACTTCGGGGGGGCTGAGCCTCCCGCCGACTTCGATCCCCACATAGCCCTGTCGGTAGTCATCGACGAGCCCGACGATCTCCCCTACGTCAGACGCGTGCCGGTCGTGCGCCTGCTGCGAACGCATTGCGGCTGGGTCAACCACGCCGTGCTCGACCTGCACTTTCGACGCCTGTTCCCTTAGCGGTGGGGTAGCCGACCGGGGGTTGCGGGGTACAGCCCCCGGTCGGCTCCGCTACGGCCCCGCCGCTATTGGCGGAGCGAGTTTCGCTAGACCCTCGGCCCTCCAGTCACGCTTGCATGCGGGCTTGACACGAATAGGAGAGATCCATGTTTTGGCTCTACCAAGCCCATCTCAGGGGTCATCCCCAAGTGCTTGCGCGCGCAACGACCGCGCGCTATACTAACTACACTTTCGTAAGCTCATATGGAGCAATAACCAAATGACCTCACCCGCTGACAGCCCCCAGACAGAGCCTCTGCAGCCGAAGAAGCTGCTGCGGCTGATCCCGCTGGACGACACCGTCGTCTTCCCCAACATGGGCATCACGCTCACGATCGACGTCGGCGAGGACGAGCGCGTGATCCTCGTTCCGCGTCACGAAAACGAGTTCCTCGAGGTCGGCACCATCGCCGAGGTCACCGAGCAGATTCGCCTGCCCGGCGGCGGCCGCGCGGTCGCCATCTCCGGCGAGCACCGCGGGCTGATCGGCGCCGCGCAGACCGGCGCCGAAGGCGAGCTGCGCGTCGAGGTGCAGGAGCGTCCCGACGACGTGCCCGTCGACAAGCGCACGCGCGAGCTCGAGCGCGAATACCGCGCCGTCGTCGAGGAGATCCTCGAGCTGCGCGGCGACGACGGACGCATCGCCGCCTTCCTGCGCGCGATCGCCGAGCCGGGCAGCCTGGCCGACTCCGCCGGCTACTCGCCGAACTTGTCCTACGAGCAGAAGGTCGAGCTGCTGCGCACGCTCGACGTCACCGACCGCCTGGAGCTGTCGGTCAAGCTGCAGCGCGAGAGCCTGGCCGAGCTGCAGGTGCGCAAGCGCATCCGCGAGGACGTGCAGGACGGCGCGGAGAAGCAGCAGCGCGAGTACTTCCTGCGCAAGCAGATGGACTCGATTCGCAAGGAGCTCGGCGACGACGACGCGTCTGTCGCCGACGAGTACCGCGCGAAGATCGAGGAGGCCGACATGCCCGACGAGGTCTCCGAACAAGCTCTCAAGGAGCTCGCGCGTCTGGAGCGCATGGGCGAGCAGACCGGCGAGTCGAGCATGATCCGCACCTACCTCGACTGGCTGATCTCCGTGCCGTGGGGCAAGCGCTCTGACGAGCACCTGGACCCGGTGGCCGCGCGTGCCGTGCTCGACGCCGACCACGCCGGCCTGGAGGACGTAAAGGATCGCGTGACCGAGTACCTCGCCGTGCGCAAGCTGCGCGAGGACCGCGGCATCGAGGCCGACCCCAAGTCCGGCGCCATCTTGACTTTGATCGGGCCTCCCGGCACCGGCAAGACGTCCATCGGCGAGTCCATCGCCCGCGCGACCGGCCGCGAGTTCGTGCGCATGTCGCTCGGCGGCGTGCGCGACGAGGCCGAGATCCGCGGACACCGGCGCACCTACATCGGCGCGCTGCCGGGACGCCTCGTGCGTGCCCTGCGCGACGCCGGAACGATGAACCCCGTGATCCTGCTCGACGAGGTCGACAAGGTCGGCGCGGACTGGCGCGGAGACCCATCCGCGGCGCTGCTCGAGGTCCTCGACCCCGCGCAGAACCACTCCTTCCGCGACCACTACCTCGACGTCGAGCTGGACCTCAGCCAGGTCATGTTCCTGGCCACGGCCAACGTCGCCGACACGATTCCCGGCCCGCTGCTCGACCGCATGGAGGTGATCCGCTTCGACGGCTACACCTCTGAAGAGAAGCTGGCCATCGCCAAGGGCTATCTGTGGCCGCGCCAGCGCGACCGCAACGGCCTGCGCGAGAACGAGGTCACGATCTCAGATGACGTGCTGCGCACGATCATCGGCGAGTACACACGCGAGGCCGGAGTGCGAAACCTCGAGCGCGAGCTCGGCACGGTGCTGCGCAAGACCGCCACGAAGATCGCCTCGGCCCAGGTTGCCGAGGACGACACGAAGCCCGACGCCGATGCCGAGAAGCCCGAGAAGGCCGCGAAGGCCGCCAAGAGCAACGGCAAGGTTCCCGACGACGCCGTCAAGAAGCCCGCGAAGAAGGCCAAGGCCGCAAAGCCCAAGCCCGTGAAGATCGACGTGGATGTCGTGCGCGACGCGCTCGGTCGCCAGAAGGTCTTCCAGGAGTCCGCCGCGCGCACGGCCACGCCGGGCGTCGCCACCGGGCTCGCAGTGACGGGCGCCGGCGGAGACGTGCTGTTCGTCGAGGCCACCGCCATGAAGGGCGGCGGCTCGGGCGCCAACAGCCTGGTGCTGACCGGCCAGCTCGGCGACGTGATGAAGGAGTCGGCCAAGATCGCCCTGTCCTACGTGCGCGGACACGCCGAGGAACTCGGCATCGACGAGAGCGCCTTCGAGAACAAGGAGTTCCACGTTCACGTTCCCGCAGGCGCAATTCCCAAGGACGGTCCGAGCGCCGGCGTGACGATGGTCACCGCACTGGCCTCGCTGCTGTCTGGGCGTCCGGTCAAGCACACGGTGGGCATGACCGGAGAGGTCACGCTGCAGGGTCGCGTGCTGCCGATCGGGGGCTTCAAGCAGAAGGCGCTCGCGGCCAACGCGGCCGGTTTGACCGACGTGATCCTGCCCGAGCGCAATCGCGGCGACCTGGACGAGATCCCCGAGGAGGTTCGCGACCAGATGAGCTTCCACCCGGTGATGACCGTGCAGGAGGTGCTCGACCGGGCACTGGAGCCCGCCCGCGATGTCGCGCACGCCTAACCGCTGCCAACCCGTTCCCGCGGAGGTCCGCCAGACGGCGGACCTCCTGGAGCGGCGCTGGCAGCTGTCGATCATCTACGCCGCGCTGACAGGCGCGCTGCGCTTCAACGAGTTCGCCGAGGCCATCGCCGGGATCTCCCCGCGAATGCTCTCCGAGCGCCTGCGCGACCTCGAGGCCGCCGGGCTGGTCGAGCGTACGGTCATCCCGTCGAGCCCGCCAACCGTCGAGTACCGCCTGACCGAGCGCGGGCGCAGGCTCGGCCCGATCATCGACGCTATGCGCGCCTACGCCGGCGACCCCGTCTAGGACGTCGTAAGCGCTTCGCGGCTGCTTTGTCCTCGCTCGCTCGCGGCGAAGCACGCCACGCTCGCTGCGTCCTCGCCCCGCTCGACTTACGACGTCTCCTACTAGACCGCGACCTTAATTCCCTCCGGCGCGTCCTGCCAGTCGATCTCCGAGCTCGCGCCCACGAGCTGACCGCCGGGGCAGCTTTGCGCGTGGATCTCCTCCTCGCGGCGCGGGTTGCGAATGCCCGCAGCGCCGACCAGGCCGCCGATCGCCACGAGCGCAGCCGCGATCGCCATGCCCATGTGAAAGCTGTGCAGCGAGGCGCCCTGCGCGGCGGCCGTCACCGCATGCGCCTGTGCGGAAGACATGCCGTGGACGTCGGGCAGGCCGAGCGGCAGGCGCTTTGCCTCGCCCACGGCGGCGCGCGCTGCTGCGCCGAGCGAGACGCCCGACAGGCGGCTGTCCATGGAGGAGGCGAACGACGACGCGATCGCCGCTCCCACCGCCGCCGTGCCCAGCAGCCCGGCGACGCGAGCGATCGCGTTGTTGACGCCTGAGGCGATGCCCGCCTCCTTCTCCGAGCCGGCCAGCACCGCCGCGGTCAGCGGCGCGACCGTCATCGACAAGCCCAGCGAGAAGATCAACAGCGGCGCCAGCACTTCTGAGACGTAGTCGGCCTTCGCGCCGGTCGCCTGGAACAGCAGCAGGCCGCCCGCGGCGATGAGCGGTCCGGCGCCCATGAACAAGCGCGGCCCGAAGCGGTCGGCCAGGGCGCCGAAGCGCCGCGACAAGAAGAACATCACGACCGTTACCGGCAGCGTCGCCAGGCCGCTGTCCAGCGGGGAGTAGCCGCCGATCTGCTGCAGGAACAGCACCAGGAAGAAGAACAGAATCGCCAGCCCCGCATACATGGCGAACGTCTCGACGTTGCCGGCCGAGAAGTTGCGGCGGCGAAACAGCACGAGCGGCAGCATCGGATCCTTCGCGCGCGACTCGTAGAGCGTGAATGCGCCGAGCAGCAGAACGCCGGCGACCAGCGGCCCCGACACCGCCGGGCTCGACCAGCCCAGGCGCGGCTGCTCGATCAGCGCGAACACCGGGCCGCCGAGGCCCAGCGCGCAGAGCAGCGCCCCTGTGTAGTCGACGCGCCTGCTGTCACGATCGCGCAGTGCGCTCGGCGGGATGACCGAGAGAATCAACCAGACGCACGCGGCGGCCAGCGGCACGTTGATCGCGAAGATCCAGCGCCACGACGCGATCGCCAAGAGCTCCCCGCCCGCCAGCGGGCCGAGCACCCCGGCGATCGCCCCCCACGCAGTCCACGTGCCGATCGCGCCGCCGCGCTCAGACGCGGGGAACGTATTGACGATCACCGCCAGCGAGCTCGGCACGAGCAGCGCGCCGGCGATCCCCTGCACCGCGCGAGCCGCCACCAGCACGCCGATCGACGGCGAGACCGCGCACAGCGCCGACGCCAGGCCGAAGCCGGACACGCCCAGCGCGAACACCCTTCGCTCGCCGTACAGGTCGCCGAGTGAGCCGCCCACCAAGATCAGCGACCCCAGCGTCAGCAGATAGCCGTTGACAACCCACTGCTGTGCCGCCAGGCCGCCGCCGAGCGCACGCTGGATCGTCGGCAGCGCAACGTTGACGACCGTCCCGTCGAGCAGCGCGATGCCCGAGCCAAGGATGCAGGCCACGAGCGTCATGCGCTTGACCATCGCATCGCTGCGCGTGGGCATCGGTCCACCGTAGCCGCTCGCTACGGGAAGGCAGGCCTGTCCCTGCATGGGCACGAGCCCGTACGCTCGAGTCGCTCGCAAGGAGCGCGTCGCGCTGCAACGTCCGTCCAAAACCATCGCGACGACCCCACGGACCGCCGAAAAGAGTGCAACGTGCGAACAACACGTGTTCACAACCTGGCAACTGGCGAGTAACGTCGCAGGGGTACGGTGGGATCAGATGCACGACGACAATCAGCTGACCGTCAAGCAGACCGCAACCGGCTACTGGGTCGTACAGAGCGGTTCCGAGCAGATCTCCGGAGCCGTCACGCGCCAGGCCGCCGAAGCCGAGCGAGACCTGATGCGCAGGCTGCGTCGGCGTACCGCCGACATGCGCTCCGCGTCGCCGCGGCGCCCGCGCGCGGTTCAGCGTCTGCCTCGCTGAGCGGCACGCTCGCGGGCTAGAACGCGTAAACGCTCGATGTCGCTACGGAGTACTTCGCCGGCTGCCAGCCGAGCGCGACACGATCGGTGGCGGTGGCGTGGACGAGCGGCGGCCTGCGTGATGCAAGCGAGCCGAGCGCCCGTTGCGCCCGCTCCGCACCGAGGCCGGTGCGTTCAGCGATCGTCTCGGCGCTGAGCTCGCGGGCGGATGTGAGCACCTGAAGCACCCTCGCCTCGTTCGCCGTGAGCGGCGGAAAGATTGCCGTGGCGTCGACATGCGGAAGGTCGGCCATTTGCATCACTAGAGCCTACGCCGGGATAGCTGCAATGGCCCTGGCGGTTCGTCTAGGGGTGGCCTGGCGAAACGGCTAGAGGCCCGAGTTCAGCGCTGTCGACAGGGCATTGGGTCAGCGCCTTGCCGTCAAGCCCTGTAGGACAACCTCGATCGGAGATCGATGTTTGGATGCTGCGGCCGCCTCGCGCGTCCGGCGCATCTCGGCTGCGACCATTCCCAACTGCTCTCCGAACGAGCCAATCTCCTTGGCCGTTGTTGCAACGTCTTGGGATCTGATCTGCAAGCCACCCTTACGTGGCCGTGCGCCGACCAGTCGCGCCGGCCCTCGCGCAGCGCCCAGCGCCACGCCGCCCGCAATTCCAGCCAATGCTGCGCTGCCTGCGAGCAATGGGCCTTTGACACTCTTGGCCGCCCCCAAAATGCTGTTTCCCGCATCGCTGGTGGCGTCGGTCACGGCCTTCCTCGCCGCCTCGCCGCCCCCGTGTCCGTTGGAGCTTTGCCTCCGACGGCCCGATGTCGCTCGCGCTGAGCCGCCTGCGCTCGCCTGACCGCGCTTGCGTGCCGTTCGCGCTGTCGAGGACGCAGCACTTTTCGCGGTTTTGCTCGAAGGTTTTGCGGCGACGGCTCGGGGGTTGGCTCTCTTGCTGCTGCTTGCTCGCGTGCCGGACGCCGAGCGGCTTTTGGTCTGTGCCATCTTCCTCTCCTCCGTCAACAGCGATAACTCGCTATTTGCAGAGATACCCTCGCAGTAGCGTCTGAAACGAGGAGCGGGCGATACGCCATGCAGCCGCGGTTCGTCGATCAGCGAGACCGCTCGTTCTCCCTTTTTGGCGTGAGCCCAGGCAAGGTGCTATGCGTCGCTACTTGTACGCGATCCCAGCGCCGGTCGGGCCGACGAGCGGTACGACCTCGGTCTCCTTGAAGCCGACCTCCTTGCACCACCCCGCAAAGTCAGCGCCGGTGTAGTCGAAGGCGTCGCCGAACTCGATCAGCATGTTGAGCGACATCAGGAGCCCGAAGGCGTTCTCCCGGCGGGCGTCATCGATGAGGTTCTCTACAACGATGAATGCGCCGCCCTCTGGCAGGGCGTCATAGGCGGCCTTGATCAGGTGCATCTTGCGCTCGAGATTCCAGTCATGGAGGATCAGCCCCATCGTGATGACGTCCGCCCTTGGCAGGGGCTCGGCGAAGAAGTCACCACCAACCGCAGTCACGCGCTCGCTCACACCGGCAGCTTCGATCGTTCGCCTGGCGATCGGCTCGACGACGGGTAGGTCGAAGCTGGTGCACTCCATATGCGGATGTCGATTGGCGACGATGATCGATAGTTGGCCGGTTGCCCCGCCCACATCGCAGAGCGTTTTGTGTTTGGAGAAGTCGAAGCTCTCGGCCAGCGCGCTGAACGGGCCCAGCGAGATCCCGGCCATTGCGTTCATGAACTGCTCGAGTCTGTCCGGGTCGCTGTAGAGCTCCTCGAACATCGGCTTGCCGGTGTGCTTGATCTCGTTCTGGGCCTTTCCAGTCCGTAGAGCGTCCGTGAGATCGCCCCAGAACCGAAACAGCCGCGCATTGCTCATCTCGAGAATCCCCCCGACGTACGCCGGGCTCGTCTTGTCGAGGAAGATCGCCGTCGTCTGGGTATTGCGATAGAGCGCATCGCTCCCCTCGCCCTCGCGCTCGAGTAGCTCGAGGGCGACGAGTGCGTCGGGGAAGTCGGGGATCGCGCGCGAATGCAGTCCGAGCGCCTCGGCGATCCGCGGACCGGTCATCCCGTCGCCGCCCAGCTTCGTGAACAGCTCGAGCTCGACCGCCGACAGGAGCGTCTTCGACGCCCAGAACCCCATACCGACTTGCATGATGTGTGAAGGATCGACTTGCTCAGGCATCCTCTCGCCCCTCCGGATCGCCAACATTGGGTCTCGCAGCGCCGAGGGTATCCGCCTAGGACGCGGGGTGACGAGCGGCCGGGGCGCTCTTCACGCAGGCGTCGCCGCTTGCGAAGCTGGGTCGAAAGGCAGCCGGTCGATCAGCCCGGCAACCTCAAACACACGCTGGATGGCCGGCGGCCCAGGGATCAGCCGAAACTCAGCCGCAAGCTTCTCGCACTCTTGCCTAGCCGCGATGATCGCCTGAAGGCCGGTGGAGTCGATGAATGTCAGCCCGCGCAGATCAAGCGTGAGCACCCGAGGTCTCTCTTCGCACACCCGCACGAGCGCCGCCTTCAACTCAGACGCAGAAGCCATATCCAGTTCGCCACGGAGTGTGAGGACATGCTGTCCGGCCGAGATGGCGTCTTGCAGTTCTAGCTGCCGCCCTCCCCGTGTATTCCATCCTTGAAGCTCGAACTCGGCTGAACTGGACACGTCGGTTCCTCCCGCACACTAAATTATCCGTGTACGGCGGTCCAAGCGAGGCACACTGGTTGCCTTCCGACCCACCGTTTGCGGGTTCGAGGATACGACCTTCCAACGGGGTAGGTCAAGAGCCGTCGACCGTATTTGGCGCACCCAAATCCCGGCTCTTGGCTCGCAGAGCAGCAACGCGAGCCGCTCCTGTCAGCCCGACTCTCCGCCGTCGCGCTCAAAGACGAAGACCTCAAACAGCACGTCGGCGGTGGGGTCGATCGCGCTCGTGAACGCGCGCACCTTTCGCTGCATGATCTGCTCGACAGCGCTCATGAACTCTGCCTTTGTTGCGATCTGAACGGCCACCCGCGCTGTCTGGACTTTTTCCTCTTGACCCTGGTTGACGAGCTTCTGCTCGGCGGGGAGCATCACGTCCTCTAGCATGCAGAGGAGCGTGTCTCTCCCGACGAGCAGCGAACGGGCATGCGTCGGGCCGCGTCCAAAGTGTGCCTTGTGTAGCTGCACGAGCGCGTTCGACACTTCGGCCATGCGCGAGAGGTGACGTTGGTTCTCGGTCATGCGGCCAGCAGCCTATCCCAGGAACAACCAGGGCAGCAGCGACAGCTCAGCCCGACGTGCCAAGCCTCAGCGCACCCCCAGCTAGCAAAGAACTCTCAGACCACCCTGCGGCGGATCGAGGGCGGCTGCGGGGTAGAACAGGCGGGCCGCCGGTCCAAAGCCCATGTCTAAGATCGTCGGCCCGCCCTAGAGGGCAGAAAACTGCCTCCCCTAACGTTCCCCGCGCCGCCAGATCAAAACGACGAAGAAAAGCTCGCGGCGCGCCTCGGGGGAGAAAGGACGCGCCGCGAGGGCTGGCCTTCGGCACTCAAATCGCCCCCTGGACCCCTCCCTCAAAGGGCTGTGCGCTTAGGAGTGCCGATGTTCTCCGGCCATCCGTCGGGCTTTCGTGCCCTGCCTATTAGGTATCCCAACCAGACCTCTCTAAACATAATCCATGGTTTAGGCCGCGCAGATACGGGCATTTAGTCGTCGTATTCCTCCTGAGTTTGTCCCTCTAGGAGCCTTGTGTGGGCCAGCGCGTTGCAAAGGCGCGCTGGCCCTTTTCTTCTGGGAAAGCCCGCCGTGCGCCCGTCGGGTCAACCCCTGTGACCCAGCGACGTTTCCGACGCCGCGCTGTTTAGTTCGCCGCGTGAAGCCGCACCACGTCGGCCAGGTCCGTTCGCTCAAAGACCTTCTGCGGTTCATCGCCTGCGCGCGCAAGTGCAGCGCCTGTTCGAGCTATGCAGTCTGACGGAGCGTTTCGACTCGGTACAAGGCGGGCAACCAGTCTGCACGGCCTTAGCGTCCTTGGGTATTAGGTTCGCTCAGCGCTAAGCAGTCGTAGGGCACGAGGACAGCGGCGGCCGATGGCTTCCATCTGGACTCGTGCCTGCTTTATCCCGGATCGAAGCGCGAGCCGCCGGACGGTCCGAGAGACGGCGTTGGCTTGGGAGTCGAGTCAATCGCGACGGGCAGCGCGGGTAACCTGCGGCGCCAGACTTTGAGGTAACTCAAGCCGCCCCGCCGCCCCAGCCCGGCGAAGCTCCCTGGGTGCTCAGGCGCCTGCGGCGCGCCGGACGGGAAAGTCGGAGCGCGCCGCAAGCAAGAGCCGACCCGACCTCCCTGTCGGGTTCGACGGAAAACGAATACCCGCAAACGGGGACAAGCGGCCTAGCCATTGGTCTAGTTCTTCGCGCCATGCCGCCCCTGCCCCCCGCCCGGCCAAGGCTCGATAGGGCCGCCTTGGGCTTTGGGGCTATCCGCCGTTGATCTAGAGGCTGGACGGCGGCAAAAGGTGTTGCCTAATTGTTGCCTCGTCCTCGATCTGCATTTCGGCGGCTTGCCCTAAGAACTTCCGATTTGCAGGCTATTTATCAATCGGGGCGGCCGGATTTGAACCGGCGACCCCCTGCTCCCAAAGCAGGTGCGCTACCAGGCTGCGCCACGCCCCGATGCCAGCCAAGTCTACCGCCAGCTCTCGCGCATCCGCCGCATCCATGCCTGCAGACGCGCGCGCAGCAGCGTGTCCTCGACGGTGATCGTCAGCACACCGTGAAGCGGCGGCGGAGCCCATTGGTGCGATCGTCGAGACAGCTCGCCCTCGGCGGCGCGCCGCGCGCGGATCGCGTCCGTCTCCACGCCCACCGTTTCACTCCAGAAGCGTCGCAGCTCGCCGACGCCCTGATCGGGGTGAAAGCGGACCGACAGCGACGGCGACTTGTCCGTGAGCCGCCAGATCCAGCGATTGACCAGGCGCATCACGGCCGGGTCGGCGTTGGCCAGGGCCACCCGCGTGCGGTCGCGCTTGTAGCCGTCGAGGATGTAGATGGACAGGAAGTCGCGAAACGTCGGCTGGACGGACAAG
>Ga0193750_1000244_pt1 | contig 15417 bp, 13 predicted proteins | sample L1c1metaG_FD_160569 | JGI IMG/M metagenome (GOLD analysis project Ga0193750, IMG submission 160569) | Soil microbial communities from a riparian zone of the East river system, Colorado, United States - L1c1 | ecosystem: Environmental > Terrestrial > Soil > Riparian zone | place: USA: East River... | reverse complement strand
TCGGATCATAGGTCCAGCGCTGCGATCCGGTTTCAGGATCGAGAGCAATCACTCGGTTGAAAGGGGTGGTTAGGTAGAGTGTCCCGTCTACCAGGATGGGAGTGGTTTCAAATCCGCTTCGCCGCTGCTGTCCTTTGCCGTCCGAAATGTCGCCAGTATGAAATACCCACGCAACTTTGAGGCGAGAAACATTTTCGCGATTGATCTGCGTGAGCGGCGAATAGCGCATGCCTCCCAGATCGTGCCCGTATGCGGGCCAGTCATCGGACGAACTCCCAGGAGGACTCGACATCATGGCGGTAAACCCGATACACACGAGAACCAGAGCAATGATCAAAATGAATCGAATGGGCGTTTTCATAAGCCTCCGCCATGGGACTTCGCACCGTGGGACCACAGGATGGTAACCGATGACAGGATTTGTTTGCTGAGACTTCCCTACCGCTGTTGCATGGGCACGTAATGCTGAGGATAGGCAGGGCCAATGTAATCGGCTCGCGGGCGGATCAGCCGATTGTCCTCGAGCTGTTCGATGACGTGGGCTGTCCACCCGCTTACGCGAGAAACAGCAAACACGGGTGTGAACAGGTCGACGTCAATTCCCAGAGTGTGATATGTCGAAGCCGAATAGAAATCCACATTGGCATTGAGCTTCTTATCGGCTTTCACAAATTCTTCGATTCTCTTGGATGCGTCGAACCACTTGGCCTGACCACTGGATTGGCCGAGGTCGCGTGACATCTTGCGAAGATGAGTGGCCCGCGGATCTTCGGTGTGATACACACGGTGACCGAAACCCGGAATCTTCTTCTTTTGGGCCAGCATTCCCTTCACGTATTCCACCGGATCGGCTCCGGAGCTGTCGATTGCTTCCAGTATGTGAAACACAGCTTCGTTGGCGCCCCCGTGCAGCGGTCCCTTCAACGCACCGATCGCGGACGTGACGGCGGAATGCATATCAGAAAGAGTTGCGGCCGTGACTCGGGCGGCAAATGTAGAAGCGTTGAGTTCGTGATCCGCATGCAAGATGAGAGCGATATCCAAGGCGCGCTCGGCAGTGGCGGAAGGAGGAGTTCCGTTCAGCATCAGCAGAAAGTTTGCCGCGTGTGACAAAGATCGGTCGGGGTCAACTACGCTCTTCCCTTTGCGGATCCGGTCATAGGCAGCCACGATCATGGCAATCTGCGAAGTCAGGCGGATGGCCTTGTGCACATTAGCTTCGCGATCATTGTTTTTCTCTTCGGGATCGTAGAAAGACAGAGCTGAAACTGCGGTGCGCAGCACGTCCATGGGCAGCGCGTGCTTGGGAGCCATGCGCATGAGGTTGAGGATGGACGCGTCCAGCTTGCGCTCCTCTGCCAGACGATCATGGAGCTCTTTCAGTTCATTGCGCTTGGGCAGCCGGCCGAACCACAAGAGGTAGCAAGTTTCCTCGAAATTGGAATTGTCCGCCAGTTCGTGGATATCGATACCACGATAGGCCAAAACTCCCTGGTCTCCATCGATGTAGCAGATGCTGGAAGTGGTGGCGACTACTCCCTCCAGCCCTCCTTTGGAGGCATGGGTGGTGGACACGCTAGACATGGTTGCTCGCGAGCTCCTGAATTAGAGTTGTTGCCGCACGGGTGGGAAGAAGACGACGCGTGCTGCCGCAACTAACTTTTATACGCCAAAATCGTTAAGTTTCCAACTCAGATACGGGCGTTTCCGGATCATACTGAGGTGGCATTGTGTAGCCGGATCCCCAGCGCTACCGCTAGTACACAAAGAAAGTTGTTTAACAGCAGGTTGATTAGGAACGCGCCAATGCGGCCTTCATGCCAATAAGCAACGCTCTCATAAGCAAACGCGGAGAAGGTGGTGAATGCACCGCAAAAGCCGGTGGCGGCAAACAAGCGCCAGTAATCGTGCTCATGATCGGCAGACCAGGTGAGGATGTATCCAACTAGTAGGCTGCCCAATACATTGACCAGCAGCGTGCCGTATGGGAATCCGTGATGATGAGACAATTCGGATGAGTAGTGGGTAATCAAAAAGCGCAGGATCGCGCCGAAGATTGCTCCGATGGAGAGATACAAAATACCTATCGCCACAAGGACCTCCTACTAGTGAGTTGGTAGGAGTCATCAGCCCGTGGGCGGTTGATGGCGAACTCCATCGCCGCACATAGCTTACCAGAAGTGTTTCAAACTTGCGTAGCGTCACGTGCTTTGGTAGTGGGTCAGTTTGAAGCGAGACTCGTATCAGGGCATGCCTTCAGGCATGCCGCCAAGAGCAAGTAGAGGGCGCAGGCTTCAGCCGCTGTGCCGTTACAGGCAAGCCCCGGCGGCTAAAGCCATTTCAGAGTCGCCTTTGGCGGCATCGCTGAAGCGATGCCCTGATACGGATCTTTTCCCAAACTGCACCATTACCATGGCTTGCCTCAGTAAAGATAAAGGTGCAAGCAACTTTCGAATTCACTCGATTCCCCGCTTTCCCGGTTACAATCGGTGCATGCGTTGGGGATGGTCAATTTTGAGCGTGGTGGGTCTCGCGATCGCAGGCCTTTGCGCCGACCAGCCAGTCTTACCTGTGCTGCCCTGTGCTCAAGGATTTTCTGACGCGCCCACCTGCAATCCTTCCAAAAACGATCTAAAGCTGGCCAAGAAGGCTTTCGATAAAGGGCTGAAGCTGCAGAACGCCAAACGCACCGGCGAGGCCCTCGAGCAATTTGAAACGGCGGCCCGCTTGGCGCCACAAGCCGTCGATTATGTAAGCGCCCGCGAAATGGCGCGTCAGCAACTGATCTACGATCACGTCGAGCGCGGTAACGCTGAACTGCTGAAAGGGCGCCAGGTGGAAGCACTGGCGGAGTTCCGCACTGCCCTGCACTTCGATCCGCAGAACGAATTTGCGCAGCAGCGTTTGCAAGATGCGGCCGCCGAGTGGGCGCCCAAGCTGCCCTCGACTCCCTTTGTATTGCAGGACGCGGGCGAGGTCCGCGTCATTCCCAAGCAGACACGCGTCGACTTCCATTTTCGTGGGGACAGCCGTGGGCTGCTGACTCAAGTGGCGGCCGCTTTCGGGGTGACGACCGTTTTCGACGATTCCGTGACTCCACGCCGGGTCCGATTCGACATTCAGGATGTGGACTTCTATACCGCGATGGGGGCGGCTTGCGGCGTGACTCGAACTTTCTGGACTCCGCTAGCTGAAAAGGAAATCCTGCTGGCATCGGAATCGCCGGAAAATCATCGACAGTTCGATCGCATGGCATTGCGCACGTTTTACGTGCCGGGAATCACAGCTCCGAAAGATCTGAACGACATAGTCAACCTGCTGCGTACGGTTTTTGAGGTACGCTTCGTGACTCCGCAGGCGCAGGCTGGAACTGTCGTGGTACGCGCTCCACAACGGACGCTGGACGCGGCTACACAGTGGTTGGAGAGCCTCGGGGATGCGCGTCCCCAAGTGATGCTGGATGTGCATGTGTATCAGATCAGCCACACATTGACGCGCAATATGGGATTGCACATTCCCAACCAGTTCCAGCTGTTCAATATTCCCATCGGAGCGCTGCTGGCTTTGGGTGGACAGAATATTCAGGATCTGATCAACCAGTTGATCTCGGGAGGCGGCATCAATCAGGGGAGTTCGCAATCAATATCAGCGCTGCTGGCACAGCTGCAGAGCCAGCAGAACTCGATTTTCAGTCAACCGCTGGCAACTTTTGGCGGCGGCCTGACTTTTATGGGACTCGACCTCGGTACGGCCAGCGCGCAGTTATCACTCAACGAAAGCTGGGTGAAGACTCTGGAGCGCGCCAGCTTACGAGTAGCGCAAGGCAACGACGCTACCTTCCGCATAGGCACCCGTTACCCGATCTTAAACGCAACTTTTGCTCCCATTTTCAACACTCCCGCTCTCTCTCAGGTCATCCAGAACAATTCCTTTCAGGCCGCCTTCCCTTCCTTCAACTATGAAGACTTGGGTCTGAGCATAAAGGCGAAACCAATGGTCAATGGGGCCTCCGACGTCAGCCTGCAATTGGAACTGCAGTTTCGTTCGTTGCAAGGACAGTCGATCAATGGAGTGCCTGTCATCTCGAATCGCGAATACAAGGGCAGCATCAACCTCATGGACGGAGAGCCGGCAGTCGTTGCTGGGTCCGTGTCGCATAGCGAACAGCGCAGCCTGAGTGGCATTCCTGGGCTGGGATCGGTCCCTGGGTTGAACAAGGTGATGACGACCAACAGCAAGCAAGAGGATGACGACGAATTAATGATCGTGATCACACCTCGGGTGATCCGCAATGGGGGGTCGCAAGAGCAGAATTCGGAAGTGTGGATGACGAAATAAAGTGACTAGTGATTAGTGGCTAGTATCCACGGTTCACGGTTTTGTTAGCTTTTACTAGTCACTAAGCACTAGCCACTAGCCACTATTTCTTCGCGCCGAATTCTGCCAACTGCTTGAGCACCTCATACGGAAGACCCGTCACATTGCCTACCTTGCGTCCATTTATGAACAATGTGGGTGTTCCATTGACGTCCACCGATTTGCCCAGGGCTATGGACTGTTCCACGCGGCTGGTAGTCTCCGGTTTGGCTGCGCAGGCGGCGACATCACTTCCCTTTACTCCGCTCTTATCGGCAAGCGCGGTCAGCTTCTCGTCGGCATTTGATGCCAAGATGTCGCTTTGCGCATCGTAGACACTCTGCACGAATTTCCAGAAGGCGTCGCTAGAACTCCGGCCGATGCAATCACCATAGGCGGCTGCCTTGGCAGCCCAATCGTGGGATTGCAGCGGAAAATTCTGAAACACGAGGCGCGCGTTTTTCTCCTCTACCAGTAGTTTGTCGATCGTGGGCTGTGCTTCTTTACAGTGAGGACACTGCAAATCGCTGAACTCCACGATGGTAACCGGCGCATCCGCGGGGCCGCGCGATGGACCATTGACGCCCTTGTCTAGAGTTTTGCGAGCGGCAGCGAAGGGATCAGCGCCGAACGGAATAATATCGCCGATCAATGCATGTTGACCGTCTGCACCGACGTACAACTTGGTGTTCTGTTGTCCCTGGGGATTTTTGAGCGCGACATTCACTTCAGAAATTCCGGGTATCGGGGACGGCTTAATTGCCAGCACTTCCCAAGACTCGGAGGGATCGTAACCAAACATCTGGTGCATGAATGCGTTCACGGTTTCTTGGGTGGGAAGATTGGAGGCGGCGGTGGTTTTTGCAGCCGGTGGCGATGTAACCGGTTTTTGTTGAGCGCCAGCCAGCGTGATCAGCATGAGAATAAGCGATAAATAGACCTGCGGACGATTCATCAGGATCCTTTCTGGGTTCCAACTCTTGCAAACGGCGAGTGTAGCTTACACGTCGGACTTGGCGGCGATGGGAAAGCGGCGGCCGTAACCAAAAGCTTTGGCAGAAATCTTCAGCCCGGGGGCCGCCTGCTGGCGCTTATATTCGGTGCGCTCCACCATTCGAACGACGCGCCGCACCAGCGTAATGTCGATGCCGCGCTCAGCGGCGATCTGCTCCGGGCTATGCGAGTCCTCTACGTAATCCTCGAGAATGGCATCCAGCACTTCGTATGGGGGCAAGCTATCGCTGTCCTTTTGATCGGGACGTAATTCTGCCGAGGGCGGCTTCTCCAAAGTGGACTGGGGAATCACTTGCCGGCGCGAATTCACATAATGACTGAGACGGTAGACCAAGGTCTTTGGCACGTCGGAGATGGCCGCCAACCCACCCACCATATCCCCGTACAAGGTGCAATAGCCCACACCCAATTCGCTCTTATTGCCGGTGCTGAGCACGATTGCTCCGAGTTTATTGGACATCGCCATTAGCAATGCGCCGCGGATTCGGGACTGGATATTCTCTTCAGTTTCATCTTCCTTGCGTCCGGCGAAAACTTTCTTTACGGCTTTCCCGTAACTTTCAAAGATCTCTTGAATGCAGATTAATTCGAAGCGAATGCCAAGATTTTCAGCGAGCTGACGTGCATCGTCGATTGAGCCCTGGGAGGAATATGGTCCGGGCATGCCGACCCCAATAACATTTTCAGCACCCAGGGCCTCGACCGCGATCGTGGCGGTTAAAGCAGAATCAATGCCTCCGCTCAGGCCGATGATGACTTGCTTAAAGCCACATTTGCGCACGTAATCGCGAGTGCCCAGAACCAGCGCTGCGTATGCGCTGGCTTCTTCTCCTTGCGGTTGTTCATGGACTTCGCCGGTGAGCCGATCGGAGTCAAAATATACCATGTCTTCTTCAAAAGATTTTCCCTGCGCAATGACGTTTCCCGCCGGATCGAGAGCCACGCTGGAACCATCGAAGATGAGGCTGTCGTTGCCGCCCACCTGATTAACCATCGCCACCGGCACCTTGTAATTGCGGGCGATGGTGGCCAGCATGTTGCGACGCAATTCGGGCTTGCCAATCCAGAAAGGGGACGCGGAAATATTCAGCAGGAAATTGCCTCCGGCATGAATTAGGGCTTCGACCGGATCAAAAGTGTAGAGACGCTTGTTCCAGAAATGTTTGTCATTCCATGCATCCTCGCAAATGGTCAGGGCCATCTGTTTGCCGCAAAATGGAAATAGCACCTGGCTCCTGGCGGGCGCGAAATTGCGCATCTCGTCGAACACGTCATAAGTGGGCAACAACATTTTGGATTGCAGGAATGCCACTCTGCCGTCTTTGAGCAAGGCCGCGGAGTTCATGACCGATTTGCCGGTTGCTGCCTGAGCCGGTGTGACCAACCCGCAGATGACGGCAATGCCCCGAGTTTCACTGGCGATTCGTTCCACCGTTTCGTGGTTGTGAGCAACGAAAGAAGTGCGTTCCACCAGGTCGCGGGGTGGATAACCACACACTGAAAGTTCTGGGAAAAGGATCAGGCCCGCGCCTTCGGACTGCGCGCGGCGAGCAAAATCAATAATCTTTGCCGCATTGCCGTTGAAATCGCCCACTGTGGGGTTAATCTGGCCCAACGCGATCTTCACATCTCAAGTGTAAAGCGAGAGAAGGTCTACAGCCAAGTCAGAGCCCGGCGCAACCGCATTAATGGGGTATCTGGGTTCCGTTGGGATCGATATTGGGCGGGTCAGTGTTCGGACGAGATGGCTTCCTGCCATCTGCTGGCGCGGGGTTGGGAGTTTCTTCTCCCGGTCGGCGCAAGCTCGGAGCATTAGCTGGGCGCTCCTCCGGGCCCTTGGCCACGCTGGGATGAGCTTCAACGTTCACTTCTTTTTCGGTGCGGATAACTTTTTCACCATTCACTTTCATAGTCTCGACACGCACCACCTCATCTGCGACAAGGCGGACAAAATCTACGTCGTGCGGAGGTTCGCCATAGATCCAATCTTCGTATTCCGTTTCTCCGTCTTTCTCACGAACTTTTTTGGGTGCGCGGCCTTTGGCGTAAATCACCATTTCGCGGTTCATGCCGACCAGGACATGATGATTCTTGATGGCATCCTTGACCGGTGCAGGAACGGTTTCAAGGTAGGCTTCCACAGCGGACTTGGCATCGAAATCGAAAACTGGCCGAAGCAGGTCCTTTAGTTGCTGCGGCGTCAAGTCGGGAACGTAGTGATCGAAGACTAAGTCCACGTAAGAACCGCGCGGATTTGCGTTGGAATCACTGGGGGCAATCGGAGTGGCGCCGCCCGCGCCTCCAACCTGGATACGTTGATACCATTTCTGCTTTTTGACGGGACCGCCATTGATCTCGAAGTGAATGAGAGCATCTTTGATCTGGATGTCGCTGATTCGTGCCTGGTCCCCGGGTTTAGCCGCCGGCCCCCACATCGCGATCATTTGTTGCAGTTCTTCGGCGCCGGGAGAGAGCTTGCCATCTTTCAAGGTCAAGCCTTTTTTCCCCATGGGGAAAGGTGACCGTATGTACACCAGTTCGGCGTTGAATGCACGGACCAGATCAATGCGCGTCTGCTTGGAGATATGAGGCGGCGGAGCCGAGGTTTTCTGGGCGCCTGCTATGGCCACGATAAACAAGAAGAAAAGAAATAGGACTGGAACCTGACGTGGCTTCATGGAATACCCCGGGCCGCTTAACTAATCAGATTATAGCGCCGTCATGGGCGGGGACAAGACACAAGACGTGGAAGCACGAGCACATTAGTGAATGTGCCAAAGTGTAGGAAGATCAGTGGCTAGTAAATCTGAACCATGAATGAATCGCCACTGGACACAGTCACTACCCCCCCGATTTGCCGCCGCAAAATTATGGGGCGGGTTTGTGACCCGCCCCATATTTGGTTCTGTAACCCAAACCTCAGTAATAAGTGAAATTGAGGTTATCCAGGTATACCGAGTACCCGGCCTGCGTGGAGTTCCCATCCATCTGGTAATTGATCGTCATACCGTACCAGGTGGTCGGCGATGGACTGTCATAACGATTCAGGGTACTGAGCTTGTTATTCAATGTGATGGAGTTGAACACCAGGCGATTATCCGACGTTCGCTGCGCCTGAATGACCAGGTGGTTCCAGTAGTTGCTGATCGGGTTGCAGGCGATTCCGCTTTTGACCCAGTGCATATTAATGTTGTCCCAGGTATCCCACTCATGACCGCCGGCAATGCGGCACTCATGTCCCCAGATGAACGACATTCCGCTGAAGAACTGGTTGATGTCGAATTCCAGGGCTTGAGAAGTCTCCAGGTTGGTACCGTAGAACCAGACATCGTAGGTGAAATGGGTAAAGGTCGGCACTTTACTCTGGTCTGGCAAGTGAGTGGTGAACTTCACATTCCACAGAATATCGGAGAACGCCAAGGTGCCGCCGATATCGAACTTCATGGAGCCACCACTGCTCAACGCCGGCGACTTGATTCCCTGAGTAGTTCCCCATGTGGCTAGCGGGCCGCCTGGTCCGCAGGTGGTGCAGATATTGTACGAAGGCGGCAGCAGCGCGTATCCATTCCACCAACTACTGGATTGCAGATTCGAGAAGGTTCCACCACCTCCGCCTCCGGAGCCCACAGTAATTGTGACCGGCGTACTCGCCGACCAACCGCAATTATCCCATTCTTGGACTACGGTGTTGTAAGTCCCCGCGCTGAGTGTCAAATACGTGTCCAGCTTGGATCCGTTTACGGTGTAAACCAATTGGTAAGGGGCAGTGTAGATACCCATGGCAGCAACGCCCTTCGAACAATCGGGCGATTGCGCAGTCGCTACATAGTGCACCGGCGATGTAACCTGAGCCCCATTGGTTGGACTAGTCACGGTAACGCCTGCAAATGCAGATGTCGCCAAGGTCGCGAAGAGACAGACGTACAGCTGCTTCATAAAAAACATCTCCAGTTGTAGTTGGTTACGAGGTGGCGCAGCCTCGATCGAGTTGCTGGATTCTATGGGCGCAATTTTTTACTTGCAAGAAAATAGCAGAGTAGAAGAACGATTTTCTTACACGAAAGTGCATCGCAGTAAAAAACGCGATAAAACTAAGTCGAAAGCCTTAGCAAACCCTTAGGTTTTTGGGATGCGAAAATAGCGACTAGGTCGAAAGCCTTAACCCATCTCTCGCCACTTGTAGCGGCAAAACGCGTCCGCCGTTGTCACCAATCGCAGTTGCCACACGACTGGCCGCGCCTTTTTCCACCAGAAAAATTACGCAGCCGCCACCACCTGCGCCGCATGCTTTTGCGCCCTGGCCTCCATACTTGGCTGCGATGTTGATGAGCTTGTCGATCAGCGGCGTGGTAATGCCGGGAGCATTGCTGCGACGCAGCTTCCATTCTTCCCGCAGCAGGCGCGCAACTTCCTCCCAGTTGCCGGGAACCAGCGCCTGGTGCATGGCGCGCGCGATCTCCGCCATGCGCTCGAAATTTCGAAACACATGCTTGTCGCCGTTGATATGCGCCTTGAAAACTTCCCAGTTATTGATGCCGGATTGACGCGGCGCTCCGGTGTAGGCAAGCACGAAACGCGATTCGATTTCCTCAGGAGTCACGGAAACGGCTTCGCGGTGGATTCCATCCGCGTCGAGGTGAATAGCGCTGACACCGCCATAAAGCGCGGGATAGTAGTCCTGACAGCCGGTAGGAACGCGGATGATTTGTGCTTCCACATTCTGCGCAATCACGCGCATCTGTTCAAGAGTCAGATTGCGGTCGGTGAAACGCGCCAGCGCGGCAGTGGTAGCGATCATCAGCGCGGAAGAACCAGAGATACCTGCGCCGGCGGGCGATTCAGAATCGGTCTCGATGAGTAGTCCTTCTTTGGGTGCGAAGAACTGGAGCAGACGGGCTGCCAGCGGCAATCGAAAACGGTTGCTCCCTCGCAGCGCGTCGAAACTGGAAAATTGCTCGTCCCGGCGCGTATCCAGCGAGCGCAGGTGAATGCGCTTCCCTTTCAACGGGGTGATGCGACAAGTAGTCAGAATATTGATTGCGAAATTCAGCGTCAAAGCTCCGGGATGAAACAGGTAGAGCGGCCAGAGATCCATGGTTCCACCCGCCATATCGGCTCGGCAAGGAGCCTGCGCAATGATGGTGGGCGCGCTCGCAGGTCCAATTAGTTTCCGCATGCAGTGTTTGTACCACGACGGTTATGGCGCTGCCATATTTCAGTCGCGGCGGCAAGCCAAATTTGGGAAGTCAAGCTAGCGAATTTTGGAGATCTCTGATTGACAACCCCACCAGTTTGCCTCACACTTTGCTTCAGCGCTTTATCTGCCGTTCCCAGCCTGGCAGCAGCGATCTAATTTTAGCCACTGCAGGGAGTCCACGAGATGGCTTATTCCCCCGTAGCCCCTCCGCCTTCCGGCGCGCTGGGACCGCACCCTTTTATGCCGGCAAGCAGCACCGTCCGCGATGAACGAGTTCCTGCCAAGCCCGACGCGGGAGCGATCTTTTCCGCTCTCCGTGATGCGATTGCCAGCGGCAACTCCGAGCTTGACGTTGTCTTGGGAGCAATCGCCGAAGCGGCACAGGCCCTGACTCTGGCCAGCGGCACAGCACTAGCCATGCAGCGAGACGGGCAGGTTGTCTGCCTGGGACGCAGTGGCGAGACTGCTCCTGAACTGGGTGCGCGGTTGAGTATCGATTCCGGTATTTCCGGCGAATGCCTGCGCACGGGCAGAACGTTACGCTGCGACGATACCCAGAAAGATTATCGGGCAGACCGGGAGGTTTGCCGAAAAATGGGGCTGCGATCGATCGCAGCAATCCCGCTACGTGGACGGCACGGGATAGTCGGGGTTCTTGAGGCATTTTCCACCCGTCCTGGCGCTTTCGCTGAAGAACACATGAACTATCTGGCGCGCCTGGCCGAGCTGGCCGAGACCGCTCATGCCCGCCAGGCTACGCCGCAAGTTGCGGTAGCAAGCGAAACACCTGAAACCTATTCGCGGCTGACAGCAGTTTCCAACGTTTTGCTTCTGCGCGGAAAAAAGGCCGTCGCGTATTTAGGGGAAGGAAAGCGACGCTACTGGACAGTCGCAGTGACTTTGGCACTGTTGCTGATTTCAGCCGCAGCCTGGAAGACATGGCGCAAGCCGGCAAGCGCAGCCGCGACTGGCGGACAAATCACCCAGACAGAAGCCACTCCGGCCTTGACATCGGCTTCGGCAGTCGGCGCCGAGCTGACGTGGAAACCCAGTCCAGCGCGCCCTCTGAACTCTAACCACTCCGGCGCAAGGCCCGAAGTTCAGCAATCAGCGAAAGCGGAAGTACCTGATGTGGTTTCAGACACGCAAACTTCATCCGTGTCGTCCACCAAGATCCAAGATCTTACCGTTGCAGATACGGTGAAGCGTGCAGTACTGACGGATTCCGAGAGTGCCACAACCGAAGCGCCGCAGCTCTCGGCCTCCAATCTGGATAACCGGAAGATAGGAACGCTGCTTTCGGTTCCAGTCAGTCTGCCAAAGTTTGGCCCTCCAATTTCTCAAGGCGTCACGGCAGGGGTTCTCGAGCATCAGGTCGCACCAATTTATCCGAGGCAGGCTCTTCCCTTGCGGATCGAAGGTCCGGTGGTTCTGGACGCCACCGTCAATGAGAATGGGTTACTGGAAGATGTCAAAGTGGTCAGCGGACATGCCCTGCTGGCCCAGGCTGCGATCGACGCAGTCAGGCAATGGCGCTATCGCCCATACCTTCTCAATGGAAAACCTGTGAGGATGCAGACGAAGATCACTGTGAATTTCAAAATGCCCAGAGGATAAGGGAAAACCAGTTGTCAGTGGCCAGTTGTCAGTTCTCAGTTGTTGCTTTTAGAGATTCAGCGCGCGCTTTATCGTGCCGCGTTCCTTCTGAATCTTATCTTGCAGAAGAGTGATGGCGTAGATCAGTTGCTCAGGCCGCGGTGGACAGCCGGGAACATAGACATCCACGGGAATGACTTGGTTGACGCTTTGGACCAGCGCGTAATTGTTGAAGACCCCACCTGAAGTAGCGCACGCGCCCATGGAGATGACCCACTTAGGCTCTGGCATTTGCTCCCACAATTGACGGATCACCGGCGCCATTTTGTTAGACACGCGGCCCGCGATAATGATCAGATCGGCTTGCCGCGGTGATGGCCGGAAGACTTCTGCGCCGAAGCGGGCAATGTCGAAGCGCGAAGCGCCCATGGACATCATCTCGATGGCGCAACACGCCAAGCCAAACGTCAAAGGCCAGATGGAATTCTTGCGCATCCAGTTGACGGCCGAATCGAGCGTGGTGAGCACGACACCTTCAGGCGTGTGATTTCCGAACGTGAGATCTTTTACTACCTTCCTGCCATTTTCGCTGGTGACGTAACTGCCGAAGCTGTGCTCGGGAGACATGGCTGCGCTTATTGTAAATCAGTCGGGGAGAGAGCAGCGATTTCCGATTTCCGATTTTGAATTCTTAGGGAATAAGCACGATTTTCCCAAACATCTGGCTGTTCTCCATGTATTCGTGGGCGGCGCGGATATCTTTCAACGGGAAAGTACGATCGACGATTGGTTTGAGTCGTCCGGCAAACACGTGTGCCAGCACTTCGTACAACTCGCCCATGCTTCCCATGTAGGAGCCAAGCAAGGAGAGCTGTCGGGAATAGACGAAGCGTAGTTCGAGCCCCACGTTGGGGCCGGTCGTCGCACCGCAGGTGACCAACGTTCCAGCCGGTTTCAGCGACTTCACGCTTTCTTCCCAGGTGGCGGCGCCGACGTGTTCGACCACGATGTCCACGCCTTCTTTGTTCGTGATCTTTCTCACTTCGTCGGAAATCTTTTGCTGATAGTGGTTGATGCCATGGTCAGCGCCAAGGGCACGAGCTTTCTCCAGTTTTTTCTCATCGCCTGCGGTGGTAATCACCCGCGCGTGAAATAGTTTGGCGATCTGAATGGCTGCGATGCCCACACCGGAACCGGCGCCGAGGACCAAGACCGTCTGCCCCGAACGGATTCCCGCTCGACCCACCAGCATGTGCCAGGCGGTCAGGAAAACCAAAGGAACGCTGGCGGCTTGATTAAAGTCCAGGCTCTGCGGAATGGGAATGACGTTGACTGCGGGCACAGCAATCAGTTCACAATTACCTCCGTCTACACGGTTTCCGAGAACTGTGAACTGAGGGCATTGATTCTGCCGTCCTGAGGTGCAGTGCGAGCAACGATTGCAAAAACTCATCGGCGCCAGGAGCACGCGCTGTCCAGGTTGAAAGCCAGTAACGTACTCCCCTGTTTCAACCACTTCGCCCGCAACGTCGCTGCCCGGGATATGCGGAAGATTGACCCCTGGAAGTCCCTTGCGCACCCATATATCGAGATGGTTCATGGCGCAGGCCTTGACACGAACCAGGACCTGATCTTTGCGGGGCTTTGGATCCGGGACGTCTTCGTAGCGAAGAACTTCGGGACCGCCGAATTCGTGAATGCGAACCGCTTTCATCTGGAGAGTCTCGCTTTAGAAGCCTAAGAACCTAACACGATGACGGTAACGAAAAAGGCCGAACGCAGTTCGGCCCTGGGGGAAGCTGGTTGTGGGCTGGCATTTATTTGGGCGTCAAGTCCATGGCTTCGACAATCCGCTTGAAGGGGATCTTAGCGGTTTCGTTCAGTTCTTTGACGATCTCGGGATTGGCTGCTTCAAAGAAGCACATGCAGTGTTCTTCGGCGGGTACGAAGGCGCTGCGGATGTATCGAACCTTCTTTCCCGCGGCAGTCATTTTTTTGCTGAGATCAATGGCGGCTTTTTGCGCGGCAGCGAGCTGATCCATCTTGATTCCGGGCAGATCACGGTCAACCATATATACGGGCATTGAGTCCTCCTTGCACGCCAGCCCCAAAGCTTAGTCCCCCACCTGGGAGATTTCAACGCTGGTTTGACTTGAGTTGCGGAAACCCGAATAATCAGGCCTGAGATGGATATCTACGAGGAGATCGTCCAGTTGCGCCGGGACGGACGCCGTGGCGCAGTAGCCACGATCGTTAATGTGCGCGGATCGATTCCCTCCTTTAAGACCGCCAAGATGTTGGTTCGCGACGATGGCTCCATCGTTGGGACGATCGGTGGGGGCTGCGTGGAAGCCGAGGTCTGGCAAGCCGCTCGCGAAGTGATGGAAAGCGAGAAGCCGCGCACACTAAGTTTTAACCTTAATCAGGATCCTAAATACGACACTGGGTTATTGTGTGGCGGCGCGCTGGACATCTTCATCGAGCCGGTCTTACCTCCAGCGTTACTTTATATTTTCGGTGCAGGTCACGTATCCGTAAACCTTTATAAAGTTACCAAGGATGCCGGATTTGAAGTAATCGTGGTGGATGATCGCGCGGCTTACGCCAACCGCGAACGCTTTCCCGAATCGAAGGAGGTCATTGCTGAAGATTTTGACCAAGCCATGGCTCGGCTCACTCCAAATGAGTCTTCCTACATTGTGATCGTGACACGCGGACATCGCGACGATATGCGGGTTTTGCGCTGGGCAGTGCAAACGCCCGCCCGATACATTGGAATGATCGGTTCCAAGCGCAAAACTATTGCAGTCTTCCGCGAATTGACGAAAGAAGGACTGTCGCCAGAATTGTTCGAGCGCGTCCATGCTCCGGTGGGGCTGGATATTGGAGCGATTACGCCGGAAGAGATTGCCGTGGCCATCGCCGCCGAACTGATTGCGACTCGTCGTCATGTCGAACGTGCGTTGCCACATATGAGCTGGTTTCACCGGCAGCGGAATGAGACCGCGGATGTTGCAGATGCAGCAGCTGAGGCTTTGGAAGAACAAGAGTAGTGGAAGTACGACGTATGATTTACGAAGGATGATTTGCAAACCACTATTTGCGGACTTTCTTCGCCGGCCATTCGACAATCGTCAATCGTAAATCGTAAATTTCTGCTATCGTCCCCCCATGAGCCGGGCGCCAAGTCTAAGTGGATTGATTCTCGCCGCCGGCGAATCGACACGGATGGGGACGGACAAGGCGCTGCTGGC
>Ga0193750_1000243_pt1 | contig 15432 bp, 21 predicted proteins | sample L1c1metaG_FD_160569 | JGI IMG/M metagenome (GOLD analysis project Ga0193750, IMG submission 160569) | Soil microbial communities from a riparian zone of the East river system, Colorado, United States - L1c1 | ecosystem: Environmental > Terrestrial > Soil > Riparian zone | place: USA: East River... | reverse complement strand
CAGCTCGGCGGCGCGGCGGCGCGCGCGCGAGCGCCCAAGCGAGAGCTCCCACGGTTCGGTCGCGGCAAGATCGCGACGGTCGCTGCCCAAGTTGCCCGACAGCAGGGCGCCCAGGCCGAAGGGATCCAGGCCGTGGCGGGCCTTGGAGAAGCGCGCGGCGCTGTCCATCGTGCTGCGCCTGCGGGTGCGGCGCGCGCGGGCGCGCCGCGCTCGAGAGCGCTCCAGCGAAGCGTCCCAGGGTTCCACGACAGCAAGATCACGAGCGAATCCCGGCATGCAAAGACGTCCTTTCTCACGGTGCTTGGCGCCTACGGGGTTAGCTGTCGGGCTCGCGTAACTTCTACGCTACGCCACAGAAGTGGCGATTCGCCCCCGCAGCCTCTCGGCCACACTTGGGTCCCCCGATCCTTCACCCCTTGAGGTCAAGGACTCGGCACGAACGCGCTGCAAACTAGCATGTTTTTCTGCAAGATGCATCGCATGGGGAGGTCTGCACAGGTTCTTGTAGACGGCCGGACAAACCGCGCTGGTGTGTGTCGAGGCGCCGCGTGGGCGCCGTCCGATCAGGAGCCGAGCAGGCGCGCCGCGGGCCGGGCGCTGGTAACTTCGAGCGCGGATGCGCCGCGACGGACCGAACTTTCGCCTGCTGGTCTCGCTCGTCGCGCCGGTCGTCGTCGCGGGCATCGTGGCGCTCGTCGCCGGCTGCGGCTCGTCCAAGTCCAAGGCCAGCACCACCCAGACGCTGGCGCACAGCGACTACAAGGCCGAAGCGGAGCTTTCGCCGCCGACGAAGGCGCCGCCGATCACGCTGCGCAACCACCTCGGCCAGGAGGTCAACCTGAACTCCTATCGCGGCAAGGCCGTGCTGGTCACCTTCCTCTACACCAACTGCCCGGACGTCTGCCCGCTGATCACCTCCAACCTGCGCGTCGCGCAGAACCTGATGGGTCCGAAGGTCGCCGCCAAAGTCCAGATCATCGCCGTGTCCGTCGATTCCAAAGGTGACACGCGCAAGGCCGTCACGCGCTTTCTCGCCAGCCACGAGATGAGCGGGCGGATGCAGTACCTGATCGGTTCGACGCGCGAACTGGCGCGTGTCTGGAAGGCATGGGGCGTGGGGAGCGAACGCGATGCAAAGGACCCTGACCTTGTCGAGCACTCGGGCCTGGTCTATGGGATCACTGCGTCGGGCAAGCGCGCGGTGCTCTACTCGGCCAGCTTCAAGCCCGCCAACGTCGCGCACGACGTGCCGCTGCTCGCCCGCGGCTGAGGTTCGCCCCGATGGGTCGCCGCAGGCTGCTGCTGACCTCGACGGTCGTCGCCGCCGCGATCGTCGCGCTGGTCGTCTTCGGGCTGGCCGCAGACCATTCCGGGCCGATTGGGCGCAAGGCGCCGACGCTGCCACGCGAACGCCTCGCCGGACAGCCAGTGACGCTCGACGACGTGCTCTCCACCGCCGACGGGCGCGCGACGCTGATCACCTTCTGGGCGAGTTGGTGCGGCCCCTGCGCCAAGGAGGCGCCGGCGCTCGAGCGCTTCTCGCGCAGCCCCGCCGGCCGCGGACGGCTGGTGGCTGTCGACTGGAGCGACGCGCTGTCGGGCGCGCGCTCGTTCGTTGCCCGGCACGCTTGGACGTTTCCCGTCCTGCGCGACGCCGAAGGCACGGTCGGCAACGAGTACCGCCTGACCGGATTGCCGACGACCTTCGTGCTCGACGCCTCCGGGCACATCCGCTCTGTGCTGCGAGGACCGCAGGACGCGAGCACGCTGGCGCGGGCGATGGCAAGCGTCAGCCGAGGGTGATCGGGTTGGCGGTGCGCGATCGCGCCGCATCTCTTAAGCTGTGGGCATGTGCAGAAACATCCGAACACTCCACAACTTCCAGCCCCCCGCGAGCGAGAGCGAGATCCACGAGGCGGCGGTTCAGTACGTGCGCAAGATCAGCGGCTCGACCAAGCCCTCTCAGGTGAACGCCGAGGTCTTCGAGCGCGCCGTGCAGGAGGTCGCGCTCGCGACCGAGCGCCTGCTCGACGGTCTCGTCACCTCCGCTCCGCCGAAGGATCGCGAGGTCGAGGCGGCCAAGCGCCGGGCGCGCTCGGCCGAGCGCTTCGCGGCCTGAGCCGGCGCGATCGAGTCGCTCGCCCGACGAGCCGGCGCGCGCCGCATGGCGAAGCTCATCCAGAGACGACCTGGCGGATCGCCTCGACCGCCTGGGGCTCGGCCGGCAGATCGGCGAGCGTCGCGGCCACCTCTGCGGCCAGCGCGATCGTCGTGCCCGGCGTCTCGCTGAGCCAGCGCGCCAGCCAGCGGCAGGCCCACAGGTCGTAGTCGGGCCCCTCCGCCGCCACCAGCGCCACGAGCCCGAGCGCCAAGCGCAGCCCGATCGGCCGGCGCTCGCGCGCGATGTCCTTGGCGATGCCGATCGCCATGTCCAGTTCGCGACGCTCGATCGCGCCTTCCAGTTCGCGCACCGGGCGGTAGGGGCCGACTCCCATCATACGAACGTATGTTCGCATAGAGACATCCGATTCACAAACATCAAGCAGCGGGAAGGGGCAGGCGCGCGTCAGTCGATCGAGTGCACAGCACGCATATGTCCTGTGCACGCGCCCGCTCGGCGCGGTACGCCGCGCGCGAACGGCGCTGTCGGCGCCGTTCGCGGTAGGGCTCGTTTGTCTCCGACGCCCCCTTAGATGCCGATTGCCCGGCGCACGTGCGAGCGGATCGCCACGCGGTAGAGAACGTCCGCAAGCAGCGCCAGCAGCGTCACCTGGCGCACATGCGTCGTCGCCGTTGCTCGGCTCGGCCAGTGCGGCGCCGCCGAGCGCGCTTTCCCCATTGTCATCCCTGACTCCCCATTCTCCTTCGCCCGGCGCGTCGGCCCGGCGTCTGTTGTCTCCCGCTGCGCAGTGTAGGTCGGGCCTGCGCCTTGTCAAGCCGTGAGCGATTCCCTGCGCGCTCCGGGTTCGACGTCACCCACGCGGGTATCACGAACGCGACGGCTCTCCACGCGCGAACCATCAAGATCAAGATGAATATCGGTCATCACCTATCACGGGGGAGCATGCTCGGCCGGACGGCTGTGCGCGACGACGGGCGCGCGGGCGCGCTGCGCTCGTGAACGCCCGGTCCGTCGACGTCGCCATCCTGGACATCGACGGCACGCTCGTCGACACCAACTACCAGCACGCGCTCGCCTGGTACCGCGCCTTTCGCCAGCACGACGCCATACTGGCGATCTGGCGCATCCACCGTCACATCGGCATGGGCGGCGACCAGCTCGTGTCCGCGCTCACCGACGAGCAGATCGAGCGGCGGCTGGGCGATCGGATCCGTGCCGCCGAGGCCGAGCTCTACGCGAAGATGATCGGCGAGGTGGAGCCGATGCGCGACGCGCGGCGACTGATCGGCGACATCCAAGCGCGTGGGCACAAGGTTGTGCTTGCAAGCTCTGCCAAGCAGGACGAGGTCGACCACTACCTCGACCTGCTCGACGCGCGCCAGCTCGCCGACGATTGGACCAGCTCGGCCGACGTCCAGGCGACCAAGCCCGAGCCCGACCTCGTGCATGCCGCGCTGCAGAAGGCCGACGCCGACCCCCACCGCGCCGTGATGGTCGGCGACACGCCGTGGGACGTGCGCGCCGCCAAACGCGCCGGCGTGCAGACCATCGCCGTGCTCACCGGTGGCTTCTCCGAGCAGGAGCTGCGCGAGGCCGGAGCAGTCGCTGTGTTCGAGTCCGTGGCCGAGCTGCGCCGGCGCCTCGACGACACCGCGCTGCGCTGATGTGGGGCGCCGTTACGGCGATGAGGCAGGCTCTGTCGGTCAGTAGGCGTCGAAGCCGCCGCGCTCGTTGCGCACGACGACCTGCCCATCCCAGGCGCGCAGCGGGTGCGCGCGTTCTCGCGCCAGCTCCAGGCAGATGCGTTTCGTCAGCACGTAGGCGATCGCCGGGACGACGAAGAAAGCGCCGCGGAAGAACCAGATCGCCCCTTCATAGCCGAAGCCGAACTGGAAGAACAGCCGGTCAACCGAGCCCGCGGCGAACACCACCGCCACCATCGCCAGCAGCGCCGCCGCCAGCGCCGTGCGCAGCGGGTTCTCGCGCGGGCGCTCCAGCAGATCGTGGCGGCGGTAGTCGCGCGAGATGAAGCGGCGATCCAGCCACGGCAGCGCGTAAAGCAGGGCGAACACCAGTCCCGGGAAGAGCACGCCGCCGAAGAACGGGTTGGGCACGATCGTGTGCCCGAACACGTGAATCTCCAGGTTGGGCATCAGTCGCAGCGCGCCGATCAGCCAGCCCAGATACCAGTCGGGCTGCGCGCCGTTCGTGCCCACATACGGGTGATAGGCGCCCCACAGCCACACCGGGTTGATCTGGATCAGGCCGCCCATCAGCACCAGCACCGCCGCCACCGCCGCCAACAGGCCCAGCGAGCGCAGCGCGTAGCCAGGCCACAGCGGCGTGCCGACGACGTTGTCCTCACGCCGGCCCGGCCCGCGAAACTGCGAGTGGCGCTGGATCATGATGATCGCCAGGTGGATCGCCATCAGCGTCGCCAGGATCGCCGGGATCACGAACACGTGCGCGATGTACAGGCGCGACTCGAACACGCCGCTGCCCGGGAACCTGCCGCCCCACAGCGCCGTCGCCAGCGCCCCGCCGACGAACGGCAGCGACATCGCCACCGCCCACGCGATCGCCAGGCCCATTCCCGACAGCAGGTCGTCGGGCAGCGAGTAGCCGGCGAAGCCCTCCAGGATCGCCAGGGCGAGCAGCGTCACGCCGACGAAGTAGTTGACGTCGCGCGGCTTGCGAAACGCGCCCGTGAAGACGATGCGCAGCAGGTGCAGCGTGATCGCCGCGACGAACACCAGCGCTGCCCAGTGGTGCAGCTGGCGCGCCAGCAGGCCGCCGGAGACGTCGAAGGAGATGTGCAGCGAGGATGCGTATGCGGCCGACATGCTCGCGCCCTGCAGCGGGCCATAGCCGCCGTGGTAGACGATCTGCGTGCTGCTGGCGTCGAAGAACAGCGCAAGGAACGTGCCGCTGGCGATCAGCACGACGAACGAGTACAGCGCGATCTCCCCGAGCAGGAAGGACCAGTGGTCGGGGAACACATAGCTCATGAGAAAGCGCAGGGCGCGCGCCGCGCCCAGCCGTTCGTCGACGAAGCGCACCGGGTCGGCCACGCGGTCGCGCCGACTGCCGGCTCGCGCGCTCACGACTTGTCCTCGAACCACGACGGACCAACCGGACCCGACAGCGGGCCGCCAGCGCGCAGCGCACCCGCCGCGTCGATTCGCAGCGGCAGCTGCGGCAGCGGCCGTCCCGCCGGGCCGAACTCCACGCCGCCGCCATCCAGTACGTCGAACGTCGAGTAGTGGCACGGGCACACAAGCGCCGGCCCGCGAGACTGCGTCGTCGGGCTCAACGGCGAGCGATACAGCGAGATCGCGCACGCCGCGTGCGTGCAGATCTTCGAGTAGGCCACGATTCCCTGCGGCGCCCAGCCCGAGCGCTCCCCAGGCAGTCGCAGCGTCGTCGGATCGACGCGCACGACCACCACCGGCGAGCCGAGGTTCTCCCTGTCGGCGCCCTGCGCAAAAGCCGTTAGGAAGCTTCCCTCGGTGACCGCGTCCGCCAGGATCGGCTTGCCGCGTTCGTCCACCAGCGCCCGCCCCGCGTGCCACGGCGTGCGCTGCAGCTGATCCTCGATCCCCGGCCCGAGCGCCACGACCGGGATCGCCACCGCGGCAGTCACGCCAAGCCCCGCCGCGCCCGCGGCGCCAGCCAGCAGGCGCCTGCGCGTGATCCCGTCCAGTCCGGCGCGCCCTTGCTGGACCACCTGTTCGACCTCGTGCTCGTCCGCCAGGCGCGGCCGGTCCTCCACCTCGGTCTCCTGCGGCACGAGCCAGCGCCCCGCGATCACCAGCGCCGCCGCCACGAGCGCCAGCGCCGCGCCCAGCGCCAGGCCGAGCAGCTGCGTGTTCGGATCCAGCACGAACAGCGCCACGAAGCTCCCCGCCGCGAGCGCGATCAGGCCGAACAGTCCCAGCAGCAGACGCTCCGCCCAAGGCGCCGCTCCAGTGCGCCGGCGCGATGGATCCTCCAGCTCCTGGGAGCGCTCGCGCCCGCGGCGCAGCCCGGCCACCCGCCACAGCACGATCACCACGAGCGCCTGCCAGGCGCGACGGGCGAAGCCGGGCCTGCGCTCGCCGCCGTCGCGCTCGTCGGAGCTACTCATGCGCGGCGCCCGTGCGCTCTGCGCGCTCGTCGCGCTGGTCGGGCATGCGCTCGCCGATCAGCCGGGCGATCAGCAGCAGCGACGCCGCCGCCAGCAGCCACGCGACCATCCCCTCGGGGATCGGTCCGATCCGCCCGAGTCCCCACCCGCCGCGGTTGTCCGGATGCTGGATGCTCTGCACGTAGCGCGCCAGCGAGTCCACCTGGCCTTCCGACAGCTCCCCGGCGCCGAAGCGCGGCATCACGTAGGGGCCGATGCGAATCGCCTGTGCGACCTGCCGCGGCGTCGCCCGGTTCAGCGACGGCACGATCGCGCCCAGGCCGAACAGCCGCTGCCCGTCGGCCAGCGAGCCGCGCGAGGGATGCACGACGGGGATCGGCGGACCGCCGAACGAGCCGACGTACGCCACCAGCGCATCGATCTGGCGCGGCGGGAAGGCCGGCTTGGTGCGCAGTGGCTGCACGCGTGGCGACGGCAACGGCATCCGTCCCGTCTGCAGGTAGAAGTCCGCCGCCATAGCGCCCACGCCATGCAGGCTCGGCGCGCGTCCGCGAATGCCCTGCGCGCTCATCCCGTGGCACGACGCGCACGAGGACACGAACAGCGCGTGCCCGCGCGCGACCAGTGCGCTCTGTGCGCCCGTCGCGGTGGTGGCGCCCGCCGGCGAGCTCGCGCTCGGCGCTGCCGCGGCCGTCGTCGTGGGCCGCTGCGAGTTGCCCTGTGCCGCGGCGAGCTGCAGCAGCGCAAGGCCGCCGCAGAGCACCGCAGCGAGCGCCGTCAGCCGCCGTCTCATGCGCCGACCGCCCGGGGCCGCTTCTCGATCGTCTCGACCGGCCCTCCGTGCAGCTCGCGACGCTCCTGCCGGCGCTCTTCGGCGAGCATCGCCGACATCGCCACGGCGAGCGCCAGGGCGAACATCGCCAAGCCGCCGCCGACCCACATGATCACGCCAGCCAGATGCTCGTCGGCCAGAGCCGAGCGCCCCAGCGCGCGCGCCGCAGCCAGGTAGGAGGGATAGCGCACGCCGGTCGCGAACGTCAGCAGCGCGCCGGGCACGGACATCACGGTCATCGCGCCCATCAGCCAGCAGAAGCGGGCCAGCGGAGCCGGCGGGTGCGCCAGCGGGTCCGCTGCGATCAGCGGCGCCAGCAGCAGCACGCCCGACCAGAAATACGCGGCGTGCTCGAATGCATGCGCGGTCTGGTCTTTCAGCGCCAGCTCGAACAGACCGGTGAGGTGAGTCGCGAGCATCGTGGTCGCGAACAGCGCGAAGCCGACCGCCGGGTTGCTCAGCGTGCGCAGCGTGCGGCTCGACAGCGCCGCCGCCAGCCCGGCGCGCACGCGCGCCGGGCTGGAGCCGAGCGCCAGGCGGATCGGCGCTGCGCTCAGCAGCAGGGCGGGGGAGACCAGCGAGAGCAGCAGGTGCTGGGCCATGTGCACCGACAGCAGCTGCTCGGCGTAGCTGTCGACGCCCGACATCAGCGCGACGGCCAGCGCGAGCAGCCCGACCATGAACGAGCACGTACGCCATACCGGCCATCCGCGCCGCCGGCGTCGCACGGCGAGCAGGTACAGCAGCGCCGCGACGGCCAGTGCGGCGACCAGGCCCGCGTCGGGCGTCCACGCGCCCAGCAGCCTGCCGATCGTCGGCTGTGGCACGACGCTCATGGCGCGCCTTCGCCGCGATGGCCGCGTCTACGCGCTCGCGTCTCACGCGCCAGGCCGCCGGCGCCGAGCGCCGCCACGCTTGCGCCGATCAGGATCAGCCACAGCCCGAAGCCCGCGCCGAGCAGCGCGAGCGCAAGGCCGGCGACCAGCGTCGTCGTGGCGAGCGAGTCGGTCGCGAGCACGCGTGCGGACTCGCGCTCGCCGGCGCGCGCGTCAAGCGCCCACAGCACGAGCCCGGCGAGCACGCACGTGGCAGCGGCGCCGCCGAGCATCGCCGCCTCGATCCAGTGCACGCCGAATGGTCCCTTGATCGACCTGAACGGCGCCTGCGCGGCGGTCATCACGCCCAGCCACGCACCCCAGGCGAGCAGCACGATCGCCGCGCGCCTCATGCGGGCGCCCCCTCGGCCACGTCGCCGCGGGCGCGCGCCGTGGCCTCTTGCGCCGCTTCGCGGGCGTCCAGCAGCGGCGCGAACGAGCGGATCGGCGGCAGCGCGTCGAAGTTGTGTCGCGGCGGCGGCGAGCTCGTCGCCCACTCAAGCGTCTGGCCTTGCCAGGGATCGTCGCCGGCCGGCTCGCGCGAGCGCAGCGAGACCCACACGTTGATCAGGAACAGCAGCACCGAAAGCGCGATCACCAACGCGCCGAAGGTCGCCAGCACGTTCAGCGGCTGCCAGCCGGTCGAAGTCGGATACAGCGCGATCCGGCGCGTCATCCCCTCGGCGCCGAGCACGAACATCGGAAAGAACGTCAGGTTCGTCCCGATCGCCATCAGCAGGAACTGCAGCTTGCCCAGTCGCTCGCGCAGCAGCGCTCCCGTGAGCTTGGGAAACCAGTAGTAGATGCCCCCGAACAGCCCGAAGGCGCTGCCGGCGAAGATCGTGTAGTGGAAGTGCGCGACGACGAAGTAGGACATGTTCAAGCCGTAGTCCAGCGGGGGAGAGGCGAGGATGATCCCGGTCAGGCCGCCGACGAGGAACTGCACGATGAAGCCCAGCGCGAACAGGAAGGCTGCGCTGAAGCGCAGGCGCCCCCGCCACAGCGTGCCCAGCAGGTCGAGGTACTCGATCCCCGCCGGCACTACCAGGGCGGTCGAGGTCAGCGCGAAGTACTTGTTCGTCGCCTGGCCCATCGTGAACATGTGGTGCGCCCACACCGTCATCGACAGCCCGGCGAATGCCAGCAGCGCGAGGATGAACGCGTGGTGGCCGAAGAAGCGCCTGCCGGAGAACGTCGCCACGATCTCGCCGACCATGCCGATGAACGGAAAGAACATCACATACACGACTGGGTGCCCGTAGAACCAGAACAGCTGCTGGTAGTCGACGGCGCCCAGTCCCCCGCCGAGCACGCCGCCGAAGTGGCGCTGGGCCCACAGCAGCGCCAGCGCGACGATCAGCGCGGGAAACGCGAACACCACCAGCAGGCACGTGGCGAGCATCGACCAGGTGAACACCGGCATGCGCAGCAGGGTCATCTGCGGCGCGCGCCGGCGCAGCGCCGTCACCAGGACGCACCCCGCCCACAGCATCTGCCCCGCAGTGGCCATCACCACGCCGAATATCCAGAGTTCCATGCCGCTGCCCGGCGAATGCAGCGAATCCGACAGCGGATCAAAGCCCCACCAGGAGGCGGCCGCCGCGCCGCCGCTGGTGAGAAAGCCCGCCCACATGCTCAAGCCGCCGAACACCAGCAGCCACAGTCCGGCCAGCGCCACGCGCGGACCGGCGACCTCCGCGGCGCCGACCTGAAGCGGCACGAAGTACAGCCCGATCGCAAGACCGACCGGCACGACGAACAGGTAGACCATCGTCGAGCCGTGCATCGTGAACAGCTGGTTGTAGGAGTCCTGGGAGATCACGCCGCCGTCCGCGGCCAGCTGGCTGCGCATGATCAGCGAGAGCACCCCGCCGGCGACGAAGAAGGCGAACGCGACGGCCCCGGCGCCGATTGCCACGCGCTTGTGATCGGTCGAGGCGAGCGCGCGCAGCGGCGCCGCGCGCGCGGGCACGGTCAGCGTGCTCATCCGGCCGCCTCCGCCGCCCCGACGCGCCCGGCCGATCTTCCCGCCGTGAGTCCCTGCGCCGATCGGCCGGCCCTCGCCGCCACGGCAGCCGCAGCCGTCGGTTGCGCCGTCTGCGAGTTCAACCAGCTCTGAAATCGCGCGGGGCTGACGGCCTGCAGCGCGAAGTGCATCTCGGAGTGCTGATTGCCGCAGAACACCGAGCACTCACCGCCGTAGCGGCCGGGTCGGTCGAAGCGCAGGTCAAAACGCGTCTCATAGCCCGGCAGCAGCTGGCGCTGGAAGTGCAGCTGGGGCACCCAGAAGCCGTGGATCACGTCGCGCGAGGTGCCGACGAATTCGACCTGCTCGCCGGTCGGCACGAACGCAGGCGTCGGATGCCACGTCGACACCGCCGTGACGCTCGCGCCGTTGGAATACACCAGACGCCAGCTCCATTGCGCCGCGGTCACCTCGATGCGCAGGGCAGGGTGCGCCGCCGTGCGGTCAAGCGGCGTCTCCGCATGAAAGGTGATCGCCACGAGCACCACCGTCACGCACGCCAGCGTCACCGCGTAGAACAGCTCGAAGGCAAGCGCATCTGACTTGCGCCCCGGCGCCGAGCGCCGTCGCGCGCCCCGCACGAGCAGGATCAGCAGCGCCGCGACGATCACCGCAAACACGCCGATCGCGATCGGAAAGTAGATGCCGCGCACGTGCTCGTAGGCGTGCAGCGAGTCCGCCATCAACCCTCCGCCCACCTGGCGAGCTCAGCGGCCAGGCGCCGGGCACCGACCGCCCGCACGGTTTTCAGTGCGTGTCGACGAAGTCAGCTCGCTGCTCGCTGGCGACCTCGACGTGGCGCGGCCGCTGCGAACCCTGAGTGCCGGCCGGTCCCTCGACCTGGTCGCCCTGCGGATCCAACTGCTTCTGGCGCAGGCGCCCTGCTATTGCATAGACGCCGCCGCCGATTACGCCCAGTACCACGACGACGATCACGAGAAGGAAGAAAGCGCCTACTTCCATGTCCGATCTCTACCCGCGCCGGGAACGCTCAAACCGGCGCGCCCGGCCGGCGAAGGTAGGTCGGGCCGGGCCGCGGAGGGGCGGGTCCGGCCGAGGGGGGGCGGGGTCGGCGTCGGAGCCGGCGGGTCGTGTACCGGGCTGGCGTGCACCCGCGCCAGGCGAATGTGTCCGGCGGCGCTGACCGGGTACTGACGAGCCATGGCCCTTTTGCAGAGCGTGGCCGGGAAGCTGCGCTCGTTCGCCGCGAGACAGGACTAGCCGAACGCACGCACCCGAACGGGCGCGAGCACGGCATGACACAGCGATCCAATGGCCAGCAACGACACCGCGCTGCTCGTCGTGGACATGCTCAACCCGTATCAACACAAGGACGCGCAGGCGCTGATCGAGTCCGTTCGTCACGCAGTGCCCGCGATCCAGGGCCTCGTCGCCCACGCACGCGAGCGCGAAGTTCCGATCGTCTATGTCAACGACAACCACGGCGACTGGACGGCGACGCGCGACACGCTCTCCGAACGGGCGATGAGCGGCGCCCAGCGCTCGCTGGTCGAACCACTGCTGCCGCCCGAGGACGCGGCGTTCGTGACCAAGGCGCGACACTCGGTGTTCTACGAAACGCCGCTGGATTACCTCTTGCGCAGTCAAAGGCTCGAGCGGATCGTTCTCGCCGGTCAGGTCACCGAGCAGTGCATCCTGTATTCGGCGCTGGACGCGTACGTGCGCCACTACTCGATCGTCGTCCCGCGCGACGGCGTCGCGCACATCCACCGCGATCTCGCCGACGCTGCGCTGAGGATGATGCAGGCGAACATGCGCGCCCGGCTCGTTGCCTGCGACGAGCTGTTCACCGAGGCGTCAAGCGGGTAGCTGCCGAGTATCAGCAAGTGAAAGGAGCGCGCAATGGCCAAAGACCACGGTCCCAGCGTGAAGGACGACAAACAGTACGAAGGCCTGCGCAAGAAGGGCATGAGCAAGCAACGCGCGGCGAGGATCGCCAACAGCCCGGGCGCGTCCAAACGCGGCGGCAAGAGCTCGAGCGGCGGGACCAAACGCAATGCCACCAGTCAGGGTGGCACCAAAGCGCAGAAGGCCGCCGCCGGGCGCAAGAGCGGCAAGAGCGGCTGATCAGTGCGAGCGGTCGGTCGGGAGGCGGGACCGCAGCGACCCCGCCTCTCTGACCGAACGTCGCGTTGCACGTGCTCAGCGAACGTAGCGTTGCGCGTGCTCAGCGCGCGCGGCTGATCGCCCGTCGCAGCGGTTAAGCCGAGATCGTCTCGACCAGCTCGCCGACCTGCTCGCGTCCGAGCTCGCTGGCCAGGTCGCCCTGGCTGACGACACCGATCAGGCGATGTCCGTCGATCACGGGCAGGCGACGCACCTTGTGCTCGCTCATCGTTCTCAGCGCCTCCTCCGCGGGGTCGTCCGCGCCGATCGTCACGGGCTTGCCCTGCGCGAGCTCGACGGCTTTCGTCTCGCGGGGATCCTTGCCCTCGGCGAGCACCTTGATGACGATGTCGCGGTCGGTGAGCATGCCCTTCAAGCGGTCGTCCTCGCCGCAGATCGGCAGCGCGCCGACATCGAGGCGGGCCATCTTCTCTGCGGCGTCCACGACCGACTCGTTCTCGCCGACGCACTCGGCGTTGGAAGTCATGATCTCCCTGGCGGTCTTGCTCATAGCACTCTCCTTTGACGCTTTGAGTTCACTCCTTGCATACCCGCGCTCGCATAGCTCAAAAAGACTCGCCGCCGGCTTTCCCAGAGCGTCTCTCCTGAAGTCCATCTTGAGCTGGACCATGTTTGCCGCGAGCGTGCCTGGGAAGGCATCAGCCAGGCGTCAATTCAACCGAGGAGCGAATCATGGCCGAGCTGACCAATCTGGAGAGCAAGCTCGCGGAGGTGCTCGGGCTGGCGAGTGCTGCCAAAGGCGCGGCGGAGAAGGTCCGAGGCATGCTCGATGAGGACGAGCGCGATCTCGCCGATCGGCTCGAGCAGATGAAGGACGAGGCGAGCGAGACCGAGCGCCGCTGCACCGAGGTCGCCGCGCAGTTCGACGGCAAGAAGACCGCCATCGTGGAGGAAGGTCGACAGACCAAGCAGGAGGTGACGGAGATGATGCAGACCTATCTCGCGGGCGAGAGCGATGCGCTCGACGGCTTCGAGTTCCTGACGATGGCGGAGGCGGGCGAGGTGGGCCACTGGGCGATCCTCAAAAAGCTCAACGAGCGCGCGGGCATCGTCGCGGTCGGCGAGCTGGCCGAGTGGGCCTTGCCGATTCAGGAACGACACCTCAGCGGGGTGCTCTCCGGCTCGACGGAGATCGCGGGGCGCGAGGACCCCAACGCGGCCGCCGACTAGCTGCTCACCGGCGATCGATCTCAAACCACATGCAGGCGACGTCGCCCGAGCCCTCGAGCGACCAGCGATCGGCCAGGCTGCGGATCAGCACGAGCGCGTAATCCGGCGTTTGATCCGGGCTGGTCGCCGCTGGCGGGTGCTCGGGCTGGACGAATCTGCTGAAAAAGCTGCGCGGAGCGCGGATCTCGACGCGCACGACGTCGTGCGGCATCCACACCCGCAGGTCGATCGCGGCGCCCGCGAACTGGCAGCGGCGAACCGCCAGCGAGATGAGCTCGCTGGTCAGCAGCACGACGGCGTCGCGCAGGTCGGGCGATGGGCGGTCCACGCTTTCGACGTGCTTGCGAGCCGCGCGAGGGGCGTCGGGGTCGAGCGCCAACGAGATCGCCAGCTGGGGGATGCTGCGGTCGCGCGAGGTCAAGCCGCCGCCGTGGCGCGGGTTGGGTCTCTCTCGCGCATGCTCCGGTGAGGGCATTCGCTCGCCCATGCTCGCAATCGTCAAAGCTCAGGCCGCCTTCAGCCCCGGGCGAGCCGCCGGCGCGGACTCCGCCGCCGGCTCTTCCTGGGTCGATTCCGCCAGCTCTCGCAGCTGGTCGAGCGATCGTCGCAGCAGTCGCGAGACCTGCATCTGCGAGACGCCGACCCTGGCGGCGATCTGCGTCTGCGTGAGCTCGTCGACGAAGCGCATGCGCAGGATCTTGCGCTCGCGCGGGGAGATCTGTCGCAGCGCCGAGGCTACGGTCAGGTCGAGCTCCACGAGCTCATAGCGCGAGTCGTCGTCGCCGATCGACTCGGCGAACGTTGCGTCCTCGTCGGCCGCGCCGGGACGCGGGGCGTCCAGCGACACCGTGTCATAGGCATTGAGCACCTGCAGCGAGTCGAGCACCTGCTCGGTCTCGCAAGCGAGGTACTCGGCGAGCTCCTCCACGGTCGGCGCATGGCCGCGCTCATCCATGAGCTGCTCGTGGACGGTGCGCAGCTCCAGCGCGCGCTCCTGGCTGCCGCGCGGGACGTGCAACGCCCAGCCGGAATCGCGGAAGTAACGGCGCATCTCGCCGAGCACGGTCGGCACCGCGAAAGACTGAAAGGAGAACCCGCGCTCGGGGTCATAGCGGTCGATCGCCTTCAACAGGCCGAGCGTCGCGACCTGCACCAAATCCTCGAAGGGCTCCGAAGATCGGTTGTAGCGGCGCGCGAGGCTGCGCGTCAGCGGCGTGAAGCGCTGCACCAGATCCTCGCGCGCGGCCTCGTCGCCGTCTTGCTGCCAGCGTGTGAACAGGTCTCGCTCGCCGCCGGGCAAACGCGACGAGGTCGCCGGCCCTGCGTCTCGGTTGCTCTGACGCGCCGTCATCGCTTCACCGCTGCGGGTGGGCGCAGCTGCCTGAGAAGGTCCCCGACCCGACGCTGCAAGGACGCGGTCTCGCTTGCGACGCGCGGCTCGAGCTTGACCGACAGCGCATCGCCGGTGCGCGCCAGGCATCGGGGGCAGTCCTGCATTTCCGGCGCCGCCTGTGCCGCCGCGGCCGGCACGCGCAAGCCGCACATGGGACAGTTCAAATCAATCATCACTCACGTCCTACCTGGATCCGTGCGCGGTCTTCCGCGCGATTGCCTTGCGAGAAGTCCAGGCGACCCCTGGGGGCCAACGTGTTCCGACGCGCTCCTTCTGTCCCCATGCCCGGTTCACAGGCTCAGGTGGATCGGGTTTACCCACCATGCGGATTGCTAAACGCTGGCGTTGCACTGCCGATTGCACGATGGCTTGCGTAAGCCAGCCGCCCGACGGCGCTCGCGGCGGTGCAAGCGACTGGCTCAGGCGGAGGGCGTGTCGGGCCTCCCCGTGAGCCTCGTCAGCTCGCGCAGCAGCGCGTCCATCCCGCCGATCTCATAGATCCCGCGCTGGCACGTCGCGCCGCCGCCGTCCTCGACGATCGCCCGCAGGTGCTCGAGCTCTGTGACGCAGTTGAGCTCGCGGGCGTCCTCACCGGTCAGCGCCAGCGCCTCGTCCAGCAGCTCGGACACCGCGCGCAACCGACCGCCGGCGTCGGGCAGTCGCGCACTCACACCGAAGCGCGCCGCGCGGAAGACGCCCTCCTCCAGCACCTCCGCGGGAGGATCGGGCTCGGGATCGGC
>Ga0193750_1000242_pt1 | contig 15450 bp, 16 predicted proteins | sample L1c1metaG_FD_160569 | JGI IMG/M metagenome (GOLD analysis project Ga0193750, IMG submission 160569) | Soil microbial communities from a riparian zone of the East river system, Colorado, United States - L1c1 | ecosystem: Environmental > Terrestrial > Soil > Riparian zone | place: USA: East River... | reverse complement strand
TGTTGAAAGTGCCGGTGATCGCATCGGTGGGCCACCACACCGACCGCACGCTGCTCGACGACGTGGCCGCGGTCAGCTGCTCGACGCCGACGCACGCGGCGCACGCGGCCGTCGCCGTCGACTGCCACGAGGCCCGCGCCGCGCAGGCGCAGGCCGCCTCGCGCCTGCAGGTTCACGCAAGGCGAGCCGTGCTCGCGCGCGCCAGCCTGCCGGACTGTGCGGCGCGCCTGCGCGACCACGGTCGCCGTGCGGTGCTCACCCGCGCGCGCCTGCTCGCGTCGCACTCGCGCGCGCCGGCGGCGCACCTGCAACGCGAGCGCGCGCGCCTGCACCAACAGCTGCGCGAGATGCGCGCCGGGTCGCGCAGGCGACTGGAGAGCGAGCGAAGCGTGAGCAAGCGGCGGGCACTGGTGATCCAACGAAAGGCCGACGCGGCGCTGCTGGACTGCCGCCAGCGCCAACAGCGCGAGCTGCGACGCCTGGCGCTGGCGCTGGTGGCGCACGACCCCCAGCGCACGCTCGAGCGCGGCTACGCCCTCGTGCAGTCGCCGGACGGCGAGCCGCTGACGACGGCGCAGAAGGCAAGGGACGCCGACGAGCTGCGCCTGCGCTTCGCCGACGGAACGCTGCCCGCGCGGGTGGCGCGATCGTGAGGGAGCGCGGGCGATGACCGATCCCCAGGAGCCCGTGCCACAGGCGCCGCCCAGCTACGAGGAGGCCTCGGCGCGCGTCGAGGCGATCATCCGCCGGCTGGACTCGGGCGAGGCGAGCCTCAACGAGACGCTCGAGCTGGTCAGGGAGGGCAAGGGCCTGATCGAGCTGTGCGCCAGCGAGCTCGGCGCCGTCGGCGACGCCCTGGAGGAGCTGCGTTTGGACGAGCTGGTGGCGCGGTTGGAGAGCGAGGCCGCCGGGTGAGCGCCTGGGAGCGGCTGGCCGAGCTGCCGGTGCAGATCGAGGACTACGCCCTGCAGGGCCTGCGCGCGCAGGTCTCCAGCGACTTCGAACGCAAGAGCACCGTCATCGAGCTGCGCGGGGCCGGCGAGCAAGGCTTCGGCGAGGATGTCACCTACGACGCGGTCGACCACGAGATCATGCAGGCCGCCGGACCGACGCTGGCACTGACGGGCCGCTTTACCCTGGCCTCCTTCGCCGAGCGTCTCGCCGAACTTTCGCTGTTCACGCAGAAGCCGCAGCGCGACGTCTCCCAGCGCTACCGCACGTGGGCCTATGAGTCAGCCGCGCTGGACCTCGCGCTGCGCCAGGCCGGTATGACGCTGCATGGCGCACTCGCTCGTGAGCCGCTGCCCGTGCGCTTCGTCGTCTCGTTGCGCCTCGGCGAGCCGCCGACGCTCGAGCCGGTGACCCGCCGCCTGACGCTGTACCCGGGCCTGCGCTTCAAGCTCGACCCGACGAGCTCGTGGGAGGAGCCGCTGATCGCCGATCTGCGCGCCACGGGCGCCGTCGACTCCGTCGACTTCAAGGGCCTTTACACCGGCACGATCGTCGACCAGCCCGCCGACCCGGTGCTGTACAGACGCGTGGTCGAGGCATTTCCCGACGCGTGGATCGAGGACCCAAAGCTGACGCCGGAGATCGACGCGATCCTCGCCGCCCATCGCGAGCGCTTCTCCTGGGACGCGCCGATCCACTCGATCGAGGACATCCGGGCGCTGCCCTATCCCCCGCGCATGGTCAACATCAAGCCCTCGCGACTGGGCGGACTGCGCAGCCTGCTGGACGCGTATGACTACTGCACGGCCAACGGCATCGGCAACTACGGCGGCGGGCAGTTCGAGCTCGGCGTGGGACGCGAGCAGATCCAGTATCTCGCGTCGCTCTTTCACGCCGACGCGCCCAACGACGTGGCGCCGACCGGCTACAACCTCCCGGACACCCCGCCGGACCTGCCTTTCAGTCCGCTCGCGCCGACGCCGTCCGCGGCCGGCTTTCGCTGGGGCTAACGCAACTTCGATCGCGCTGCGCGGTTTGGCACTTCAGAGCGTCTAAGCTCGGACGCCGCGAAATCGGGACCAGCAAGTGCCCGCCGAGAAGGGATTGCCTTGGCGACCACAACCGCCCACACGCGTTTCAGGAGCATCCGACCGAGGCAGCTCGCCGTGCGGGCCGGCGTCGCCGCGCTGGCCGGTCTCGGCGCCTTGGCTGCAGTCCCCGACGCCTCATCCGCGGCCACCCCGGCGCACACCGCCTCGACCGGCGGCTCGGGCCCTGTCGCAACCTCGCCGCCCCCGACCCGCGCTGCCGCCAGCCCGCACGTCACCAGCGTGCGCATCATGAGCGTCGCCTGCGTGCCGAGGTCCAGGTGCAGCGGAAACCCGCACCAGGTCTCCGCGCACGGCACGCTGCTGCTCACCGGAAAGGGGCTCGTGGCCGGGATGACAGTCGGCTTTCCGCGCACGCCGGGCGCGCGCATCGGCGCGCGCTCGCCGATCTCACACCTGCACATGACCAACGCCGGACTGGTCCTGAGGGTCCCGAGCAGGGCCCACTCCGGACGCATCATGGTGCTGCTCGGGCACGCGCGCCACTCGAGCTCCTACGGGCCGATCTACGTCTACCGCCACGCGCTTCACCCGCCGGTGACGAAGACAAAGCCGGCGCCGACACCGGCGGCGGTCGGGGCCGTGAGCGGCTCGGCGTTCGACGGCCAGGGCATGTGGATCTGGTACGTGAGCAAATCAAACGGCGGCAACGTCGCCTCGATCGTCGCGCAGGCGCACGCGGCCGGCGTGACGACGCTGTTCATCAAGAGCTCGGACGGCTCGAGCAACTACTGGGGCCAGTTCTCGTCGCAGCTCGTTGCCGAACTGCACGCCAACGGTCTGAGAGCGTGCGCCTGGCAATACGTCTACGGCACCAATCCGGCCGGCGAGGCGAACCTCGGCGCCCAGGCGGCGGCCAACGGCGCCGACTGCCTGGTGATCGACGCGGAGGCGGAGTACGAGGGCCACTACGCGGCCGCGCAGACGTACATCAACAACCTGCGCGCGAAGGTCGGCACGGCCTTCCCTGTGGCGCTCGCTTCCTTCCCCTACGTCTCCTATCACCCGTCGCTGCCCTACTCGGTCTTCCTCGGTCCCAACGGCGCGCAGTACGACGCGCCGCAGATGTACTGGAAGGACATCGGCGTGTCCGTCGACACGATCTATGCCAACACGTACATCGCCAACCGCATCTACGGGCGGCCGATCTTCCCGCTGGGCCAGACCTACGGCGGCGTCAGCTCGTCCGACGTGCTGCGCTTTCGCGCGGAGGCGGCCCTCTACGGCGCGACCGGCTACTCCTTCTGGGACTGGCAGGAGACGCCCGCGAGCGGCTGGAGCGCGCTCGCGGCGCCGCTGACGTCACTGGCCTCGACGGTGACGCCGAACGGCTCCTACCCGGAACTGAGCAAAGGCGCCAAGGGCGACCAGGTGCTGTGGCTGCAGGAGCATCTGGCGAGCGCCTACCCGACCCAGGAAGTGACCGGACTGTACGGCGCGCAGACGACCGCCAACATACGCGCCTTCCAGGCCGCGCACGGCATCCCCGCCGGCGGCGTCGCCGAATCGGCGACCTGGGCGGCGCTGCTGACCCTGCCGCCCGTGCCGGTCGACTGGACCGGCGGCGGCCCAAGCGCCTGACGTCGGCAGACGCTAGGTCCCTCCCGGCGATGGCGACGACTCGTTTCCGTTGTTGGGTAGGCGGCTCTGTCGTGCGTCTTCGGCTAGGCGTCGTCGCAACCGTGCTCGCCGCCTGGCTGCTTGCGCACCCAGTGCAAGGCGCTCTTGCGTCGGGCCTTCGGCGCATCGCTACGAACGTCGACGCGCTCTCGACCGACGGTACGCGATATCTGGCATGGCAGACGGTTACGGCGGCCGGCACCCCTCCCAGTCGGATCGTCGTGCTGGACTCTCGGACAGGCCGCAAGTCCCAGGTCGACACCTCGTGCTATCTCGAAGACCGCGCGCCTGCTTCGGCCGGACGCTTCCTGCTGACGTGCGGCGAAGCGGGGCAAGCGCTGGTCGACGTCCGCAGCGCCCTGGTTGTCCCGCTGCCGAAACCGCCGCCGCACGAATACGGCGAATACGGCCCGATATGGGCGGGCGTCGGCTCCCACTACGTGATCGGCAAGGCGGGCCAGGGTGCGCGCTGCCACAGGACCAGACGCCACGAAAGCTGCACCGCTCTGTATGACATCGCCAAGCACGCGCTACGCGAGGTGCCGGAGACGAGCGTGCCCGACCCGGACCTTCCCGATGCGCCGCCGCTATGCCGTGCTCTGCGGCGAAGGGTGTTTATGCGTTCGGAGTTCGAAGAGCTCGAAGGGGCCCTCGGCCCACTTTCGCCGCTGGCATCCGGCTTCAGCTACAGCGACGGGGTGCTTGCCTTGAAGAAACTCGGCGAAAGACGTGGCAAGAACATCCTGATCGACCGCTGCGATGGCCGTGCATCGATACTGCCAGTCCCGCCAGAACGTCATGTTCTCGAAACGGAAGCGCGGAGCCTTCAGCTAAGCGCAGGAGCCCTCAGTTGGGACACTGCACACGAGGCCGAAGCTCACGAAGCCGAAGAACTGGAAGGTCCGAACGGGCTCCTGCGCCACGGCACGCTGACCGCATACAGCATGAAGACCGGGCGACGCCGAACCTGGAAGCTTCCCGTCCTACCGCTAGAGGTCATCGAAGCGCCAACCAGCGGACGGCCAAACCACGTCGTTCGAGGCATCTTCGGCTACTCGGCCCACACGGCCCACACCATCTTCTGGATCAGAGCGGAAAGCGTCTCCGCTGTCTGTGGACCGGTATGCACCGGAAACGGCCAGGTATCAGCGGTTTACGCCGCCAGGTTCTGAACGCGCTTCGTCGCCGCTCGCTCGTTGCACAGTGCAAGAGACCGGCCCATCTGGGCCGGTCTCTTAAGCGATCTGAGATGCCGGTTTGCGGCGGCCGGCTCTGTCGTGTACAGCGAGCCGCGCCTCAGACGCGCTGGATCAGCGTGCCGGTGCCCAGCCCGCCACCGCAGCACATGGTCACGAACCCGATCTCCTTGTCGGAGCGCTCGAGCTCGTGCAGCAGCGTCGTGATCAGGCGTGCGCCGGTGGACCCGAGCGGGTGGCCGAGGGCCATCGCTCCGCCGTTGACGTTGACGCGATCCATGTCAGGGTTGTGCTCACGGCGCCACGCGGCGACGACGGGCGCGAACGCCTCGTTGATCTCGAACAGGTCGATGTCGTCGATCTTCATGCCGTTGCGGTCGAGGATTTTGCGCGTCGCCGGGATCGGCCCCTCGAGCATTTTCACGGGGTCGCAGCCGACGGTCGTCTGGTCGACGATGCGCGCGCGCGCCTTCAGGCCGAGCGCCTTGGCCTTGTCGGCGGACATCAGCAGCACGGCGGCCGCGCCGTCGGAGATCTGCGAGGCGTTGCCCGCGGTGATCTTGCCGTCTGGCTTGAACGCCGGCTTGAGCTGGGAGAGCGCCTCGAGGCTCGTTTCGGGGCGGATTCCCTGGTCGGCGACGTACGTGTCGCCGTTGACCGTCATCGGCACGATCTCGCGCTCGAAGCGACCCTCCTCGGTGGCCTGGTGGGCGAGGCGGTGGGAGCGCACGGCGAGCTCGTCGAGCTCTGAGCGCGAGATCTCCCACTGGTCGGCGATCATCTCGGCGCCGAGGCCCTGGCCGACGATGTTGTGCTTGGCCATCAGCTCGGGCGTGAAGGCGTAACCGAAGTCCTCCTGCGTCTTCATTCCGGCGGCGAACGGCAGGTGGCCCATGTGCTCGACGCCCGAGCCGATCATCGCGTCGTGCACGCCCGCGGCGATCAGCGCCGCGGAGAAGTTGACCGCCTGCTGCGCGGAGCCGCACTGGCGGTCGATAGTCGTGCCGGGCGTCTCGATCGGCAGACCCTCCTGAAGCCAGGCGTTGCGGGCGATGTTGAAGCCCTGCTCGCCGAACTGCTGCACGCAGCCGGCGACGACGTCCTCGACCTCCGCGGGCTCGATGCCCGAGCGCGAGATGACCTCGGTGTAGGTCTTTCCGAGCAGCGTGTTGGGATGGGTGTCCTTGTAGTAGCCCTTCTCCTTGTGCCCACGTCCGATCGGTGTGCGCACAGCCTCGACGATGACTACCTCGCGGCCCTCTGCTTGCCTCATCTTGGGTCAGCCTCCTACGGAGTGTTTCGCGACGTTTATAGGTGCGGCGCGGGGCGCTCGCGACCGTTCGGAGCGCTTGTCGATGGTGCCCGGCCCCTGCACCACATACTCTACCGCGGTCACGCCATCTATAGATTGACTAGTCAGTCAACGACCTGGAGCGCGTTCGCCTTGAGCGAGCAGACCGACGCCGACGAGAAACATCCACGCAAGCACCTGGCCATCGCGGGCAGCGGCGCGATCGCCTGCGGCTTGGCCGCGACGGCGGCGCACCACGGGACCGTGCTGCTGCTGGCTCGCTCTAGGAGCTCCGCCGAGCGCGCCCGCGCGACCGTGCAGAAGACGCTCGCGAGGCTGCACGCTGAGATCGATCCCGACCACGTGCAGATCGTCACCGACCCGCAGGCGCTCGCGCCCGCGACGTTCGTGGTGGAGGCGGTCGTGGAGGACCACGACGTCAAGGCGAGCCTGCTGGCGGAACTGAACGCGTTGCTCGACTCCCGCGCGATCCTCGCCACGACCACGTCGTCGCTGTCGATCGAGCAGCTCGCGCTTGCGAGCGGGCGACCCGAGCGCTTCCTCGGCCTCCATGTGTTCAATCCGGTCACGAAGATGAAGCTCGTCGAGCTCGTCTTTCCGCGGGCCGCCAGCCAGGACACGCGCAGCCGCGCCCAGGCGCTGTGCGAGGCGTTCGAGAAGACGCCCGTCGAGGTGCCCGACGTGCCGGGCTTCGTCGTCAACCGGCTGTTGTTCCCCTATCTGTTCAACGCGGTGCGGCTGATCGAAGAGACGGGCATGGACCCGCAGGGCGTCGACACGTGCATGCGCCTTGGAGCCGGACATCCGATGGGGCCGCTCGCGCTGCTGGACCTGGTCGGTCTGGACGTCGCCAAGGCGATCGGCGAGACGATCGGTGCGACGATCCCGCCGCGCCTGGAGCAGCTGATCGGCGAGGGCGCGCTCGGACGCAAGAGCGGTCGAGGCTTTCACGGCTACTGACCGCCTCGGCGGCCGGCGAGCGAGGGCCGCGTTTGCTTTGTGAGGATCGGCTCAGACTACTTTTAGCTGGCGTTCATGCTGATCGCGATACTGGTCTTAGCGACATCAAGTCGCACTGCACACCCGCCTCCTCCCAGTGCACGCGTTCCGGCCCGCTTCCCCCCGCGGGCCGGACGTGTTAATGGGCGGACTCGCGTTCAGCTCGCGGCGTCGCCGCGGCCCTCGCCGGTCTGCACCGGCCGGCGCTCGCGGATGCGCACCGCCTCGACACGGTTGTCGCGCACCGACTCGACGCGAATGGAGAAGCCGCTGGCGTTGACCGCGTCGCCGCGTCTGGGCAGCCGGCCCAGCTCGGCGAAGACGAGTCCGCCGATCGAGTTGTAGGCGTCGCTGTCGACGGGCAGGTGCAAGCCGTAGTCGGCGAGATCCGTGACGGCCACGTGGCCGCGCACGAACCAGTCGCCATTGGCCAGCTTGCGCACCTCGCCACCGGCGGGGTCGGTCTCGTCTGTTATCTCGCCGACGACCTCCTCGATGATGTCCTCGACGGAGACGATTCCGACCACGCGTCCGTACTCGTCGACGATCACCGCCATCGAGGTGCGCTGACGCTGCAGGTCGGCAAGCAGGTCGTCGAGCGGCTTGGTCTCGGGCACGATCGGCGCGTCGTGCACGAGCGGCTCGATCGGCGAGTGCGGGCCGTCCTCCATCAGCTGCTGCACGAGCGTGTTCGCGTGCACGATCCCGCGCACCCGGTCGCGGTCGTCGGCCTCGGTCACCACCAGGCGCGTGTGGCCGCTGGACACGCACAGCTGCAGCGCAGCTTCGACATCCTGCGCGGCGTCGACGGTGACGACGGCGGGGATCGGCGTCATCACCTGGCGCGCCTCCTGCTCGTGCAGGTGAAAGACGCCGCTGAGCATGCCCGCCTCGCCGAGGTCTATGTGCCCGCCGGCGTGCGACTCGGCGATCAGGCGCTTGAGCTCGTCGGGTGAGCCGCCGCGGCGCTCCTCGCTCATGTCCACGCCGAGCAGCCGCAGGATGCGGTCGGCGAGGGCTGTGAGCACGACGGTCAGCGGGTGAAACAGGACGCTGAAGGCTTGAAGCGGGCGGGCGACACGCCGGGCGACGGCCTCGGCGCGGTCTATCGCGTAGAACTTCGGCACCATCTCGCCCGCGACGAGCTGCGCGCTGGAGATGATCATGAAGGCGACGATCGCCGCGATCGCGACCGCCGCGCCATGCGCGAGGGCCGTGCCGAGCGCATTTTTGAGGACGTCCGCGAGCGCAGGCTCGCCGACGGCGCCGATGCCGATCGACGTCAGCGTCACGCCGATCTGCACGGCGGAGATGTACTCGTTGATGTTCGCCAGCTGCGTGAGCGCCAGCCGGGCGCCCTTGGCGCCTTCGTCGTGCATCTGCTCGAGCACGGTGCGGCGCGAGCGCACGAGCGCGTACTCGGCGATCACGAAGAACGCGTTGATCGCGACCAGCACGGCCGCGAAGATGATCCCCAGCGCGTTCACTCGGCGACGGTCATCCGTCGGGCGCGTCGGCGCCCCACGCGCGGGCGGCGGCACGCTCGGCGGCAACCGCTCGGCGGGCCCGTCAGGGCCGCGTGACTTCGGGGAAGTTCTTCGTCGTCATTCATTGATTGCCGACACGCCAAAGGTAGCAAGGCGCAGCGTCGGAAGTGAGCGCGCCTCGGTCAATGTTTCTTTGCTCAAAAGAGCGTGTCGAGGCGTCCGGCAAGCGCGAAATCGGCCTCGGTGAGGCCGCCTTCGGAGTGCGTGGAGAGCGTCAGGCGCAGCTTGTTCCAGCCATGCACGAGGATGTCCGGGTGGTGATTGGCGGTCTCGGCCGCCTCAGCGATGCGGTCCACGAGCGCGATCGCGGCGGCGAAGTCGGCGAGCTGCAGATCGCGCACGATCGCATCGCCCTCGCGCCGCCACGGCGAGTCCTGCAGGTGCTGCTCGATCTGCGCCTCGCTGAGTAGTGCCATCCGGTCGGGCGAGCATACCGCGGGCGCGCGGGCGCGCCGAGCCGTCTCGCGCGCGCAAGCTCTTCAGCGGCCCGCACGGTCGGCGTAGAGTCCGAGCCATGCGCATCGTCAGCCTCGTCCCGCACGCGACCGAGCTGCTGTTTGCGCTCGGCCTGGGCGAGGAGGTCGTCGCGGTGACGCACGAGTGCGACCACCCGCCGCAGGCGGCGAAGCTTGCGCAGGTCACGCGCGACGTGCTGCGCGGCGGCCTGAGCGCCGGCGAGATCGACGCGGCCGTGCGCGAGCGCACGCTGGAGGGCGAGGCGATCTACGAGCTCGATCGCCAGGCGCTGGCACGCAGCGAGCCGGACCTGATCGTCACGCAGGAGCTGTGCCCCGTGTGCGCGGTCTCCTACGAGGAGGTTGCGCAGATCGCCAAGGAGCTGCCTAGGAAACCCCGTGTGATCGCGCTGGACCCGAAGACGATCGGCGAGACGCTCGGCGATGTTCGCACGCTGGCCGAGGCGACCGATCGCCGCGACCGCGGGGTCGAGCTGATCGGCGACATCGCCGGACGGATCGACCGCGTCAAGCTCACCGTGCGCGCGCAGCCGCGCGTGCGCGTCGCCGCGATCGAGTGGCTGGACCCCGTGTACGTCGCCGGACACTGGACGCCGCAGATGATCGAGCTGGCGGGCGGCGAGGACGTGCTGGGCCTGCCGGGTCAGCCGTCCGAGGTCGTCTCCTGGGAGCAGGTCGCCGCCGCGCAGCCCGAGGTCATCGTGGTGATGCCCTGCGGCTACGACGCCGAGCGCGCGCGGGAGGAGGCTGCGACGTTCGCCGCCCAGCTCGCCGGCGTCGGCGCCCGGGGGATCGTCGCGGTGAACGCCTCGGCGTACTTCTCGCGCCCCGGCCCACGCCTGATCGACGGCTTGGAGCTGCTTGCGCAGATTTTGCATCCCGAGCGCTTCCCAGGCCCGGTGGCGGCGAGTCAGGCGCTCGTCGTCGAGCGCGCGGGCGTCAGCTGAGCCGCTCAGGCAAAGCCCGAGCCGGAGACCCCTGACGCGACCAGCGCGCCGGCGACGGCCACGGCCGACAGGGCCACGCACGCGAGCAGACCGAACCCCCTGTAGCGATCGCCTGCCGAGCGCAGCGCAAGGCCGGCGAGCACGCCGCCGATCAGTCCGCCGATGTGCGCGCCGACGGAGATGTTCGCGAGCACGAAGCTGAAGATCAGGTTGATCACGATCAACCCTCCGATGCCCGACTCCATTACGCTCAGCCGCCGCGCGCGCAGCTCCACGACCATCGCCCCCATCAGCCCGAACACGGCGCCCGACGCGCCGAGACTCGGGCCGGCGGTGGCGAGCAGTGCGCCGAAGGAGCCGCACAGCAGCGCCGTGAAGTACACGGCCGCGAAGCGGACCGAGCCGATCGCCGGCTCGAGCATCAGGCCGAGCAGATACAGCAGGTACATGTTGAAGCCGATGTGCAGGAAGTTCTCGTGCAGGAAGCCCGCGCTGACCAGCCGCCAGTATTGATGACCGAGATGGATGGCTTCGCGATCGAGAAAGCCTTCGTTGATGACCTTCCCGTGGATGCCGCTGCCGCTGATCGTGAACTGCCCCTGCTCGGAGAGGAACACCCCGACGTTGACGGCGATCAGCGCGTAGGTGACGCGCGGCACGGAGGCCATCTCGCGCAGGCGCATGACCTTGGTGGCCTGTTTGGAGCACTCCGGACAGCGCATGCCGACCGCCGTCGTGGTCATGCAGTCGGGGCAGATCGGTCGGCCACAGTTCGAGCAGGAGACCCCCGTCTCGCGCGAGGGATGGCGGTAGCAGGTGGCCATTTGCTGGCCAGAGCCTAGCTGGGCTCGCTCAGCGCTCGCCGAACAGCTTGGGCGTCTCGTGCGAGAGGTCCTTCAGCGTGCGTTCGGCCGCGGATCGATCGAACGCCGGTATGCGCATGCCAAGCGGACCGGTCGAACTGCGTCCGCGCCGGCGCGCGCGCAGCAGCACGAGCGCCGTGCCGGCGGCGCCGCCGGCGACGATCGCCGCCGCCGGGCGAACCCAGTTGCGGGGATCGCGCATAGCCGACAGCTCCCATGCCTCCAGCTCGTCGGCGGCCAGCTCGGTGATCGTCGTCAGCGTGCCCTCCAAGCGCTTTACGAGGTCCTCGGGCGGCTCGACGGGCGCCAGCGCTTCGCGCAGCAGACCCTCGAAGTTGGGCAGCGTTTCACTCATCGCCGGAAGCCTTGCGGGGATCGCCGACGAGCTCCTCCAGCTGTTTGATCGCGCGATGGATCAGGACCTTGGTCGCGCCATCGGAGCGATCCATCGCCCGCGCGATCTCGCGATTGTCCATACCTAGGGCAAAGCGCATGATCAGCGCCTCGCGCCGGTCGTCGGGGAGCCGTTGCACCCCGTCGAGCACGCGGCTGAGCTCGTCGCGTCCCTCGACCAACTGCTCGGTCGTGTGCAGAGCTGTCAGATTGCTCGACTCGTCGATCGGCGAGGCGGGCTTGCGCGAGCGGTCGCGATAGAGATTGGCGGCGAGGTTGTGCGCGATGCGGATCAACCATGGGCGCAGCGGACGGCCGTTGGACTCTCGCTGCGCGCGCTCGAAGTGGCGGTAGGCCTGCAGAAACGTCTGCTCGGTCAGATCCTCGGCGTCGTGGTGGTCGCCGACGCGGTAGTAGGCGTAGCTGTAGACATCGCGAAGATGCGCGCGATACAGGTCGGAGAACTCCGCGTCGAGCTGCGCCTTTGACTTCTGGCTGGCTGGCTCGGTCACTCATCGCACACCCTATCCTCCGGCCGCAGGTCCCCGTCGATCCTGCCCAGCCGAGCGCGCGGGCGGTCTATGCCGCCCGCGTCTCCTTCTCTTGGGCCGCGCCGGTGGAGCCGGCGGAGATGCGCTCGCGCAGCGGATGCGTCGCGTGTGCGCTTTCGCCGCGCGAACGGTCCGCGCGCGTGGCGAGCGCGGGCGCGGCCTCGCCGCTCGCGCGAACGCCGCCCAGCCACTCCCACTGCAGGCTCACGCACGCCCAGATGCGATCTGTGACAGCAGCAGCGAGCGCGGGCGAGGAGCTGCCGGTCGTCGGGAAGGTCATCGGGCGGCCCACGCGCAGGCGCACCTTTCGCGGGCGAATGCGCCAACCGCGGCGCACGTGCTCTGACCCGAAGACGGCAACGGGGGCCACCGGGACTCCGGTTTCCAGCGCCAGGCGACCGACTCCGCGCCGTGGCGATCCGAGCGAGCCGCGACGCACGCGCGTGCCCTCGGGGAATACGACCACGCAGTCACCGCGCTGGAGAATCGCTCGGGCGGTGTCCATCGCGGCCGCGTCGCCACGACCGCGGTCGACCGGAAAGGCGCCGAGCGCGTTTAGCAGCCATGCCTGCCAGCGCTTTTCGAACAGCTCGCGCTTGGCCATGTAGTAGACCGGCAGGCGTAGGAGCGTGCCGATCACGAACGGGTCCAGGAAGCTGCGGTGGTTCGCGGCCAGCAGCAGCGGGCCCTGCTTGGGCAGGTGCTCGCGACCCACGCGCTGCATGCGCAGGTAGACGAGAAACGCAGGCACGAGGATCGAGCGCAGCGACCAGTAGACGAACGGGTTGACCCCTCGCCTCAACGAGCGCTCGCGAAAGCCGTCGAGGCTCGCGCGTGCAGACGCCGGCGCGGTCAGCCCACCTGGGACGGTGTACGCCTCGTTGTGATCCTGCTCCATGTCTCAAATACACCGCTCGCGACGGCGCCGTTACAGCCGCGCGTGCAGTCCTCTTGGCCGGTCAACCCGGCGCAGGTCAGCTCGTGGGCCGTCCGGCTCTGCGACCGCTCCGAGACGCTCGCCACGCCGCCAGGCGCCCCCATACGGTGCGAGGGGCGCTGGGATCGGCCGCGCGCGGCACACGACCCCGGGCGACGTCCTCACGAACGTCGCATCCGCGCTCGGCGGCGATCACAGCGGCGATGTGCGAGTTCATAGGGCTTCCTCCTGACGCGTCAACTGGGGAGTAGTTGTCTAGGCAACTACACCCTAGCGCACGTCGGGAGCTTCGTCGTCGCCTGGGACTGCATCGTCCGGCCCGAGCGTCTCGGAGCGGCCCCGGCTCCCGCAGGCGGCGACCGCACGACCCACCAGGTCGGCGGCGGCCGCCTGCCGGGGACTGTTACAACCGTCGTTCTTCGTAGGGTTCGCCCACGACTCGGCCCCTGCCTCGCGCAGTCGCCATGTAGATCAGCGACAGAATCACGCCGGCGACGCCGGCAATGATCAGGATCAGGCCGATGGTCGGTCGAGAGACGCCCGAAACATGAAAGGTCACCGCGTAACGCAATATCGCGCCCACGGCGATGAGAAATATTGAAGTACCCAGTGGCATGACTAGATACGACCGCCCCGACGGTAACCGAATCCGCCGCTCGTGAGCAGGATCACCACGGCGACGAGCAGGAGAAGCCACAGCAGAGGGCTGACACCGATTCCGCCGACTATGGCGGCGATGACCAGCACGATCAACAGCAACTCAATAAGTCCCATCTTTACCTCCTAGTCAGCGTGAGCATTGCGCCCACACACATTTCATTACCCCCTCCGTGCCTGCGCAAACTCGATGAGAGCCTCCGACCAGCTCGGGCGACAGAAACATCGGCTCTTCATGGAACTCGCTCGGCCCACCGATGTCGCAGTCTGAACGCGCACGGGTCCCGGGGTTCGCTCCGGGGCGTCGGGTTTCACGAGCAGGCGATTACGAGAGAATTGCCGACCACGGGGAGCGATTTCACCTTCGCCAATCTCTTATCGGTGGCGGCCGGCCGGCGGGTCGGACAGACTGGTCGGACACGCCCGAATCGAAAGCGCGGGCGTGCCAGACCAGTTGGGATCTGCCGATATCGGGCAGACCCTAGGGGAGGGCTTTGCGGCCCTCCGGGGCCTCCGGTAAGAACGCCGAGTGAGGCCCTGAACCTTGCCTACCCGCTCGAGTTAGCACAAAACCCACCGGCCGGCTTCCCCCGCCGGTTCCGACGTGGGCTGCGTTGGGCGCGAGGATTTGTGCGCAGTTTGCGCGAAGCGCCAGCAGCTGGAGGCATAGGGACGGCGAGTCCGGGCAACAGAACTCAGATCGGCGCTGTGCAGAGCCGGACATGACGGGAAGGGGAGATTTCAAATGCCACGCGTGTTGGTGATTGCGGACGGGCCCGAGCGGCAGGTCGTGATGGAGGAGTGGGTGGAACCGGAGCATGTCAGGAGCGACCACTCTGCCGCGCAGCTGATCGAGCGGCTGTCGTGGGGCGTAGAGGACGCTGCAAGGGCCGAGCAGCGCTTGAGGCGCATGGTCGCGCCGAAGCGACTGCGCGAGGGCGCGACGGCACGGTCCTATCTGGAGATCGCGGAGTAGCGTTCCACAGCCGAGGTCAGGGACAGCGACCGGCTGCGACTCTTGGCAGACTGAAGGGCTGGATGCCGGAGTAGCTCAGCTGGTAGAGCACCTGTCTTGTAAACAGGAGGTCAGGGGTTCGAGACCCCTCTCCGGCTTGTCTTGAGAACCCTGCTACGGCGCGGTTTTCGCTTTCCCGCGCTTGCTCGCAAGCGAGCGCTCAGGTCGGTGTCTAATGCAAGTGCGAACAGGGCAGGGAGCCGCTGAGGCGACGAGCCCAGCCGTGCTTGAATCGTTGCCGTGCCCCTGAACGTCGATAGCGGCCGCGCGTTGCGGACGCCAGGTGAGCTTCGCGCGCTCGTCGAGGCGGTCCGCGACGCGCCCGCAAGCGAGCCTGAGACCGACAGCGTTGAGTGGAAGGGCAGCTGGGACCTCGCCGATGCAGGCCACCGGTTTGAGACGGGCAAGCACATCCTCGGATTCGGGAACCGTAGTGTCGTCGCGGCCGCTCGGACGTTCGAGGGCTGCGCCTACCTGCTCGCGGGCGTCGAGCCGGGGAAGCTCGTCGGCACGGCCATACTCGACCCGGCCGACATCGACAACTATCTGAGCAAATACGTGCTCCCAGGCCAGCCGCGCTGGCACCCGTCGTACGTCACCGTTGAGGGCCAGCAGGTGCTCGTCATCACCGTCGAGGCGCCCCGTGATGGTGATCCGATCTGCACGCTGCAGCGGGCTTACGAGGGGGCGGAGCCGGGTCGCATCTTCATCCGACGGCACGGCAAGACGTTGGAGGCCACGCCGGCCGAGGTGAGAGCGCTCGAAGCCCGGTTGCGAAACGAGCGCCCGAGGGTCGAGCTGTCGCTCACGCGCACCAACTCGTCGCCCCTTCGGGCGGTCGGCGCCGGCATTGGTGCGGCGGAGCGCCTTGCCGCCA
>Ga0193750_1000241_pt1 | contig 15527 bp, 21 predicted proteins | sample L1c1metaG_FD_160569 | JGI IMG/M metagenome (GOLD analysis project Ga0193750, IMG submission 160569) | Soil microbial communities from a riparian zone of the East river system, Colorado, United States - L1c1 | ecosystem: Environmental > Terrestrial > Soil > Riparian zone | place: USA: East River... | reverse complement strand
GTTAACGCTCGTAACAGGCGCGGGCGCGGCTGCGCGAAATTCAATCGGTCTCGTGCTCGTCGGCGGAATGACAATTGGAACGATCTTCACTTTGTTCATCGTGCCGTCGCTTTACATGCTCATTGCCAAAGAGCATCGCGAGAAAGCTGTGGCGGATGTTGACGAAGAACCGGAAGAGACCGAGCTCACGCCCGAGTATGCGATGGCGCGCGACAGCAACGGGAACGGCTGGAAGCAAGCGTAACGCGCCCATTGTTGTAGCCGCTGTCGCCGGCTGCGGCTAATTCCGTAGCGCTTCGGGAACGTTTCACCTCGATGAATGACGAAGACATTCTGGAATCGGCATTCCAAATCCGGTTGAAGCGCATGCGCTCCGAACCTATCGTGGCCAACTTCTGAGGAGCCTTAGCTCAATTGGTTAGAGCGCTGCCCTGTCACGGCAGAGGTTGCGGGTTCGAGCCCCGTAGGCTCCGCTCTCTTTTTTCCCTCGCACGAGGGAGAAATGCGTGAATACATTTTTCAAATCACGCATTTTTCAGCACCGTTTTCGGTCTTTTTTGTCAGCGAATTGACAGCGGAAGAGTCGAGCAACTGCGTTTGGCAGCCGTCCCGAACGCGCAGAACTGGTTCAGGCCAGTTCTTGCTCGAACGAACCGCGATAATTCTGGGCGGTGCGCTTTAGCCATCGTGCTAAGGCCGCTGTACTCACGTGCAGCTAAGAAGATGCGCCGACATCCTGAACGTTAGGCAGGCGCTGGTGATGCCCATTCTATGGCGCGTCGGCCCAAACTCTCTAGGTGACATCAATACCGATCCATTTCCGACCGAGCTTCTGCGCTGCGTGAATGGTCGTGCCGCATCCGCAGAACGCATCGAGAACTACTTCCCCGGGATTGCTTGAGGCGCTGATGATGCGTTCGAGCAATGCCATTGGCTTCTGGGTGGAATAGCCTAGTCTCTCTTGCGCTTGGGAGTTAATCTCCGGGATATCTGCCCACAGGTTTTGGAGCGGCATGCCTTTGAGCTCATCGGCAAAACTTTTTCGGCGAAGCCGCTTGCTTTTGTCTTTAGGGAAATGAAGGCGACCTTCGCGGTCCCCACTGCTCCATCTTCTCTTTTGTGATCATCCATCCATTTGGGGGTGATTTATATCCCTTGTAATCGTAGATTAGATTTGGCCGGTATGCAGGATTGACTAAACTGGTTGGTTGAAAGCGTCGCCCGTTCTCGTCCACCATCGTGAATCGTTCTCGGATGTACGCCTGATATTCGGGCGACTCCTTGTTGTACTGAGGATTGAAGCGCGCTTCATCGCTCGTTGCGTAGAACAAATGTCGGTACAAACACCGAATCGATTTGATTCGTGTACCGCGCTGCTCATGCCGACACGGCGTTTCCAGATTATCTCGTCGCGGAAATTGCGAGCACCGAAATCCCATCGAGAAGCATTCGAAGATAGTGGTCGGCCGTCGGATCGCAATGCAGATAGAGGCTGCCCGTTTCTTTCAAGACCCGATGTAACTCGACTAGGCGCGGAGCCATCATGGCGAGGTAGGCCATCATCGGTGAATTTTTCAGGAAGCTGTGGAAGGCTTCCATCATCTCGACGACGGCGACGTTCGGACATTGGTCGATGAACTGATGGTAAGTCTCGGCAGCGTCGGCCCAGCTCCAGGTATCGGTGAAAGCGTGGAATTGCGCCTGGCTTACTTCGCCGCTGGTCTCACGAAAGAGGACGTTGTAATCAGCGTTCGAGTTAAACGGCGGATCGAGATAGACAAGATCGACGCTGGCATCGGGGAATTCTTTCGTGTTCCGCAGCCAGCCAAGGTTATCGCCGAAATAAAGCCGGTTCACCGAGATCAATAAGTAGAGATGTTTTTCAATACGGGCGAGTAAACTTTTTCGCGCACCGTGACAAATTGAAATAGGATTATCGACCGCGCGTGGACGCGGGAATTTCCGCGTCGGCTGTAGCTGGCCCGCCGAATGAGAAGGAGAACACCGCGAACACTTGCACCGCGGGCGTGTGTTCGCTACACCCGATCAGCGGCGAAAGGTCAAAACGCACTTTCTTCGTGGGACGCCACGCCAATGTAGGGCCAATCTCCAGACCCTTGGTTGTGCCGCGAAATCCAGCAGTCTCGCCGCCACTGCGGTATTGCATTTCAAGTCCTACCTCTAGCTTTTCCTCCGGTAGAAGGACCGGCATTTCGATGCTCTGAGCGAAACCGGCGCTGGTCGATTGTTTGCCGCCAAAGTCCCGATCAACAAAGATGTTCATCGCCCATTCGATCAGATAAGGAAAATCGTGCGAAATAAGAAGCGCGAGTTCGGCAGAATCAGGCAATTCATTAGTGAGACCGAAGCGAGATTCAGCCGAGATTGCGGGATTAAGCGGAAGCTTGTTCCAGTTAGCGAGCGCGTAGCGCGCTTCAAGGGTACAGCTGCGTTCACGAGTGTCTCCGGCGAAGTGCTCAACCTGGTTCTGCACGCCAACCGTGAAGCGTGACGGCAGTCCCATCTCTATCTCCTGTCGGAAAAGCTGACTCGGCAGGCCGTGACGAAATATACTGCCTTCATATCCAACTTCGAGCTCGAAGCTGAAAGGCGAAAGCACATACGACTTCGTCAACGTAGAGATGCGACCATGCGACATATCGGGCGGAGCACCGTAGGCGGTCGGCAGCTCTCCCGCTTCCGCCTCTACGATCACATGCCGACCTTCGGTTTCTTGGCCATTCGCTGCCGTTGCCAGCAGCGACGTAGCAAAAGCAACTGTGAGGATGATGCTAGAGACGTGCGCCATCTCAGTTTCAGTTTGAGCCTGACTCTAGCACGGGGATTCCAGTCCCACGGCGGGTCGTAGGTCAAATCGACGCATGCGTCGGCCAGCTTGCACAGCTTGTCCAGATTATACCGCCGGTCAACGGTCGCTACCTTGCAACTGTTTGGTGTTGGCCTGCCGGTGTTCGGCACGCGCTACACTCCACACTTCACGCGCCGCGTCAGCGTTCATCGCCGCGATTCCGAGGCCGACGATGAGGTCGGGCCATCCCGAAAGGGTGTAAGCGGTTACAAGTCCAGCGGCGATGATGGCGACATTCGCGACAGCATCATTTCGCGCGGAGAGGAACGCCGCCCGCGTGAGACTGCCACTGTGGGCGCGAAACCGGACAAGCATGAAGGCGCACGACAGATTGATAATCAGCGCGCCCAATCCAGTCACCGAGAGTGGAATAGGCGCCGGCGGTAACGGAGCCATAAACTTCTGCCATGCCATCCACAGCGTAGCCAGCCCTGGCACAAGTAAAATTCCGGCGAGCGCCATACCGAGCCGTGCGCGCCGGGTGGCGCTCCAGCCCAGCGCAACGGCAATGAGGAAATTGACGGAAGTGTCTTCGAGAAAGTCGACGCTGTCGGCGAAAAGCGAGACTGATCCGATAGCGAGCGCGACGACAAATTCAATCCCGAAATACGCCAAATTTAGGCTCGCAACCAGGAGCACAACTTTCCGCAAACTCGCCCTCATCCCTAGAAGCACGATCGCATCGATCCCGCCGATCAACCTACGTCGGATTCATTAGCAACAGACATCGGCTGATCACAGAAGATATTCCGATCTTTAGACGACGTGCTCAGATTACTGCAAACATTGATCAGGCACAACAGGCGCCGGCGGTTTGCATCGGCGGGCATTGTCTCGAGCCGTAGCTACAGAACACACAACAGTCGCCCGGCTTGGGTTTTAGCCGGGCGCCACAAGATGTGCAGTCGTAGAAAAAGAGACAAGCATTTGTCGGCATCGTTTCTTCGCGTCCGTGTCCGCAGTTTGGACAGGTAATTGTCGACTGCAGGATCGGAGTATTGCGACGAAAGTTTCTTGATATCGCGAAATTAACGATGGAAGCGCAAAACAGGCCGAACAAGCCGACATACAGCCCGATTGTGTTGAACGACCAGTAAAAGGAGTAGGCCAGCGCCACCGCACTTAACACTCCGATGACGAGCGGCAGCGTGTGCCGGTGACGCAGGTAAGCGAGGAAGAGCCCAACTAACGATATCAGGGCGGACCCTTGCAAAACGTAGAGCACAACCTGCTCGTAAGGACCAAAGGCGACCAAGCCGAGGCCCGCGCTGATAGCCGCAAAAATCGGAAAGCAACACGGAGCGGCAAATCGCAGCGACCGGCGCGGCGGCCGAACCAATCCGATCAAGAGAAGACAGTTTCACCGAAGCGGTTCGCAGCCGAGCAAAGGTGTTGTCGCGAGTCGCCGCATGTGTGGAAATCTTTCTCGCTGGCGATCATTACCCTTATTTGATAGAGCGATGGCATGGCATCCTGGTTTTGGTACGCAGTTGTAGCGGCGGTCCTTTATGGCGCGCACCAGATTTTCACCCGACTCGCATCCGATCACATAGGCGACGGCCTCGGAGGTTTTGTGGTAGAGAGTGTCGCCGCACTCACGATCCTGCTTTACCTGGCCGCGCTTTGGTTTGGCGATCGTTGGAGTCAGAAATTCAGTAGTCAAGGTTTTTATTATTCCGCGCTTACGGGAATTTGTGTCGGGGCTGGGACGATTGCATTCTTTCTTCTTTTTCAGCGGGGCGGACCGCTTTCAGCCGTGCCAGTGATTCTGGCCGGTGGTGCGGCGATTATGGCGATTGCCGGAATCGTATTTTTTCGCGAACCTCCGTCCTGGCAACGTCTGGCTGGCATCACACTAGCAATCGTTGGCCTTTTTTTGCTGCGAAAGTAACGATTCTTGAGCTCGGCTCAAGCGTTCAGGGTGATATGTCTTCGCATTTTGACTCGCCTCGCGGCGCGCACGACACTGAGCCCATGAAAAACTACACTAAAATCTTGTTCTCGGTCCTGGTTGCAATGATGTGCACGGTCTCTTTTGCGGCGGACAAGCCGGCCGGTTGCAAAAAGAGCGGCAAGAACTGCCCGATGAACGACAACAAGGAATGCAACTGCGGGAAGGCGTGCGATTGCAAGGCTCCAAGTACGCCTAAGTAAACCGAGCGTCTCGCTCCCGAAGGCGATTATTTGTTGCGCCGGAAGCGGATCTCCGAGTAAGTCGCGAAGTCATGGCTTGGTTCTGCCATCGCGAATGTCTCGATAAACTCGTTGTCATTTAGAATTCGGTAAGTTTCCCGCGCTCGCCAGCCGGGTGCTATTTTTTCAATCGCGGTGCTTTGAAAGTTGCGGGAAGCCGCAGCCTTGGTTGACTCGGAAAACCAAGGCCGATAAAAGCGGCGCCGCTTGCAGCCGATTCGCTTGTCTGCAATTCTCTAATCCTGGAGGATCATTATGAAGAAGTGGTTTTTCGACGCGGATTATCTGCAGGCGTGTAATTGTGATTATGGATGTCCATGCGAATTCGCTGCGCCACCGACCCCAGGGTATTGCCACGGAGTGGGTGTCTGGAAGATCGATCGCGGGAAGTACGGCGATTTGTCGCTCGACGGCACCGGTCTGGCTTTCGCGGCGAAATGGCCGGGCGCAATTCACGAGGGCAACGGCACGGTTTGCCTGTTTGTGGATGAAAAAGCTTCGTCTGCGCAAAGAGACGCGTTGCTTGAAATCGGCTCGGGCAAGGCTGGCGGTCTGCCGTTCGAAATTTTAGCAACGACGTTCAGCACGCTTCTCGAACCGGAATTCGTCCCATTTGACGTCAAGATCAACGGTCTCCAGAGCATCGCGCGGCTCGGCGACAACTTTCGCATCGCGCTCGAACCGATAAAAAACCCGATCACCGGAAACGCTGAGCAGGTGACGGTCAGTCACGGAACCGGATTCATTTTCAAAACGGCGGAGTGCGCGTCGGCGCGCGAGGGGTCGGTTGCCATCGACAAAATGAAATTCAGCTATCCCAACAAAGCTGGCTTCGTCGCGCGCATTCATTACGGCAACTGACAAGATCGCGATGAGCGCAGTGACTACAATGCTGCGTCGCGATCGATTGATCGTCGGAACCGGGCTCGCTTTTGTCGCAGCGGCCGCCTGGCTCTACATGATTTACGAAGCGCGCCGGATGAACATTACCGGCGTGTGCGAATGCATGCGCATGAAAATGGGCGGCCCGGACCTTTCTGACTGGTCCGCCGCTACTTTGCCGCCGCTCTTCTTAATGTGGTCGGAAATGATGGTGGCGATGATGTTGCCCAGCGCCATGCCAATGATTTTCACTTTCGCCGCGTTCGCGCGCAATAGCCAACGACAGCAGCGGCCGTACGTTCCAGTCGCAGTTTTTGTTGCCGGCTACATCGCGATCTGGTGCGCGTTCAGTGTCGCTGCTGCGCTTAGCCAATGGCTCCTGCATCGACACGCTTTGCTTACAACTTCGATGGCCAGCACGAGTGAAATACTCGGCGGCACTCTCCTGCTGACGGCCGGCGCGTTTCAATTCACGCCGCTAAAACATAGTTGCCTCACCCATTGTCGCGGCCCGATGGAATTCATTATGACTCGCTGGCGTGACGGTTGGCGCGGCGCATTCGCCATGGGGCTTGAACACGGCGCGTTTTGCACTGGTTGTTGCTGGGCATTGATGATCCTTCTCTTTGTCGCCGGTGTGATGAACCTCGTGTGGATAGCCGTGCTCACCGTTCTCGTCTGTCTCGAGAAACTGCTGCCCTATCGCAATCTTGTCAGCGTCGGAACGGGCGTGCTCCTCACCGGTTGGGGCGCGTGCTTGCTAGTTCTACATTTCCTCGAACTACGCGCTTAACACCCATTCTTGCCAGCGCTCGTTCTCGGTGTGAACGCCTTCGAAACAAAGGCCGGCGCCTAATTCCCAGGTGATTGTCCGTTGCGGCGGGCGATCACCTGATCGACCTGTGCAAAAGCCAAGTGAAACCTGTCGCTTCAATAATTGCGGTTGGCGTTCTTGCGCTGCTGCTGTTTTTTCTCGAGCGCTTTTTCCCGCTGCGCACGAATACGCGCTCACTCCTAGTACGACTCATTGTCAATATTGCAATCTCGGCGCTGACTTTTGTGGCCGCGGCCGGCATTGTGCAACCGGCCGCGCGGTGGGCCTTGCGCTGGTCCGCGGAAAAACCGTTCGGTCTCATTCACCTCACTGTGCTGCCAGCCTGGGCGGAGTTTGCGTTGAGCTTTCTCCTCATGGATCTGGCTTTCTACTACTGGCATCTGCTCAACCATCGCGTGCCGTTTCTCTGGCGTTTTCACAACGTCCATCACATCGATCCCGATCTCGATGTTTCCACTGCCTTCCGATTTCATTTTGGCGAAATCACACTCTCTAGCGTCTTCAGCATTGTGCAGGTGAGCTTGATTGGCATTTCACCGTGGGCTTTCGCGATCTACCAAATTGTTTTCCAAGCGGAGGTTCTTTTTCACCATAGCAACCTGCGTTTTCCGATTGGGTTTGAGCGATTCTTGAGCAAAGTCATCGTCACTCCGCGGATGCATGGCATCCATCACTCGCAGGTGCGGCGCGAGAACAACTCGAACTTCGGTACCGTTTTCACCTGGTGGGATCGCCTTCATCGCACGCTCGGCCTAAACATTCCGCAAAACGATGTGATCGTTGGAATTCCTGGATACGCGCTTCCGGAAGACAATCAGGTGACGAACGCGCTCCTCATGCCTTTTCGAAAACAACGTGATTACTGGCGCCGAAGCGACGGGACCGTTGTCGAACGAACGACACAGGCTCCGCAAGAGTCGTCAGCCTACTTGGCCGAGTGAGCACGCGTTGCTACGACTTGGGAACTTTTTTCCAGACGCCGCCTTCTTCCTTCCAGGTGTAAAGCGGTTTGCCGTTCACTTTGTGCACCGACGTCTCGGTGACCTTCATGTCGCCCGGTTTTCCCGACATGAAGAAATCAATGTCGTAGGTCGTGCCATCGGCGGCTTTCATATCGACGCAGGCAAAATATTTCCCATCGCCTAAACCGGACAACCGATCGTCATGCACCTTCACCAAGTCGAGGGCCAGATCTTTGCCTTCATGGGTGACATGAAATTTCCCGTCACTGGCCTTCTTGCTTTCAGACGCGATGTTATTCTTAATTCCGGCCGAAATGTCGGCTTTTGTCTTTTTCGCATCGAGGCTCACTTTGCCAACCGCGCCCAGATAGGCGTAGAGCCAGCGCACCTGGCAACATGCCAATGATTGAAACCAAGAGATAAGGCCAGAATCGAATGGCGCTAATTCCATACAAGTAGTTACTGACGCTAAACGGAATGAGCGGATTCAAACGGAGCAGACCCACAATTTTCCAGCCGCTTTCTCCAATCGCGCGATCGATCGCATCAAAGCGCGGATGTGATCTGGCCCATTTTTGGATTGCCGCGGCAAGAGCCGTAGTCTGAGTAGCAATGACCATCTCCATTATCGTACCGGTGTTGAATGAAGCCGCGACTATCCGCGAGTTTCTCAAGCATCTACGCGCCAGCGCGCCTAATGTCGAAATCATCGTGGTCGATGGAGGAAGCAAGGACGGCACAGTGGATCTTTGTCGCCGCTTGGCCGATCAAGTTATCGAGCACTCACAAGGGAGAGGACGACAGATGAACGCTGGAGCGCGTTACGCTCGCGGCGAAATTGTATGGTTCCTGCATGCCGATTCGCGCATCACCGCAAATGCGCTCGCCGAGATGGAGACGACGTTGCGCGACTCGCGAATTGTCGGTGGTTGCTTTGGCTTACAGCTCGTTCCATCCCGCTGGATTTATCGCGCGCGCAACATAATTGCCAACCGATGTGTGGATTTATTTGGCGTGGCTCTGGGCGACCGCGGGTTGTTCTGTCGCCGAGAAACCTTCTTCGCTGTCGGCGGTTATGCCGATCAGCCATTGCTCGAAGACGCTGATTTTTATCGCAAGCTGCACAGAGTCGGGCGCGTTCGGCAGCTTCCGATTAAAATTCAATCGAGCGCACGTCGCTACGAAACGCTTGGGCCGATTCGGACCGTCTTCTTTTATCTAGTCATCATGACACTTTACGTCGTCGGGGCGCCGATGCCGACATTACAGAAAATGGTCGATTGGTTTTTCTCGCGTCAAACAATGCGACACCAAATAGGTCCTTTCCCTGAACTCTCGTGCCGGCCCAGTCGAATATGAGTTACTTCTCCGAAAGACTTGCTGCCGAGGGATTGAGCTTGCGTCGCGCGAAAACGGAAGTTTTGCAAATCAATCTCGGCAAGCTCTGCAACCTGACCTGTATGCATTGTCACGTAGATGCGGGACCCAAGCGCAAAGAAACCATGACACGCCAGACTATTGATCGCGTGGTTGATTGGCTGGCCCAAACAACGATTCCCGCTGTCGATATTACAGGCGGCGCGCCGGAAATGGTTCCGGACTTTCGTTATTTGATCGAACGAGTTCGTTCGCTGCAGCCGAGCCACAAAATTATCGACCGGTGCAATCTTACGATTTTGCTCGAGCGCGGTTATGAAGATTTGGCGGAGTTTCTGGCGGCAAAGGGTGTGGAGATCATAGCTTCGATGCCTTGTTACACACCTGAAAATGTGAATGCGCAGCGCGGCGAAGGTGTCTTCGAAGCAAGCATCGCGGCTCTTCGCCTCTTAAATCATTTGGGCTACGGTGTGACAGACGGTTTGCCGCTGCACTTAATCTACAATCCGGTTGGCGCGTTTTTGCCGGGACCGCAAGCCGAGCTCGAAGCCGATTATAAACGCGAGCTGGCGGCTCATTTCGGCATCGTCTTCAACAGCCTTTACACGATTACGAATCTTCCGATTGCGCGCTTCGCCGGTTATTTGCGGCACAACAACAAGCTCGATGAATACATGGATTTGCTCATCAGTGCCTTTAATCCCGCGACGATTGACGGTCTCATGTGTCGCAATACCATCAGCGTCGGCTGGCGCGGAGAGGTCTATGACTGCGATTTTAATCAGCAGCTCGGGATGCAATGGCAAAATGGGCGGCCGCTTCTCTTGTGGGATATCGACCCGGACAAGATCGACAATCGCCAAATCATGACGGCCGATCACTGCTTCGGTTGCACAGCTGGCGCAGGTTCCAGCTGCGGTGGCGCGATCCTGGCACCAGCGCCAGTTTAACAATTTTCCAGCGAGCGCTGATACAGTACAGAGTGGGCCGATAGATGAAACTAACAAGCGCGGTTTGCCATCCGTATCGAGAGCGATCACTGTGTTCTGTGACAAGCTATCATACGATTCTGCCAGCGATGCCGATTCGGCAATGCTTCTTTGTTCTGGCGAGTTTCGCCTGCCTCGGTGTTTTCTCCGCGGGAGCGCAGACGATGGACTCGGTTATCCAATCCGTTCGCAAACAATTTCCCTCGGTCCAGCAACTTGCCACCGACGAATTGGCAAGCTGGCTTGCGGACTCGACGCGGCCGGCGCCATTCCTGGTGGATGCCCGGAGCGCTGAGGAATTTTCGGTGAGTCATCTTCCAGATGCGGCAAACCTGACGACTGTCAGCGAAGTGAAATCAGTTGTTTCACCGTCGCGCCCGGTGGTTGTTTATTGCTCCGTTGGATATCGCTCGTCGGCATTGGCTCAAAAACTACAGAAAGCAGGGTTTGCCCATGTTTCCAACTTGGAGGGGTCTATCTTCAAATGGGCCAATGAAGGGCATCCCGTCTTTCGGGGAGCAAAAGAGGTTGAGGAAGTTCACCCCTACAACGCGAAATGGGGAAAACTGCTCGACCAGCGATTGCACCCGAAGTAGAAAATGTTTTAAAAACCGTGTGTGCGACGACAGAGATTTGTGGGAATCTTGCCGCGACACTGAGATAGCATGGAGCCGTACGCAAAAACGAATTTGTTACCGGCTCGGGAAGAAATAACCGGTAAGTCCAAAAGTGTTAGACATTGCGCTTGCTCCGCAATTTGCGCTCAAGTCTGTCGAGTGGGGAGAAGATAATACACGCCAGTTCGGTGTGCTTTCCAAACAGGAGACCGGGAATCGCCATCACTTCGCAACCGGGAGCGGCGCGCATGCCAGCAACGACCAGAGAGACACCGAGAAAAGTAAGTGCTGCGAGCTGACCCTTTCCGTGGCCAAGGATCGGTAACCCGGAAGCGCCCGCAAAATACAACGCGACGAGGAACCCGTTCGCCACAATTGCCCCAAGGCACGGGCCAAAGGCAACCATGCGTCGCGATACAGCGATATGGATTAGGCTATAGACGCCAATCAACCCAAGCACGAGCAGGCAAGAGCCGACAGCAATTCGCATGGGCACTTGGAAATAAACAGGCACCGCGTAAGCGATCAGAGCGAGGCCGAGGAGGATGCGGAGCGCACGACCCACGGGTGGAGCTTGGCGAGGTTGTTCGAGCGACGCAGTCACTTAGTGAAGCCTAACTGCTTCCGCATCTTTTAGCGTCATCTCCAAATCAGGAACAACATAGTGATCCCGTCTGAATGGGTGGGCATGGTACTGATCCATAACTGCAAAAGACACAGCAATCGCCGGACTTGGGCTTCAATCGCGCATTGCAACGAGGACAATCGTAGAAAAAGAGACACGCATTTGTTGGCATTGTCTCTTCATTACGATGACCGCACGACGGACACGTGATTATCGACTGAAGCAAGGGATGTTGCCTGTGCGTGCGACTGCAAAACCAGTTCCACGCGCTGGCGATAATAATTCCGAATAGGCCGGCGTAAAGCATCTCGACTTTCCACGAATAATAAAACGCATACGCCAGCGCTACTCCGCTCAACATGCCGAGTGCCAGCGGGCCAAAGCATCGATGTTTGCGATAATTCAGCGCCAATCCAAGAATTGCGACGAGAGCAAAACCTTGAAAGATATAAAGCACAGTCGTTTCAAATCTACCGAACAGAGTTAGACCGGACGCGGCTGCAACGGCAGCAAACAGCGGGAAGCAACAAGGAGCTGCCGCCGCTGCCAGCAGTGCTCCGATTGAACCAATTCGGTCCAGCGATTTAATTACGTCCTTCACGGCATCTGGTTGCTCGACTCGATCAGATCGCAGAATTCAGCTGTGCATTTCCTTTTTGCAGGAAGTTTCCTCCAACGCTTCACGTTAGCAACGGCAAGTCTTCACTCCTGCCCGCCGAGCGTGCATGTCATCTTTGGCGAGAGCGCAAACCCGACGCCGGCGCTGAAAAGCTCGATGATGCTGTCGATGCCGAATGCTTCGAGCAGCAAACTTTTCGACCGGTGTCAACGATTGGTAGTGGTACAGTTTGAATCTTCAATTTAGCAGGATGTAGATTCCAAGAGCGATAAGAACCAAGGGCACAATCCAATGCCCCCATCGTTTCAGGGTATAGGCGACCCCTTTGTGTCGATGGATTTGATACCCCACAACGCACCACGCGGCCAAAAGCACGTAAAGGACGCCAACCAGCACAAACAAGCGGCGCGCGTCATTCACCGCGAATAAGGGAGCGTAAATGCCGACGTTATCTGCTCCATTTACGAATGTCACAGTGGCGACAGCCGCTATCCCGGTGCTCGCGCTCTTGGGCTGGTCGTCGCGATTATCGAACAGCTTCTTAATTCCGATTGCTATTGGCGCGACACCGAACAATCGGAGCCATTGATGGGGCAAAAGCTGTTCTCCGAAAAAGCCGATCAAACTTACGAGCACCAATGCCGTGAAGCCTAGATATTGACCGAAAACTACGTGCCATTTATGCCGAGTTTGAGAGAAGAAAACCGTGAGAAAAACAATGTCGTCGATGTTTGTAGCGGAAAAGGCAACAGTTCCGGTTATCAGCGCGGCGACGAACCAATCCATTCTCCGAAACTAGAGAAGCACGATTGTTTCGTCGATGCTCCAGACATGATCGGAAAACGCCCGCTTCCATTGCCGGTTATAACGCGTAATGTTTGGTGAATCCGACAAAATTTGTAATGCATTTAGTGGAGTGCAACGGCGTGCTCCAGATTCTCCGACTTTTTTGAGAATGCGTTGGTTAAGCGGGTGAAGGCTCAAATTACGCCTAAGTAAACCGAAGGTTTCACAAGATCGACAATCACCCGCGGCCGAGCCATTACAGCTTTGCCGCGCGGAGTCGAAGCGCATTGGCAATAACTGAGACAGAACTCAGGCTCATCGCAGCCCCGGCGATCATCGGACTGAGGAGCCAGCCGAAGAGCGGGTACAGTGCACCGGCAGCGATGGGAATGCCGAGCGCATTGTAAATAAAAGCAAAGAAAAGATTCTGGCGAATGTTTCGCATCATCGCGCGACTTAGCCGAATCGCTTTCTCGATTCCGCGCAGGTCGCCTTTCACTAAAGTGATTCCGGCGCTTTCCATGGCGACATCGGTGCCCGTCCCCATCGCGATTCCAACATCCGCCGCGGCTAGTGCTGGCGCGTCGTTAATCCCGTCACCAGCCATGGCGACGATTCGGCCTTGCTCATGTAATTGTCGCACACGCTCGTTTTTCCGTTGCGGCTCAACCCCGGCTTCCACTTCGTCAATGTTGAGTTTTTGAGCGACCGCTTGGGCCGTCCGCTCATTATCCCCAGAGAGCATGATCACTCGTATCCCAAGTTCATGCAGATATTTGATCGCCGCGGGCGACGATTCCTTGATTGGATCGGAGACGGCAAGAATGCCAACAGCTCGCCCGTTGATACCCACAAACATCGCCGTTTGCCCCTGCGCCTGAAGCTCAGCGGCCTTTCCTTCGAGTTTTTCGAGATCGTCAATTTTCTGAGCTTTTAGAAATTGCGACTTGCCGACGAGGACGGTCTTTCCATCGATCTCTGCACTGACGCCGCCGCCAGTGCTAGATTGAAAATGTGTGACCTTCGGAAGCGTTACATGTCGATCTTGCGCGACGCGCACAATGGCGGAGGCGAGAGGATGTTCGCTCTGCTGTTCGACCGCAGCAGCGGCAGCAAGCAGTTGATTTTCGTTGAGTGAGTTCGAGGCAATGATACTCGTAAGGCGCGGCTTGCCTTCGGTAAGCGTTCCGGTTTTGTCCACGACTAACGTATCGACTTTCTCCAAACGCTCGATCGCTTCAGCCTGTTTGATCAAAACTCCAGCGTGTGCTCCGCGGCCGATGCCGACCATGATCGACATTGGCGTGGCCAATCCCAGCGCGCACGGGCAAGCAATAATTAGAACTGCCACCGCATTCACAATCGCGTGTGCAAAGCGCGGCTCCGGACCAAGCACCGCCCAGATGATGAAAGTAATTACAGCCGCCACGATAACTGCGGGGACGAACCAGCTCGCAACTTTGTCCGCGAGGCCCTGGATTGGCGCGCGGCTTCGTTGCGCTTGTGCGACCATTTCGACAATCCGCGAGAGGACCGTGTCGGCGCCTACCTTTTCCGCGGTCATCAAGAAGCTGCCCGTCTGATTGATCGTTCCTCCGGTCACGCGATCGCCAACCATTTTCTCGACCGGCATTGCTTCGCCGGTGATCATCGCTTCATCAACGCTGGTCTTGCCCTCGCTGATTTTGCCATCGACTGGAATCTTCTCGCCCGGTCGCACCCGTAGCGTGTCGCCCGGATGCACCTGATCCAAAGCAACATCGCGTTCTTCATTACCGTGCACGACGCGAGCTTCGTCGGTGCTAAACCGAATAGCGCGCGAATAGCGCTGCCGGTCCGACTTCGCGCGCGGAGTTCTAGCACTTGCCCAAGCAAGACAAGCACGGTGATAATCGCCGCTGCTTCGAAATAAACGCCGATCTTTCCGTGTGCCTGAAAAGACGACGGGAAGACGCCCGGCGCGAGCATGACTGCTGCGCTGTAAAGGTAGGCGACGCCCACGCCCATGGCGATGAGCGTAAACATATTGAGCGAGCCGTTGCGGATCGATTGCCAACCGCGCACAAAAAACGGCCAACCACACCAAAGCACGACGGGCGTACTCAAAAGAAATTGCAGCCAACGCGACCAATCGCTGACAACCCAGGTCGGCGCATTCGGAAAAATATGCGCCATGCCGAGCACAAAAACCGGCAACGCCAGGACCGCGCCGAACCAAAATCGTCGCGTCATGTCTCGCAGTTCCGCGTTCTCTTCTTCTCCGGCGATAATCGGAGTTTTCGGCTCAAGGGCCATGCCGCAGATTGGGCAATTGCCCGGATGATCCTGTTCGATCTCCGGGTGCATCGGACACGTGTAGATCATTTCTGTTGCTCGCTCTTGTTTGCATAGCTCGACCAGTGAATCGCCCGAATGCGCCACTTACCGTCTTGTTTCGTCAGGACGACCAGCTCGACACCTGTGCTGTCGATCTTGTGGCCGTTGAGATTGCCCTGCGCGCGTATGGTTGCGGTTGCCCACGCAAGATTACCCTCGTGACGAACAGCTTCGTTTGTGCGCGTGGTTTGCACGGCTTTAGCGAAGGCGATGTCTTCGCCGAGATGTTCGCCCGCATATTCATCGCGCGTCTGCGCTGAGCCTGCTTCGAGAATGACCGCGTCTTCGGTGCTTTGCTCTTCGTTCGGCGCAGCATTGCTCACCGAGAGCAACGTCGGAACCGATGCAATCAGCAATGCCTTAACTATGCTGATGATCATGGTGTGTCGGAGGCGCG
>Ga0193750_1000240_pt1 | contig 15606 bp, 10 predicted proteins | sample L1c1metaG_FD_160569 | JGI IMG/M metagenome (GOLD analysis project Ga0193750, IMG submission 160569) | Soil microbial communities from a riparian zone of the East river system, Colorado, United States - L1c1 | ecosystem: Environmental > Terrestrial > Soil > Riparian zone | place: USA: East River... | reverse complement strand
ACCGGGCGACAGGGCCATGGCCAGCGCCGCTGTCCGTGCGACCGGCCGCGGGATAACACGATCGTATTTCAGTGCCAGCCAAACTGCCCCGAGGCTGGCAAGAACCACTGGGAGCCGGAGGGCATAAAGATTCCGGCCAAATAACGTCTGCGATAAAAATATGATGTAGAAATGAAGTGGGCCGTGATAGTTGGTAGGGTCGTATCGATAGAACCCTTCCTTGACCATTTGGTCGACGAACCAGCCGTTGATTCCCTCGTCGAAATGTGGCGGCTTTATTCCGAGGAAAAGAATGCGTAATACTGCGGCCAGGGCGAGGATCAGCCAGAACATCCAGTTGCTTTCCAGCGCATTGAGGATGGCCTGAGCGGCGTCCGGCAGGCCCGCGGAAAAATCCGCTCGCGCCCCTTCGCGACCGCTGCTAGTACGCGGGGCGATGCGCATTTTAGTAACGGGCGGCTGCGGTTTCATTGGCAGCAACTTTATTCGCTACATTCTGAAACATTACAAGCCGGCTTACGTCACGAATGTTGATGTCCTGACCTACGCCGGCAACCTTGCCAACCTCGACGGTCTGGCTGAGGCGCACGGCGATCGCTACGAGTTCTTCAAGGCTGACATTGCCAATGCCGACCAGATGGATGAGCTCATGACCGAGCATCCATTTTACGCCATTATTAATTTCGCGGCCGAATCCCATGTCGATCGCAGCATTAATTCGCCTCTGAATTTCATTCACACTAACGTGATCGGCACCAGTGTGTTGCTAGATTGCGCCCGCCGACATGGGGTGCAACGCTTCATTCAAATTTCAACCGACGAAGTTTACGGTTCGTTAGGCGCGGCGGGAAAATTTACCGAACAGTCGCCGCTCGATCCGAGCTCGCCTTATTCCTCGAGCAAAGCCGGAGCCGATCTTCTCGCGCTCGCTTCTTATAAGACCTACGGCCAGGAAGTGATTATCACCCGCTGCTCAAACAACTACGGGCGATACCAATTCCCAGAGAAACTGATACCGGTAATGATTATCAAGGCGCTGCGCGACGAGGCCCTGCCGGTGTATGGTGACGGCATGAATGTGCGCGATTGGATTCACGTGGATGATCATTGTGCCGGAATCGTGGCCGCCTTGTTCGAAGGAAAACCGGGCGCGATTTATAACTTGGGCGGCGGCAGGGAAATGGTGAACCTCGAGGTGGTGAAGCTCATCCTCAAGAAACTGGGCAAACCGGAGAATCTCATCTCCTTTGTCACTGACAGGCTGGGGCACGACCGTCGCTACGCCATCGATTCGTCCTTCAGTAAGCGTGAGCTGAAGTGGAAACCGCGCCACAACTTCGAACAAGGACTCGATGAGACGATTCAATGGTACATCGACAATCCCTCGTGGTGGCAACCGCTGCTCGAACGCGCGGGTAGATACTAGTAAGAGGATGATCGGATGATCGGATGATCGGTGACTGGTGATCCGTAGTCGGTGATCAGTATCAAACATTAGCTATTAGCTATTGGCCAGCAGCGGCGGGGCTTATTTCCAGCTACGCGCTCACCTTTTCAAGACCGGCTCTCAGAGCTTTGATCTCATTCTGCTGTTGTGCGATTGTGGTTTCCAAATCTTTCCGCTGTTGCGTTACCGTGGACTTTAACTGGGCAATAGTCATTTTCTGTTCCTGTAGCGTCCGAGCCTGGTCCTGATCCACGCGATGGTTCTTCAAAAACTCATTTAGCAGCATGGCGTTGACCGCTCGGTAGCGAACAGTCTATGTGTCTTTGTAATACGGCGTTAGTGTGCTCCCAATTCAAAAGCACCGATATCGGTGCCATCGCCGCCAGTGGCGTTTGGGATGGAACTATTGTCAACCGTGCGCGACAAGCCCCGTTGATCTGTGGTTAATTTGCCAATGAGGCTATTACTGGTGCCTTTATCAATAGCCGGGCTTCCCGTCAGTAGAGCAATAGTCTGAGTAGGCCCGCCGTTATCGCGTAATCCCTTTGGATCGAGTTTCGGATTCAGCGGTGAGGCAATCGTTCCCTTTTTATCGGTCCCCATGGTGAAGCCGGTGCTTCCGTCCTTCTTACCAATCAGATTGAAACCCTGCGAAATAAAAGTTCCAAAAACGTCCGGGCCTGATGTGCTACTTGTGTTCATGGCGATAATGCTGCTCTTCACATTCACCGCGCCTGGGCCGATATTAAAAATCCCACCGCCTCCGCCGGCGCTGCCGGTTCCGTAAACAGTGTTTCCGCTGATCGTGCTGTTGGTTACATTGATTGGGCCATTACTGAAGTTAAGAATCCCGCCGCCGCCAGTGCCTCCGTGGCTAAGGGAATTGTTGAACATGCCATTCCCGCTGAGTGTGCTGTTGATTACATTCAAGGTGCCGCTGTTACAAATGGCACCGCCACCGAGAGATTCTCCTTCGGAATCCGAACCTGCGAAGTTACCGCTCAGCGTGCTATTCGTAACGTTCAGAGTGCCGTTAGTGTTATTGTAAATTCCGCCGCCGCATCCCCCGATAGAAGAATTGTTAATTAAAGTGCTGTTAGTGACATTCACCGTCCCTGACTCGTTATAGATGCCTCCTCCAAAACCGATGAAGGGCTCGCCCGAGACAGAGTTCCCGTTGAGCGTGCTGTTCGTGACATTAACTATCCCAGAAACGTTATGGATGCCGCCGCCTCTGGCGTCAGTAGTGCTACTACTAACAAGGTTGTCTCGAATGATGCAGTTCGTGATGTTGACCGTGCCGGTACTTGAGTTCATCACACCACCACCCTGGCTGCGATCACCAAACGCGTCCTGATAGCCTATTGTGAGGCCTGACAAAGTTACCGTTCCGCTGGCGGTTACATTAAAGAGATAAATAACAGGGTCGCCTACTGGCAACCACACAATCAGCTTGTCCGCACCTGGACCGTTGATATCCATGCTTTCGCTGATGTCGGGCAACGCCTGAGTCAAATTGATCAATGACCCAGCAGGCAGATTGAACACGATCGTGTCATCGCCAAAATGAGCGTTCGCCTCCAGGATCGCACCGCGCAGAGAGCAACCAGCCGTGCCATTCTTACATGCGCTGGCAGTGACAGTGTCATCAGTCGTGTTCACGACGTAGGTAAGGGCATTCGCATTCGTCAGTGGCAGCGTGATCAGCGCGATTGCCGCGAGGATCCGCCACTTCCGGTGCGATTGCTGGAATGGGCTGGATGCGCCGCTAGAAAAAACAAACCAATTCCGATTAAGGAACCAAGTAATTGCCCTCGACTTCACGATTTCGGCAATCTTTGAACTCTTCATATTTTGTCCGCTGTTTTTGTTTTTCTGACAGGTCTTCAATGGTTAAGGGCAATGCGCGATCAAGTACTGGGCATCGGCAATCAGGATGCTTGCCGCCTGGGACGTCACTTTCTTCCCGGTCTGCGCGCGCAGCTCGCTGATGAAGTTCCGATAGGTGGTATTTGCATTCTTGCAATCGTGCTTCGCACGGTAAGCCGCTGCCGCGCTTAATTTCTGGAGGAGAGAGGTCGCCTCATCCTGCGTGATCGCCCCGATTGAGCGGAAATATTTCACCTCATCCATGATACTTTGGGCGGTGACGATGATGCTGAAGGTGACAGTCGTAGTGCTGTCATTGTCGACATTGTCCACGGCATTGACATTGAAGGTGTGTGTGCCCAGCGCCAGTTCGGTAAGCAACTTCACGGGCAATCCATTCGTCACGGTTACCGCCGTAGTGCCGTCGTGTAAGGTGGTTTGACCATCGATGTCGGGAACGTCGCTTTGCACACCCGAGCCCATTCCATCGCTGATAGTGTAGTTGATCGTGAAGCTATCGCTATGCAGGTACTGTTTGGCAACGGGTTCGTTGATTGTTGTGATGGGCGCGGTGGTATCCAGATAGACCGACTGGACATGCGCCGGTGTCTCATCATTGCCAGCATTGTCCGTGGCGAAGCTGTCTATCTCGTACGATCCATCCGCGCCGCTTATGTTGAAGCTGGCCGAGAATCCGTCGGCTGAGGTGTATCCCGGCGCAGAACCTCCACTGGGAAAGAACCGATACCAGATATTCCACACACCCGACGCGTCATCCGTGGCTGTGACTGTGAGTGGAGTAGACGCGGCTACGAATAGCTGGCTGCCTGCATACTGAGGCGTACCGATCGTCAACGTACTCTGTGGCGGCGTGGTGTCCTGGCCTTGAAACTTGGTGAGTACATTGCGTGTGATTTGCGCAACGGCGGGATTGCGGCAGCTAACGAGTCCTGGATGAAACCATGGATAGCCACATTGGGTGCGGACCGGGGGGCCGTTGTTGACGCCATCGGCGGTCGTGAGCCCGGTAAAATAGTCGTCCAGCCCCCAGCCCCACTCCATCGTAGCCGCGTTGAAGACCCAGGCGCCGCTGCTCGCCTGGTAGATGGTCATCCCCCAGTCGAACCGGCCGTCCGGCCAATCGGGCCAGGGATTGCTGCAGAAGTTCTCCGTTGGCCGCATATGATAGGGACCGATCTCATCCTGGTGACAGACCGGATCCAGCTGACCGCCGGAAGCATGGAAATCGTGCCACGACCGATACCACCCGTCGAAGTCCTTCCCGTCGAAGTCGGGTGGTAATGGGTAGCCACCGGATGGATTTGGCCAGGCAAAATGCGGAACCTGCGTGTGGAGCAGAACCTCGAGGCCGGGCGGCTTGGGGTAGTCGTCCCGCGTCGAGTCCCACTCGACCCCGATGAGGCCGGGGAGCACGTCGCCAACCCGCAGGCCGGTGTTTGCGAAAACCCAGTGGTCGAGGTTCGGGGCCACGTCCTCCGTCACGACGATGTCGCCACCGTACCTGGCGTCGATGAGGTGCCCCGGATCCCACATGCCGCCGACCAACGCCTGCTCTGACTCGCCCATACAAGCGAAGTCGCACAACTTTTGTCCGCATATTAGATTCGTTGGACAATCACTGTCCACGCTGCACTGCGTAGTGTTTGCTGGTGCGCATTTACCATCGCTGCCGCAGGTGAGGTTGGCCGCGCAATCGCTGTCTTGGCTGCATTGCGTCTCAGCAGCTGGCGAGCATATGCCACTGAGAGGAGCCATCGCGACGGTGCGGTTGGGCGCTCCGCTTGAGCTGGGCTCCAGATCGATGGCCCAGAACGCGTAGTTCGCGCTGAAGAACCCGAGCCCGACGCCGCTGTCGCGCGCCTGGATGATGTGCGCCTTCATTTCGTGCGACCAGTACTCATCGTGGCCGACGGAAAGGAACCCTTTCCCTCGGAGCAATCGGCCGACATCTTCGTGGGTATCGACATTAGTGATATAGGTCACGTCATAAGCGTGGCGCTCGAGCCAGCGGACCATGCTGTACTCGATGGACACGGGGGCAATCGTGCCCAGGAAATCGCCCGCGCCGGCGCCCTGGGGCGGGTTGCCGGCAGCGTACGGGCGGTTGAAGGAGACGCGATCGACCTGCTTACCATCCTTCGTGTTAAAGGTATAGAGCGACTGGCCGAGCCACCCGTTATAGGCCTGATAGGTCGTCACCGATTGCTGGAAAACGATGTCGGCGTTCCGCGTATCGCGCACGGTGAAGGTGATATAGCTCTCCTTACCTGACGTATTGCCGTGTAGTTTCGCCAGATAAATGCCGCTCACCCACGAGACGGGCACGTGGAGATGAAAAGGATTGGTCCAGTTACACTCTACTAGCTCTTTGGTTGGATCAACTGTGGGAATTACCTGCTGAACGCCGGTTAACGTTTGTGGACCGAATACCTTGCGGCCGCCCTTGCCGCCATACCAACCCATCCGATAAACGGTTAACGAATAGGTCGCATCCTGAGAATTGACGAAGAGATCAATATCGCCGCCTACCGGCACGCTGGTTAGCGAGGCGTAGCCTTCAATCTGGCGGTTATCGGCGGGGTTAGTCAGCTCCCACGCAGTCGTGCCGGGTTGCAGATTCTCATCTTCAATCACGTTCGCCTGCACTGCGCCCGAAAAAGCAAAGCAAGCGCAGGCAAAGAGAAGAAGGACCAAAGTGCGTCGCCAAGGCGAATGGCGAGTTGAATTACTGGGGCCAATGTTTGAACTGTTCATAATTTTCCGCTGTTTTTTTTTTCTGGCTTTCTGATGGAAGGTCCTGGCGGCTGTTCACACCTGTGTAGTCCCAAATCGGCCGCGAAGTTACACGGCCTAGTGAAGAAATCGCGAACCGTCGAATGGTTTGAAAATTGCAGTCGCGTGCTCATCTACTTCTCTCAATTATCCGCCATCAAAGATCCAGTTGGCAGCGTTGACTCAACTCGCGCGCTGATCTTCTCGACAGCCCCAGTCAGCGATTCAATCTGTTGTTGCTGCTTTGCAACCGTGGTCTCAAGCGACTCGACCTTACGTTCTTCCGCTTCTGCCTTACGATGCGCTTTCAGAAACTCGTTAAGTAACATCGCATTTACCGCGTCATAGCGCACGGTGTAAGCTTTGCCTTCATCATCGCGAGCTACCAGATCGGGGTTTACTTTCTCTACTTGCTCGGCTATCAGGCCGAACTGCGGGATGCCTTCCGGATCGATCTCTTCCTTGTAACGAAAGCTAACTGGCTTGAGCGCCAGGATCGCTTCGCTCGCTTTGTCCATTGGTTTGATCGCTTCTTTGAACCGGGCTGAGGAAGCAGCGACACCGAGCTTGCCCGTGGAGTTTACTACCACCGTGCTTCCAGTCACCGCCACACCAGAGATGTCGGCAATAAAAGTGGCCTTTTGCGTGCCCTGCTTGCCGATGCGGATGGTGTTAGCCTCGCCGGCCACCCCAAGCACGTTAGCGCCAATGTCAATATTGTTACTACCGATCGTAAGCTTGTTGCCGGCGGAAGCGCCAAGGGCGACGTTGTTGTTACCCTTTGTATTGTTAGCAAGCGCAGCAACACCCTCGGCCGTGTTGCTGCCCCCGGTGGTGTTGTTTTGGAGCGCTACATAACCATTGGCCATATTGTTGCCGCCGGTGGTGTTGTGAACGAGCGCAGCAACACCGTTGGCCGTGTTCTGGCTCCCGGTTGTGTTGCTAGCGAGCGCATTATCACCGTTAGCTGTGTTTGACTCCCCGGTGGTGTTGCTAACCAGTGCACCTTGGCCGACGGCAGTGTTGTTATCTCCCGTGGTATTGTTGGCCAGCGCGTCCTGACCAACGGCGGTGTTATTCTCGGCCGTAGTATTGTTGACCAGGGCAAACATGCCGACGGCGGTATTGAAGCTTCCAGTGTTGGCATTCAGCGCTCCCCAGCCAACAGCAGTATTGTCATTAGCGGTCGTGATGTTTTGGAGCGCGGTATTCCCGATTGCGGTATTGCCGATACCGCTCGTGAGGCTGAAGAGGGCATTGTCCCCCTCCGCGGTATTTTGGCTGGGATAGCCTCCGTCGGGCGATGGGTTGACCGCGCGTACTGCGGAAAGAAGCCCCCAGCAACTCAGCGCGACCAAAAGCAAGCTCGACCGGAAAGACGACCGGCATAGCCAACTTGGTGGCGCAACAGTCCCATTTCTCTGATCAATGTTTGGATTGTTCATGATTTCCTCCGGCGGTTAGTCTCAAAGCCGTAGCGGGACTGCCCCGCAACCTCGTGGGTCGCGGGATGACGCTGTCCTTTGGTTTCACGGGTTTCCTATTCACCTCCATAAACAAGAACGAGCGATCGAAGTGATCATTCGAATTGAGGTTTTTTCGGAAAAGCTTGTACGTGCAGAGATTTTCTCTGGGTGATAGGCTAACAGGAGAAGCTTATGGATAAGCCTTCGGTTTCCCCCCAAAGAGTGACCCAGCTGCTGGCGGAATGGAATGACGGGGACAATGCCGCCCTCGCCGAGTTAACCCCGCTGGTCTACGAAGAACTCCGGTGCCTCGCCCATCATTTTATGGCGGGACAACGTCCCGATCACACCCTGCAAACGACCGCACTGGTGGACGAGGCGTATTTGCGGTTGGCCGATCAAACCAGGCCAAGCTGGCAGAATCGCGCCCACTTTTTTGCCGTAGCTGCTCGGGCGATGCGGCAAATCCTGGTTAACTACGCCATGAGCAACCGAGCGCAGAAACGCGGCGGCGGCGCGCTCAAGGTCGAATTAGACGAAGCCGCAATTGTTTCCCCGGAGGAATCGAAGGCAATTGTTGATCTGCATGAGGCATTGGAGAGGCTGGGTGCGCTCGACTTGAGAAAAGCCCGGGTGGTGGAGCTCAAATATTTTGGTGGACTTAATTATGACGAAATCGCTGAAGTCATGAACATCTCAACCATGACGGTTCGACGTGATTGGGTCTTTGCCAAGGCATGGTTACACAATGAATTGTACAATGCGGCCTGAACAGAAACATGACGCCAGCGCGGTTACAAAGGATTGAGAAAATCTTCCATGCGGCGCTGGATCAAGAGCCGGATCAAGTTGCTCGATTTGTGGATGCGGCCTGCGAAGGTGATCAGTTTTTACGCGGTAAAGTTGAAACGCTCCTAGCCTCGCATACTCGAGCAAGCAGCTTCATCGAAATCCCGGCTGTCGCCATTGCAACCAGACTTATTGAGAATGGGCAGGCTGACTTGCTCGTTGGTCAGACGATCGGCCACTACAAAATTTGCAAACGGATCGGCACCGGCGGGATGGGCGAAGTTTATCTAGCCACCGACGTGATAGCGGGCCGCACAGCCGCGCTCAAACTTCTGCCCATGCGCTTTACCGGGGATGCGGAGCGCCTGAGACGCTTTAAACAGGAAGCGCGCGCGGTCGTTGGACTCAATCATCCCAATATCCTGACGGTTTACGAGATCGGCGAGGATTGCTCGGCTCACTACATCGCCAGCGAATTGATTAAGGGCGAGACACTGCGTCAACGTCTGAGGCGCGGGCCAATGGAATTGAGTGAAGCCGTCGATGTTGCGATCCAGGTCGCGAGCGCACTCGCCGCTGCCCATGAAACCGGGATCGTCCATCGCGACATCAACCCGGGGAACATCATGCTTCGGCCGGACGGATACGTGAAAGTGCTCGACTTCGGAATTGCCAAGCTGGCCGAACAGGAAGCGCCGGCAATCATGCCGACAAACGAAGCGCTTTTGCCGGCTACAACGAACCTGGGTTCAATCCTCGGAACTGTTCCTTACATGTCACCGGAACAGGCGTGTGGCGTGCCGGTTGATAAGGGCACCGATATCTGGAGTCTCGGCGTAGTCCTTTACGAAATGGTAACCGGGCAAGAGCCATTTGCGGGAGATACTCCAAGGAAGGTCGTGACTGCAATTCGAGAGAAGGACCCGCCGCCACTGACGAATTACATCAAGCAAGCGCCAGCTGAGGTTCAACAAATTATTAACAGAACGCTACGAAAAGATCGAAGAGATCGCTACCAGAGCGCCAGCGAAATGCTTGAAGCCCTCAAGAACCTGCGCCGCAAAATGGAATCTAAGGGCGAGTCGGAGCGCTCCACCACGATGCCTTTATGGCTGCGCTGGGCGCGATCGCCCACAGCTCTGATGCTTCTACTGTTAGTATCTGCTTTAATGCTGGCGATTCCATTCTACCGGCATCGCAGCGCGGTGACGAGTTTTCCGCCGGAGAAAAGCATCGCCGTTCTGCCCTTTGAAAATCTAAGTGAAAACAAGGAAAACGGGTTTCTGGCCGATGGCGTGCAGGACGACATTTTGACCAAGCTGGCGAAGATTGCCGATCTTAAGGTTATCAGCCGGACAAGCGTGATGGGATATCGCGGCGTCCGGAACGTTCGCCAGATCGGTGAGTCGCTTCGTGTCTCTTACGTGTTGGAGGGAAGCGTGCGCAGGAACGCGGGCAGGATTCACTTCAATGCTCAGTTAATTGACGCGCGCACTGATACGCATGTTTGGGCGGAGGAATACGATCGTGATGTCAGCGACATGTTTGCAATTCAAAGCGAGGTCGCGCAGAAGGTCGCGGAGCAGCTTCACACCAAAATCTCAGTCGCCGAAAAATCGGCGATTGAGCGCGCCCCCACGGCCGATATTGGCGCTTTCGATCTCTACACTCGCGCCAGGAACATTTTCCTGGCGGCTACCAACAGCAATAGCGGGAAAGAGGATTTGCTCGAAGCCGCCGATTTATTGAACCAGGCGCTTACGCGAGATTCTTCTTACTTCGAAGCATACTGCCAGCTTGGCGGCATTCATGATTTGCTCTACGTCCTCGGCCACGACCACAGCCCTCGTCGTCTTGATCTGGCTGAGGCTGCGGTCGAGACAGCGCTTCGTCTCCGGCCCAATGCTGGTGAGGCACACCTCGCGCGTGCTACTCACCTTTACAGTGGGTATCTGAATTACGACGAAGCCCTGACTGAGCTCGAAGTAGCGCGCAAGAGCTTGCCTAACGACTGCCGTGTATTCGAGCTCGTGGGTTTGATCCAAAATCGGCGCGGCAAGTCTGAAGAAGCCCTGGCCGAATTGGAACACGCCACGGAGCTGGACCCGCGCAATGTTTACCGGCTGGAACAGGTCGCGACGCCCTACTGGGCTTTGCGGCGTTATCCGGAAGTAAGAGAGGTTTTCGACCGCGCGCTGGCCATTGAGCCAAATAATGTTCAGCTAAGAATACTTCGCGCTGATCTTGATCTGGCCTGGAAAGCCGATACTCGCGCTGTGCATGAGGTGATCGAGTCCCTTCGAGACAAGAATCCCCGCGCGATCCACCAAATTGCCGATAGCTGGGTTTTTTGCGCGCTGGCTGACCGCGATCCGGCGGCTGCAAAAGCTGCGTTGATTGCGGCCGGAGAAAACGCGCCATTCAATGACAACGCGGTACATTTCAGCCGTTCGTTCGTAGAAGGCTGGATCGGACGATTGGAAAAGGACGAGGCGAAGGCGCGGGTTGCGTTTGAATCAGCGCGATTAGAGCAGGAGAGAATCGTTGAAGCGCAGCCAGACTATGCACCTCCGCTCTGCGTCCTCGGAGTGATCGATGCCGCCCTCGGTAGAAAACAAGAGGGCCTGAGCGAGTGTCGCCGCGCGGTCGAACTTCTACCGATGGAGAAAGATGCACTCAATGGGCCTTTGATGATTCAATGGTTTGCGATTAGCGCAGCGTGGGTGGGCGAGAAGGATCTGGCTTGCGAACAGCTTGCCGCTGCCATCCGCTATCCGGGCAGCCTGGCGTATGGCCAATTGAAACTGCTCCCATTTTGGGATCCGCTGCGCGGTGATCCTCGCTTCGAGAAGATGGTCGCCTCCCTTGCGCCGAAGTAGGAGCCGTTCCCCTATACGAAAGTGGGGCCCATGCGGGATGGCACGGTGCGCTCGCGCAATTCCAACTGTAGGCTCGCGCCGGCCTATCGCGATCTCCGACTTCAACCCGTGCTGAGATTCTCTTGTACGGCGATCCACGTTGTACTTAGCGGCCACCCCGATTTCAGGTAGGCTCCGCAGCATGCAACGAATCGCAATCGTCGGTGCAAGTGGGCGACTGGGCGCTGCTCTGTCGCGCCAGTATAGGCGTGAATTTGAAGTCACCCCATTCAATCACAGCGAGCTCGATCTGCTTGATCTCGATGGGGTTCGGCGCCGTCTTCGTGGGCTCGATTTCGATCTGCTCATCAATTGTGCGGCTCTAACCAACGTCGATTACTGCGAATCGCACCGGGAAGAAGCTTTTGTCGTTAATGCGGAAGCGCCGCGATTGCTTTCCGAAATAGCTAACGGGAAATCGGCCAAGCTAGTTCACTTCAGCACCGACTATGTTTTTGATGGCAACAAAACGGGTCCTTATGTTGAGGAAGATAAAGCGGTTCCGTTGAGCGTTTATGGCGAATCGAAGTTGGAAGGGGAACGTGGCGTTCTGGAGGTCTCTTCGCAGCATCTGGTAGTTCGTCTTTCCTGGGTCTTCGGACCGGATAAACCGAGCTTTATCGATCAAATCATTCAGCGTGCTCGCGAGAACGGTGTGGTCACAGCCGTAGCCGACAAATTTTCTGCGCCTACCTATACCATCGATGTCGCGAGTTGGTTGCGTCTGGCCGTCGACAAAGACGCGAACGGCATTTTGCATCTGGCCAACAATGGCGGATGCAGCTGGCAGGAGTGGGCCCAATATGCGATCGATGTTTGCCGTAGCCTCGGAATTCCGCTGAAGGCTGAACGAGTTGGAGCTGTCTCGCTGGCGGATATGAAAAATTTCGTCGCGCGCCGTCCAGTGCATACGGTGTTATCGAGCGCGAAATTCACCGCTCTAACCGGGGTCCAACCACGCCATTGGCGCGAAGCCGTTGCTGACTATATTAGCGCCCACGTTTCTAAAAAATGAATACGAACTTTTCGAGATTGATTGGAGTTTTCGCCTTAGCGGCGCTAGTCCAAAGCGCGCGCGCAGAGCTGAAGTGGGAACAGACGTCGGTTGATCTGCGCCCGGCGTTTAACGACAAGCAAGCGGTCGCACATTTCAAATATGAAAATGTCGGGAATACGCCAATCCATTTTAAGTCCGTCCACGCCTCGTGCGGTTGTACCACAGCGCAGACGCAAAACGAGCAGGTTGCTCCTGGTCAGAAGGGCGAGATTACTGCGACCTTTAACATTGGCGGCCGCACCGGCACGCAAGTCAAAACTGTTACAGTTCAAACCGACGATCCCGAGCCCTCCACTATTGTGCTTACGCTTAAGGCGGTCATTACGCCGTTACTCGAGTTCCAACCAACACTTGTTTATTGGCAAAATGGTGAGGAGCCCAAGCCGAAGATTATCACCGCAAAAGCAAACAAAGACGCCGCCGTCAAGAAACTGGATATTGCGTCGTCCACTCCCGATTTCACTGCCAAAGTCGACGCTGGCTCTGCTCCGAACGAATTCCGGATCAGTGTCCAGCCTCGCGATACCACCAAGGCTGTCTACGCAACTTTGACGATCAAACCCGATTCGCCGGCGAATACGGGAAACATGTTCGCGGCGGCGGCGCGGGTGATGCCTCCTGTGCCAACATCAGGGACCGCGATTACACCGTCGACCAAGGCTGCCGTTTCCACCGTCCGACACGATCTAGCCACGCCAGCGCCGACGGCAGGATCACCCAGGCAATAACACCGTGAAGGTAAGCGCTGTCCGGCAAGCGCTATTGCTCATTGCGCTCGCCCTCGTGCCAGCGATCGGTGAGGCAATTTACTTTCGCGACAAAGTTTCCTGGCAATCGCCTGATCGCTCTTCCGAAATGGTCAATCTCGATCAAGCGCAGTCGTGGGGCGCGAATGCGATCTGGGTAGACGCGCGGCCAGACAATGAATTCGAACGGGACCATATCCCTGGCGCGATCCCGTTGAATGAAGATCGCTGGAACGAATTGCTGCCAACGCTTCTCGCGCAATGGTCGCTCGAGAAAAAAATTGTCGTCTACTGCAGTAGTCAAAGTTGCAACGCCAGTCGCGAAGTAGCGCGCCGTTTGCGGGATGAAGCCGGCTTAAAGGAGGTCTTTGTTCTGCAAGGCGGATGGGAAACGTGGTTAAAATCGAAAAGATGAAGAGATGAATCGTTGAAGAGCCTTTCCCAGCAATTCTTCTGGCGTTTGATGGATCTCATCGTTGGCGGAATCTTCATTTACGCAGGTGTGATCAAGGCCGTCGACCCACTTCGATTCGCCATCGATATCGACAATTATAAAATGTTGCCGTGGGCGATCGGCGTTAGACTGGCCTTTTATTTGCCGTGGCTGGAATTGCTCTGCGGCCTTGCTCTTATCCTGCGATTCTTCTACCGCGGGGGATTGTTTATTTTAACGGCGCTGATCCTCATCTTCATCACCGCAAGTATCATCGCAAAGGTGCGGGGGCTCGACATTACCTGCGGTTGTTTTGGTCACACGAGCAAGAACTGGAGCTTCACTGCGCATCTCGCACTCGATTTCGCGATTCTCATTGCTCTGATCGCGCTTTGGGTTTCAAACCGCGCGCAACAACGAGAATTGTAGGGCAGGCGTTCCCGCCTGCCGCATTGTTTGGATCGGCAACCGGGAACGGTTGCCCTACAATGCGATTTTCACTTACGACGTCTGTCGCTTCGATTCGCCGTCGAGAAATCGTAGGGCGGCCCTATCGCCTGCCGTTCCTCTACCACATCCTTGAAGGTCGGTAGGAGCGAATATTGTACGCAAAGCAACTGCACCTATGAAGTGGAATCTGAAAGGGAAATGGCTCGGTCATCCATTGCACCCAGTCCTCGCCCATGTGCCGGTGGCGATGTGGCTCGGCCTGCTCCTGACAAAAGATCATGATCAGAAAACTTAAATCTGGTGGTTACCGCTTATATTCGCGGAAGAAGAATCCGAAGACAGGCAAGCGTAGGAATCTCGGCACGTTTAAGACGCGCGCGGCTGCGAAGAAACACGAAAAGGCGGTGCAGTATTTCAAGCGTCGCTGAATTGCTCTCGGAACACAGGCCACCGGCCTGTGTTCCTGCAGCGAGATTCGCCGTCTATTTGCGGTGGATAGTGCCAAACTCGCCCTGTTGCTGAATTAGTTTGGCCACCAGCGCGGTCCAGCCGGTTTGGTGGGAGGCGCCGAGGCCAGCACCGTCGTCGCCATTAAAGTACTCGTGGAACCAGCAGAGCTCGGAATCGGTTTCGGGGTTAAATGCGTTGGCGGAAGCCCGCAGAAAAGGCCGCTCGCCTTTCTCATTACGCAGCCAGAGCTTGATCAAACGGTTTGAAAGTTCGTTGGCGACTTCCTTCAAAGTCAAATAGGTGCCGGACCTAGTTGGGCATTCCACTTTGAATTCGTCACCGTAGTAATGGTGGAACTGCTGGAGCGATTCGATCAGAAGGTAATTGATAGGAAACCAAACGGGGCCACGCCAGTTTGAGTTACCGCCGAAGATTCCAGTCTGTGATTCCGCTGGTTCGTAGTTCACAATTTTCTCTTGGCCTTGGACAGTCAATCGATAGGGATGATCCCGGTGATACTTGCTCGCCGAACGAATGCCGTAGTCGCTCAGAAATTCGTCCGGATCGAGCATGCGTCGGAGCAGACACTTCATACGATGGCCGCGGGTAATGGCGAGAAGCCGGGTCTCATGCATGCCACGCTCCTGCCAGCGCGAGACCAGACTGGCGAGGTCGGGCCGATACGCCAGATACCATTCAAGCCGCGACTTGAATCCGGGTAGTGCGTCGATCAACTGCCATTGGATCGTTTCAACCGCGAGCAATGGCATCAAGCCGACGATCGATCGAACCTTCAATGGCAAAAAGCGACCGCCCGGCGTGTGCAGGACGTCGTAGTAGAACTCATCTTCTTCGTCCCAGAGACCAACCCCGCCCAGATTGTTCATGGCGGCGGCAATGCCGAGGAAATGTTCCAAGAACTTCGTCGCGATGTTTTCGTAAACGTGATCTTCACGCGCGAGCTCGATTGCGATACGCATCAGATTCAGCGAAAACATTCCCATCCAACTCGTGCTATCGCTTTGTTCAAGGTGGCTGCCATCGGGAAACGAGGCGCTGCGATCGAATACGCCGATGTTATCAAGGCCGAGGAACCCGCCTTCGAAAATATTTTTGCCTTCGGAATCTTTCCGATTCACCCACCAGGTAAAGGCAAGGAGCAGTTTGTGAAAGATTGTTTCCAGAAAG
>Ga0193750_1000239_pt1 | contig 15634 bp, 17 predicted proteins | sample L1c1metaG_FD_160569 | JGI IMG/M metagenome (GOLD analysis project Ga0193750, IMG submission 160569) | Soil microbial communities from a riparian zone of the East river system, Colorado, United States - L1c1 | ecosystem: Environmental > Terrestrial > Soil > Riparian zone | place: USA: East River... | reverse complement strand
CACCGCGCGCCGGCTGTCAGCGCTGACGCTCGTCACGACCACTCCCGGCATGACCGTCCAGGTCTACGGCGCCAACGGCGCGACGCTGCCGGCCTCGATCACCGATCCCGCATGGGTCCCGCTCAGCCCATCGCAGACCGAGGGCAAGAAGCGCACGCGCATCAAGTTCGGCGGCGCGACCGCCGCGGCGCAGCAGAACGCCAAGAGGCCATACCGCTTCGTCGTGCTGTGGATCAGCCAGGCGCCGGCCTCCGCCGTCGGCATGCCGGCGGCGCCCGGGCGCGTCAGCGTCAACGAAGTGGAACTCTTCGCCCGCAAGCAGTAGCCGGGCGACCGCTGGCCTGCGCCTCGGCGGGTCAGCCGGCCGCGCGCGCGCGTTTGGCCGGGCGTTTGGCCGCCGCCGACGCTTTAGCTCGTGCGGGCGCTTTGGCGGCTTTGCTCGAGCGTTTGCGCGACTGCGCGGCCGGGCGTTTGGCACGGCGCGCGGCGGGCGCGCTGAGCCACACCTCGTCGAGGAAGTCGGCGATCTCGTTCGTCAGGCGCTCGGGCTGCAGGCGCAGCTCCATCAGCGAGTTGGCTTCCAGCAGGCGGCCGTTGGGCAGCTCCTCGACGAGCATGCCCGCATCGGAGAAGGGGTGCACCGGGTCGCGACGATGGCCGAGCACCAGCGTCGGCGTCTGGAAGGTGCGCCGGTCGTTGCGGTGCGGCGCTACGCGCCCGAAGAACAGCCCCTGCAGCACGGCGCCGCTCGGACCCGGTTCCTGGCGCACGAGGTCGAGCATCACGTTGCCGAAGTGCGGCAGCAGCCGCCGCGGCACCGCGCGGGCGCCACGCCCGACCAGCTTCATCGCCGGCTCGCCGAACGTGAGCGCGGCCAGCAGCGGGGTGAAAGCCAGCGCGCTCCACATCAGCGCGTTGTCGAGCACCGGCATCTCGATCACCATGCCGCGCAGGCGCTCGGGCGCCGTCAGCGCGACGTACAACGCCGTGTTGGCCCCCAGTGAGGTGCCCATCACGGCCGCTTCCTCGATCTGCAGGTGGTCCATCAGCGCCACGATCTGGTCGCCGAAGAAGCGCATCGAGTAGCGCCACATGTCGCGCGGGCGATCTGACTTGCCATGGCCCAGCAGGTCGACCGTGATCACGCGGTTGCCGCGCGCGGCCAGGTCTTCGGCCAGCGGACGGTGCATCTCCTGCGAGAGCAGCAGGCCGTGCACGAGGATCACCGGGCGCGTGCCGGCGCGCGAGCTGCGCGCCGTGCGCCCGCGGGCGCCGGCCTCGGTGACGGCGGCCGGACCGCCGCCGTACTCCGTGTAGGCGATGCGTTGACCCTCGAACTTGAAGCTGGCCATTTGGAGAACCCTACTTACTCGCGGCGCGCAGGCAAACTGGCTGTTCGACCAACGCCGGCTGCGAGGTCGCGCTAGCTTTCAGTCTCAACCGCTCGCCGGGCCCCCGCTCCCGGCACGATCAGGAGGAAGACAATGGCCAAGCAGCCCCGCATCCTCGCCGGAGAGACAGCCGCGATCACCGGCGCGGCCCGTGGCATCGGCCGCGCCACCGCCCAGGCGCTGCTCGGCCAGGGAATGAAGGTCGCCATCGGAGACGTCGACCTGGACGCCGCGCGAAAGACGGCCGACGAGCTCGGTCCGAGCGCCGTCGCGCTGGCGCTGGACGTGACCGACCGCCAGTCCTTCTCCGACTTCCTCGACGAGGCGGAGAGGCAGCTCGGCCCGCTGGACGTGCTCGTCAACAACGCCGGAATCATGCAGATCGGCCGCTTCATCGACGAGGACGACCTGACGGCGCAGCGGATGGTCGACATCAACATCCACGGCGTGATCCTCGGGATGAAGCTCGCGCTGGCGCGCATGATCCCGCGCGACCGCGGGCAGATCGTGAACATCTCCTCGCAGGCGGGAAAGTTCGGCACGCCCGGCGGCGCGACCTACTCGGCCACCAAGCACGCGGTCGTGGGCCTGACCGAGGCCGTGCGCGGCGAGCTGCGCCTGATGGGCGCGCACATCGACCTCAGCTACGTGATGCCCTACGTCGTCAAGACCGAGCTCGGCTCCGGTCTGGGCGAGGCGCGCGGGCTGAGCAACCTGGAGCCCGCCGAAGTCGCCGAGGCGATCGTCGAGGCGCTGCAGTTCGCCCTCGTCGAAGTCTGGGTGCCCAAGTCGGCCAAGCGCACCAACATCCTCGGCACGGTATTGCCGCGGCGCCTGTCGGAGGGCATGGCGCGCGCGATGAAGGCCGACCGCGTGCTCGCCGACGCCGACGCCAACGCGCGCCGCTCCTACGAGCTTCGCGCCTCGCGGTCGGAGCCCGGCCTGCAGGCGGGATCCAACACGCCGCAGATCCCCAGCTCGGTCGGCGGCTCGGGCTCGGGCTCGGCCTGAGGGCCGGGCGCGAGCGTCACCGGCGGCTACCGCTGACCGGCGGTCAGCCAGTCGGCGATCAGGCTGCCGATCAGCGGCCCTTTGTCCTCCTGCAGGAAGTGGCTTGCGTCCTCGATCGGACGCGGCGCCGGGCCGCCGATCGCCTCGGCGAAGCGCTCGCCGACGTGCGGCGGCAGGATCGGGTCAGAATCGGCCCACAGGATCAGCATCGGGCGCTCGTCGTCCTTCAGCGCGTCCTGCACCCGCTGGCCGGCCGCGGCGCCCGGCGCGTCGGGCTCGCGCGGGATCATCAGCGGGAACGCCCGTGCCCCGGCCTTGGAGGCGGCGTCTGGGAAGGGCGCGTCGTAGGCCGCGATCACATCGTCGCCCGGGTCGTTCTTGCACGCGCCACGGACGAGGAAGCCGACGGGCAGGTCCTCGGTGCGCTGCACGAAGTCGCGAAACGCCGTCCAGGCATCGGTCATCCGCTGGTGCCCGGTGAACAGTCCTGTGTCGAGGATGACGATGCGCTCGATGCGCTCGGGGTGCTCGACGGCCAAACGCAGGCCGATCGGCCCACCCCAGTCGTGCACGACGATCGTCGTGCCGCGCACGTCGAGATCCTCCAGCAGGGACGCCGTCATGTCGGTGTGGCGGTCATAGGAGTACCAGCCGATGTCCGTCGGCTTGTCCGAGCGCCCGAAGCCGGCGAGATCGGGCGCGATGCAGCGATAGCCGGCGTCGCGCACCGGCGGGATCACCTTGCGCCACAGAAACGACCACGTCGGCTCGCCGTGCACGAAGATCACCGGCGCTCCGTCGCCCTCGTCGACATGGGCCAGGCGCAGGCCGTCGACTTCGCGGTAGTGAGCCGCGAAGGGAAAGTCCGGCAGATCCTCGAGCCTCTGCTCGGCTGTGCGCACCGCGTCGACCATCGCGCCGGGCAGCATATCCGGGGTTCCATCGGCTAGGCTCGCGGCCGTGCACATGCTGGCCACCCACCTCGCGCCGGTGCTTGCGGCGGAGAAGAGCAAAACCGCCTACTACGTCGCCGGCGGACTGCTCGTCGCCTGGGCGCTGATCGTCTCCGTCCTGTTCGGCCTGCGCAAACCGGACTTCCCCGGCAGCCTCGGCGGGCAGCGGATCGTCATGGCGATCAGCGCCGTGCTCGTGCTCGCCGCGGCCTCGACCGCGGTCATCACCTCCGGAGGAGCCGAGAAGGCCGGCGCAGAGAAGGCTTCGGGCACGCAGGCGGCGACCGCGCCGCAGGCCACTGGCCCGCCGGCGCAAGAATCCACCACCGCTGCGACGCCCTCTCCGGCGGCGTCGAGCCCAGCGAAGTCGCCCAAGCCGGCCAAGCCTTCGCCCAAGGCCACGACCGGCACGCCTGCGCCGGCATCCTCGCCCGCGGCCGCCACCATGCTCAAGCTCGCTGCCAACCCGGCCGGACAGCTCGCCTACGACACCAAGCAGCTCAGCGCGAAGGCCGGCAAGGTGACGATCGACATGACCAACACTTCGCCCATCGAACACGACGTCGCGGTCGCGCAGGGCAGCACGGTTGCCGGCCAGACGGCGGTCTTCACCGGCGGCTCCAAGTCGGTCACGCTGACCCTCAAGCCGGGCACCTACAAGTTCTACTGCACCGTCCCGGGCCACCGTCAGGCCGGCATGGAAGGTACGCTGACGGTCTCATGAAGCTCTACGTCTGCTGGGGCACCTTCCCAACGCCGCGTCCCGGCGGTCATCCCTGCGCGAACGCCTACAACGCGCTGAAGGATGCCGGCCACGACCCCGATGTGATCAAGTCCTACGGCCTGGCGCCGCTGCCCGCGGCGCTCAACGCCACAGCCGGTCGCCGCCGCGCGCAGCAGCTGACCGGCAAACGCTGGGTGCCCGTGCTCGAGCTGGACGACGGCACGGCCGTTTACGACTCGCACAAGATCGTCGAGTGGGCGGCCGCCCACCCGGCCTAGCCATCAGGAGGCACCGCCATGGACGTCCTTTCCAGGCTCGACCAGACCCGCAGCGCGATCGACGTTCTGAAGCATCCCTTCTACCAGCGCTGGAGCGCCGGCGAGCTGAGCGCCGACGAGCTCGCTCTGTACGCGGGCGAGTATCGCCACGCGGTCCTCGCGCTCGCGCGCGCGTCGGAGCTCGCCGCGCAGAAGGCCGGTCCCGAGCACGCTGCGTCGCTGCGTCGCCACGCCGACGAGGAGGCCGCTCACGTGGCGCTCTGGGAGCGCTTCGCGCGGGCGACCGGCGCCCGTCCGACCGACGCCGCCCAGCCCGTGCTGGCCGAGACGGACGGCTGCGCCACGGCGTGGACGGCCGGTGAGGAGCTGCTGGAGCATCTCGCTGTGCTCTACGCGATCGAGGCCGGCCAGCCTGACGTCGCGCAGACGAAGCTCGACGGGCTGTCCGAGCACTACGGCTACAGGCCGGAAGGGCCGGCGGTCGAGTACTTCACGCTGCACGAGCGCTTGGATCGCGAGCACGCACGCCAGGCCGGCGAGCTGATCGCAGAGCTGATGGCCGAGGCCGACGACCAGAGCGGGCTGGCCGAGCGGATGGTCAGCCGCGCGCGCGAGGCGCTGCGCGGCAACTGGGCGCTGCTCGACGGCGTGCAGGCAGCCGCCGCGCGGGAGCTCGCCGGCTCGGCGAGCTAGTCGCGCGCCGGTGGCGCGCCGGGCGCCGCGCGCTCGGCCTCGCGTGGCGACAGCCGCCACGCGAACAGCACCGCGGCCACCGACGTGGCGAGGTTGAGGCTCGAAACGCCGGCGCGCATCGGGATGCTGATGCGCGCGTCCGCGCGCGCCAGCAGCTCGTCGCTGAGGCCGTAACGCTCGGTGCCGAACGCCAGCAGCGCACGCGGCGGAAGCTGTGCTGGGGCAAGCGGCTCGCCGTCGGGATCGAGCGCCAGCAGCGGGCGCTGGCCGGCGCCGAGCTGATCGATTTGCGCCACCCGCGCCACCGGCACGGCGAAGTGCAGCCCGGCGGCGCCTCGCAGCGCATCAGGCGACCACGGGTCGTGGCTGCCGGTGCTCAGCACGCCGGCGACATCGGCGGCGGCGGCCACGCGTACGCACGCGCCCATGTTGCCGAGGTCGCGCGGGTCCTCCAGCAGCACGACCGGCTCGGCGCGCGCCGCGGCGAGCACGGCGGCCGGGTCGATCGCCGGGCGCCGGGCGAGCGCGATCACACCGGTCGCCGGCGTCAGCGGGGCGAGCTCGGCGAAGACGCCGGGGGCGACCTCGCGCGCCAGCGAGCCCAGCGGCTCGATCAGGTCGGGGGCCAGCCGTGCCGCCAGCCGGCCGAGCCCGTCGAGATCGCTGCACACCACCTCGACGACGCTCGCGCCGAAGCGCAGCGCGTGCTTGAGCGCGTGAAAGCCTTCGAGGACCACCAGCGCGGGGTCGCGCCGCGCGCGCCCGAAGCGCGGGATGAGCGATCCCTCTTGCACTGAATGATTGATAATGGCAGTTCTCCGATGTTGCTCGAGGGCATCCACCACGTCACCGCGATCACGGCCGACGCGCCCGGCAACGTCGAGTTCTACACGGGCGTGCTCGGCCTGCGCATGGTCAAGCAGACCGTCAACCAGGACGACCCGACCGTCTATCACCTGTTCTACGGCGACGATGACGGCTCGCCGGGAATGGACCTGACGTTCTTCGAGTACCCCGGCGCGGCGCGGGGGCGCCCCGGCGCCGGAATGGTGCACAGGATCGTCTGGCGTGTCGCCTCCGAGGCGTCGCTTCGGTTCTGGCAGCAGCGCCTGACCGATCACGGCGCGCTGGCGGAGCCCGGCGACGCCGGGCTCGTGTTCGCCGATCCGGAGGGGCTCGAGCACGGGCTGGTCGTCTCCACGGTCGCCGACGAGCCGCTGCGCGCGACGGCTCCGGGCATTCCCACCGAGCACGCGCTGCAGGGCTTCGACGGCGTGCGCGCGTTCACCGCCGACCCGGCGCTGAGCGCCGGGCTGCTGCTCGACACGCTCGGCTTCAGCACCGAGGACGGCAAGAGCTGGGAGGTGCGCGGCGAGCGGCGCGGCGGCAACTACGTCTACGACGCGGCGCCGCCCGAGGCGGTCGCAAGCCAGGGCGCCGGCACCGTGCACCACGTCGCCTTCGCCGCCGAGCCGCAGGACCAGGAGGCCTGGCGCGAGCGCGTGGCCGAGTCGGGCGCACACCCGACGCCGGTCATCGATCGCTTCTACTTCCGCTCGGTCTACTTCCGCGAGCCCAGCGGCGTGCTGTTCGAGATCGCCACGATCGGCCCAGGCTTCGCCGTCGACGAGGACGCCGAGCATCTCGGCGAGCGGCTGTCGTTGCCGCCGCGCTTCGAGGCGCTGCGCGAGCACCTGGTGCAGACGCTCACGCCGCTGCCCTACCCGCGCCCCGAATAGACTGGCGCTCGGATGGTCACCGGTGGGGGCACCACGATCGACGTGCCGAGCTCTGACCCCTCGCCGGCCGGAGCGCAGGGCGGCCAGCCGGCGGTGCGCATGACAGACGTGCGCAAGACGTTCGGCGACGTGGTCGCTGTGCAGCGCCTCACGCTCGACGTGCAGCCGGGCGAGTTCTTCACGATGCTCGGCCCGTCCGGCTCGGGCAAGACGACTACGCTGCGCGTGATCGCCGGCTTCGAGCTGGCCGACTCCGGCCGTGTGCAGCTGCATGGCGTGGACGTGACCAGAAGTCCGCCGTATGAGCGTCCGCTGAACACGGTCTTCCAGGACTACGCGCTGTTCCCGCACATGAGCGTCGGCGAGAACGTCGCCTACGGCCTGCGCGTGAAGGGCGTCGGCAAGCGCGAGCGGCGCGAGCGCGCCGGCGAGGCGCTGGCGATGGTGCGCCTGCCGGATATCGCCGAGCGCCGCCCGATCCAGCTGTCGGGAGGGCAGCGCCAGCGCGTCGCGCTGGCTCGCGCGCTTGTCAACCGCCCGCGCGTGCTGCTGCTCGATGAGCCGCTCGGCGCGCTGGACCTCAAGCTGCGCCAGGAGATGCAGCTGGAGCTGAAGTCGATCCAGCGCGAGCTGTCAGAGCGCATCACGTTCATCTACGTGACACATGACCAGGACGAGGCGCTGACGATGAGCGACCGCATCGCCGTGTTCTGCGACGGGCGCATCGAGCAGGTCGGCACGCCTGGCGAGATCTACGAGCACCCGGCCAACGAGTTCGTCGCGACGTTCGTCGGCACGTCCAACCTTGTCCGCCGCGACGGCCGCGTCTACACGGTGCGCCCGGAGAAGGTGCGACTGCTGGACGACGCCGATCGCGACCCGACCGCGATGGTCGGCGTCGTGCGCGAGCTCGCCTATCTCGGCTCGGTCACGCGCTACGAAGTCGAGCTCGAGAGCGGTGAGACGATGGTCGTCCTCAGACAGAACCTCGAGACTTCCGCGGCGAGCGCGCTGGCCCAGCGAGGCAAGCGCGTGAGGATCGCCTACAAGTTGCAGGACGCCGCGCCGCTTCATACAAACCAAGAGGAGGAACAGAGATGAGACTGGCAAAGATCGACTGGGCTCTTGGGGTGGTGCTCGCGACGATGGTGGTCGCGGTGTCGGCCTGCGGCAGCTCATCCAGCAGCTCGTCCTCGGCGAGCCTGCAGAGCAAGATCGGCAGGACCGAGGGTCGGCTGAACCTGGTCGCGTGGGAAGGCTACGCCGAATCCAAGTGGGTCAAGCCCTACGAAGCCAAGACGGGCTGCAAGGTCCACGCCAAGTACGCAGGCTCCTCCGACGAAATGGTCACGCTGATGCGCCAGGGCGGCGGCAGCCAGTACGACATGGTCTCGGCCTCGGGCGACGCCAGCCTGCGTCTGATCCGCGGCGGCGAGGTGCAGCCGATGAACGTCGACCTCGTGCCGGAATGGAAGAACTTCGTGCCGCAGCTGCAGTCGCCGCCGCACAACACGGTCGACGGCAAGCACTACGGGATCTCGCTGCAGTGGGGCCCGAACACGCTGCTGTACAACTCCAAGGCGGTCACGCCGGCGCCGACGAGCTGGTCGGCGATCTACGGCCCGCAATACAAGGGTGAGGTCTCGGTGCCCGCCAACCCGATCCAGATCGCCGACGCGGCGCTGTACCTGTCAAAGACGCAGCCGAGCCTCGGCATCTCAGACCCCTACGAGCTGACCGAAGCGCAGCTGAACGCGGCCGGCGACCTGCTGAAAAAGCAGAAGCCGTTGATCAAGAAGTACTGGGCGCTGGCCTCGGATGAGATCGAACTGTTCAAGAACGGCGACGCGGTCATCGGCGCTGCGTGGCCCTACCAGTACAGCCAGCTCAAGAAAGCCGACGAGTCGGTCGAACAGATCATCCCGAAGGAGGGCGCGACGGGCTGGGCGGACACGTGGATGCTCTCGGCGCACGCGAAGGACCCGAACTGCGCGTATGAATGGGTCAACTGGGTGTCGAGCCCGAAAGTGCAGGCCGAGCAGGCGACGACGTACGGCGAGACGCCGGTCAACACGAAGGCGTGCGGCGAAATGGAAAAGATCGAAAAGGGCTCGTGCGAGGTCTACCACGCGAACGCGCCGGCGAGCTACTTCGACAGCATCAAGTTCTGGCGCACGCCGGTCGCCGAATGCGGCAACGGCCAGAGCGACTGCATGGACTACACCAAGTGGCAGCAGAAGTGGACAGAAGTAACGGGCTAGCGCCCGAGCGGCGGCGAAGCCGGTGAGCGCGACCGGCTTCGCCGCAGAGCGAAGCACCCCTGCCCGCACCCGCGTGTCGGCGGCGCTGTTCCGCCGGCCGTGGCTGCGCGGCGGCCTATTGCTGTCGGGACCGCTGGCGTGGTTCGTGTTGATCTACCTGGCGGCTCTCGTCGTCCTCTTCATCTCCTCGCTGTGGAGCGTCGACTCGTTCACCGGCAACCTCGTGCACACGTGGACGCTGGACAACTTCAAGACACTGGTCGAAGTCGACACGTACCGCACGATCGCCCTGCGCACGATCGGCATCGCGGCGGCGGTTACGGTGACCGACGCGATCCTCGCGCTGCCGTTCGCCCTCTTCGCCGTGCGAATCGCGTCCAGGCGCCTGCAGGGCGCGCTGTTCGTGGCGGTGCTGATCCCGCTGTGGTCGAGCTACCTCGTGCGCGTGTACGTGTGGCGGCTGATCCTCGCCAAGAACGGCGTGCTCAACTGGGCCGTCGGGCAGCTCGGGCTGGGCTCGCTGAACATCGGCTACTCCAACTGGGCGATGTGGATCGTGTTCAGCTACATCTGGCTGCCGTTCATGATCCTGCCGATCTGGTCGGCGATCGAACGGGTGCCGGACTCCTACATCGAGGCCTCGGCCGACCTCGGCGCGCGCGGCTGGCGCACCTTCCGCACGGTGCTGTTCCCGCTGATCCTGCCGGGGATCGCGGCGGGCTCGATCTTCACCTTCTCGCTGACGCTGGGCGACTACATCACGCCGACGCTCGTCGGCGGCGCGGGCTCTGACTTCATCGGCAACGTCGTCTACCAGAACGTTGGCGTCGCGAGCAACGTCCCGTTCGCGGCGGCGTTCGCGACGGTGCCGCTGATCGTGATGGGCGTTTACCTCTTGATCGCACGCAGGCTGGGAGCGTTCGAGGCGCTGTGATCGGCACGAGCAAACTGAGCCGGATCGCGTTCGCGCTGTGCACGGTGCTGATCCTGCTGTTCCTGTTCGTGCCGATCGCGCTGATCGTGGTCTACGCGTTCAACCCCTCCAACGTCCAGAGCTGGCCGCTGCACGGCCTCTCGACCAAGTGGTTCAGCTCGACGTGGCACAACGCCGAAATGCGCCACGCCTTCTGGCTGTCGGTGCGCGCCGGACTGATCTCGACGGCGATCGCGCTGCTGCTCGGGTCGCTGGCGGCGTTCGCCGTCCATCGCTTTCGCTTCTTCGGGCGCGAAGCGATCTCGTTTTTGCTCGTGCTGCCGATCGCGCTGCCGGGAATCATCACGGGCATGGCGCTGAACTCGTTCATCAACTTCAGCGGCATCGGCTTCTCGCTGACGACGATCATCGTCGGCCACGCGACGTTCTGCATCGTCACCGTCTACAACAACGTGCTCGCGCGATTGCGCCGCACGCAGTCCTCGCTGGTCGAGGCCTCGATGGACCTCGGCGCGGACGGCTGGCAGACGTTTCGCTTCGTCACGCTGCCGATGATCGCCACGGCGCTCGTCGCCGGCGGCCTGCTCGCGTTCGCGCTGTCGTTCGACGAGATCGTCGTGACGACGTTCACGGCGGGCGCGCAGAACACGCTGCCGATCTGGATCTTCGGCAACATCCGCCTCGGCCAGCAGCTGCCGCAGGTCAACGTGGTCGTGTTCTTCGTGATCCTCGTCAGCCTGCTCCCGGTGGCGCTCGCGCGGCGCCTGACGCGCGACACGGGCATCCTGCGCCCCACCGCCGTCGCCGGTGGCGCCGCTGCCTGAGCGCGGCTGCACCGAACCTGTACGCGGCTGTGCAGCGCGAGAGTCGGGCGCGTGGACAGCCCTATGGCTGCGGCTGGTTAGGGGCGCTGATCAGCCTGGCCCCACGGCCGTGCGTGAGGAAGCTGAACGCCCAGCGCGTGAACACGAGCAGGCGGTTCTGAAAGCCGATCAGATACCACAGGTGGACGGCCAGCCAGGTCATCCAGGCGAGCGGGCCGCTGAGGTGAAGGCCTTTGATGTCGGCGACGGCGCGCGCCCGCCCAATCGTCGCGAGGTTGCCCTTGTCGTTGTAGTGAAAGGGCTTGTGCGGCCTGCCCGACAGCCCGCCGCGGATCGAGCGGGCGGCGTGGCGACCCTGCTGCATGGCCACCGGGGCGAGCCCGGGAAGCGCCTGCACCTCGCCCGCCTTGCGGATCGCGATCATGTCGCCCAGCGCGAAGACCTCGGGGTGCCCGCTCAGCGTGAGGTCCTGCTCGACGATCAGGCGACCCGCGCGATCGAGCTCGCCCGCGCCGGCCTCGGCCAGCGCGCGCGCGAGGCCCGACGGCGCAACGCCGGCCGCCCACACGACGGTCCGCGCGCCGTAGTGCGTGGGCTGGCCGTCCGGGCTGCTGGTCGTCACGCCTTCGCCGTCGATGTGGGTAACCGTATGTGTCAGCAGCGGCGTCACGCCGAGCTTGGCAAGCGCCCGCGCGGCGCTGGCGCTGAGCGACGGCGGAAAGCCGGTCAGCACCCGATCGGCGACCTCGACGAGCAGTACCCGTGCGGTGGTCGTGTCGGCGCGACGAAAGTCGCGAACGCTGTCGCGCGCGATCTCCGCGATCTGGCCGGCCATCTCCACGCCGGTCGGCCCGGCGCCGACGACGACGAACGTCAGCCACGCCCGCCGCCGCTCGGGATCGGGCTCCCACTCGGCCGCCTCCAGCGCCGTGAGGATGCGACTGCGGATGTCCAGCGCGCCCTCCAGCGACTTCAGCTCCGGCGCGTGAGCATGCCAGGCGTCGTGTCCGAAGTAGGAGTAGCGCGATCCGCCGGCGACGATCAGGCTGTCGTAGTCAAGGGCGCCCGGCGCGGGGACGCCATCGGCCACGGGGCGCAGCTGCACGCGGCGCGCCGTCAGGTCGAAGCCGGCGACTTCGGCGAGCACCACCGCGACGTTGCGCCGGCGCCGGAAGATCGTGCGCAGCGGGTAACAGATCTCGCTGGGCGAAAGCGCGCCCGTGGCCACCTGATAGGCCAGCGGCTGAAACAGGTGGAAGTTTCGCCGGTCGACGAGCGTGACATCGAACGGGCCCCGGGCGAGCTTCAGCGCGGCCTGCAGGCCCGCGAAGCCGCCACCGACGACAACGATCCTGTGGCGCGCACGCTCGGGCATGCCACCAGGCTACGACGACGGCGCCGCGGCGGTCCTGCGGCGTCGCTCGCGGCAAGGCTTGCGTGTCTCGCCCGCACCGAGCAGCGTCGTGCACCCGTCGCACGCATGGAGTGAGGCGTGCGAGGATTGCGGCGTGCGAAGACGCGCGCTCTCGGTGACCGTTGTGCTCACGACGCTGGCGCTGGCGGCGTGCGGCGCGGGCGAAGCGGCGCGTCCGGTCGTGACGGCGCGTGCGACGACCACGGGCCAGAGCCTGCGCTTGGTGCGCCTGGGCGACTTCAGCGAACCGACGTATGTCACGGGCGCTCCCGGCGACCCCGGCAGGATCTTCGTGCTGCAGCGCTCGGGTCAGGTGATGCTGCTGCGCCAGGGCCGCAAGCAGCGCCGCCCGTTCCTGGACATCGCCGGGTCGGTCAATGCGCAGGGCAGCGAGCAGGGGCTGCTCGGCATCGCGTTTCCCCCCGACTACGCGAGGACCGGCCTGTTCTACGTCGACTACACGACGGCCGACAACAACATCAGGATCGCGCAGTACCGCCGCGCGCCGAGCAACGCCAACGTCGCGGCGCCGGCCAGCGCGCACACGCTGCTGACGATCGACCACCATGCATACGACAACCACAACGGCGGCCAGCTCGCGTTCGGGCGCGAAGGCGATCTGTACGTCGGCGTGGGCGACGGGGGCAGCGAGAACGATCCGAGCGGCAACGGACAGAACACGGACACGCTGCTGGCGAAGATCCTGCGGATCGCGCCGACCGCCGCCGGCGGCTACACGATCCCCGCGGGCAATCCGTTCGCCGGCCGAGCGGGCAGGCGCCCGGAGATCTGGGCCTATGGCCTGCGCAACCCGTGGCGCTTCTCCTTCGATCGGGCGACAGGCAGCATGATCGTCGGCGACGTCGGGCAGGATCGCGAGGAGGAGCTCGACTTCGTGCCTGCCGGGACGGGCTCCGGGGCCAACTACGGGTGGAGCGTGTGGGATGGGGATGGCCGTTTCAGGGCCGGTCGGGCGCCCGGCGCGGTGTCTCCGGTCCTGACGGCCGCGCACAGCGATGGCTACTGCGCGATCATCGGCGGATACGTCGTCCGCGACAGGTCGCTGCCGACTCTCTACGGGCGCTACCTGTTCGGCGACTACTGCCGGGCGAAGATCGAGTCGGTGAAGCTCACACGCGCGAGGACGACGGGCCTGCGCGAAACCGGTCTGGAAATGACCTCGCTGTCGTCGTTCGGCCAGGACGCGAAGGGCCGCATCTACATCGCGTCACTGGACGGCCCCGTATACCGGCTGGCGCAGCGGTGACGCGCCGGGCGCGAGCCCGGCGCACGCAGCCGCTCGGGGCTCGGCGAACCCCGAGGCGGCGTCTGGCCGCTCACCGCCCACGCTCGCTCTGCGCGCCATGACGCATGGCCAGCGCGCGCGCGCGGCTGTTCGCCGGCGCGTCTCTCTGCAGGCGAGCCGGCGCAGCGTCCCCCGTCTGCGGGCGAACGTGCGCGGCGGCCGTCTGCGGCGCAGCGGACGCGACTTCGTCCTCGTGGAACGGCAGCAGGCTCGCGATACCGGCCTGCTCGAACACGCGCTGGATCCTGCGCCTGCCGGGGATCAGCGCGAACTCGTAGCCGCGCCGTTGGCAAAGGCGACAGCGGAACGCGATCACCGCGACCCCCACCTGGTCGATATACGTCAGCTGGCGCAGGTCCAGCCTGATGCTGGATACGCGTTCTTCGCACAGACGCTCGATCTCCTCTTCGAGCTCGTGCGCCGAGCCGCTGTCCAGCTCGCCTATCAGGATCAGCGTGTGCTCACGGGCGGCCACGCCGGCGGGCGGGAAACCCGCTCGAGTGAGCACGGGCCTGGTCCATCCGGCCTCGCCCGATATGCGCTGCTGCGGTTGATCTGCGACGGCTGCGACCGCGCCGTCTGAGTGTTCATCGACACTCGCGGCCATCGCTGTGTGATGGCGTTTCATGAACTACAGCTCCTTCCAGAAGACCTTGTGACGACTTGAAACGGCGCGGATCGACGATCGACGCCGGGTGGAGCGACCGGGAGGAGCTAGCCCGGGCGCTCAGGAATCAGGACGAAGAAAGCCGGCAGCCATGGCCGGCAGAAGAGGCGAAGGCGACGCAGCGCGCGCGGCGCGGCCAGGAGAAGCAGCCCCGCGAGCGAGAGGAAGGCCGAGGGGGCGATGCCCGAAGATCCGCCCACGGCTGCTCCCGAGGCTCCGCTTGGAGCCGGTCCAGGGGCCGGGCTGATCGGAGCGCCCCCGGCCGCGGCGCCGCCGTGGCCGTTGTCGGGCGGGCCGCCGGAAGTGTTCGCCACCAGCGGATCGACCCGGGGATCGAAGCGGGCGGTGTCCACACCGATGAAGCGCTTGCCGCCGAGCCAGCCGACGGCGCAGTTGTCCGTCGTGCCCCCGCCCAGCGCCGCCAGCTCGCAACTCAGGTCGCCGGCGCGCTGGAAGGCCGTAATCGCGGCGTGCGTGCGCCGCGCGCCCGTTGCCGCGAGGGATGCAGCAGACGGCTGCGCCTCGGCGCGGTCCGCCGTGGGACCGGTGGGCGGCGCCGGTGTGAGACCGGCCGCAAGGACGGCCGAGGGTTCCTGCGCGGGCGCAGCCGTGCTGTCGGTGCGCGACGGCGGTCCGCCCGAGGAGCCCGAATCCGAGGGGGTGCGCGCCGGCATCGCGGAGGCGCCGGTCAGACCTTCTTCGCCGGACCCAACGAGAGCTGTCGCAACGACTTCGAGCGTCCCTTTATCCGGATCCGCAACGGGCGGAGCCGGAGTGGACGTTTCTTCCACGCTTGTGACGACTGGGGTTTCTGTGCTGGTTTCTTCTGCGGCGAGCGTGATTTCGGGTTGTTCCTCGTTCCCACCGCCTTCGGAGGGTGTGATTTCGGTGTGTTCTCCGCTCCCCCCGCCTTCGGAGGCTTCTTCGGTCTCCTGGCCGCCGGCGGTTCCCGTCGAGCCTTCTGCGCTTTCGCCGAGGACTTCGCCGGCGGTGTCCGGTTGGGGGCCCGGGCCGGAGGGCCCGGCGGGGGCGCCTTCGACGCCTCTCCCTACCGGCGCTTCAGGGCCTTCGCCGATCGGCCCGGCAGGCGCTTCGGCGGATGCGCTGGCGGTGATGGCGAGCAAGCACAGCATCGCGAGGAGAGCCGCAGTGGAGCAAAGCCGATGATGAGCGATATCGCGCATCGTTGCATTGTGACCCATCTCGGCCAGATTTTTGCCGACCATGCGGAGTTCTTACCCACAAACCACGAGGATCAACATCTCAGCGGCGATTGCGGCGATCACTCTGGGGCGCATGCGTCCGGCGGGGCGACGGCGTGGAGCGCGCAGCCGGTCAGCGCATGACGCTGAAGGGCGCGAATGCGGCGGGGCCAGTCAGGCCGGCGGCGCTCTTGGGAACCGCCTGCATCCTGTAGGAGCCCGGTTTCAGAGCGCGAT
>Ga0193750_1000238_pt1 | contig 15649 bp, 10 predicted proteins | sample L1c1metaG_FD_160569 | JGI IMG/M metagenome (GOLD analysis project Ga0193750, IMG submission 160569) | Soil microbial communities from a riparian zone of the East river system, Colorado, United States - L1c1 | ecosystem: Environmental > Terrestrial > Soil > Riparian zone | place: USA: East River... | reverse complement strand
CTGCCAAGTTCGAACCCAAACTCGGGCGGTGGGTCCTCACCAAATATATTGTTCACACCAACGGTAACCGTGGAGTTGTTCACGATCTTCTTCCAGCACGGCATGGCGTAAGCAGCTGTCGGCGGCACTTCCTTCTCTTTGCCCACCACTTCCTTCTGGCCCTTTGAGTACCCGGCCACCGGCGCCTCTTCCACCGGTGGCGTGAAGATCAGGCTGTAGGAGAGCTGCGCGTCCGTGAACCAGGTCGGATGGACGTAGTGTTGCTTCCAAATTCCATCAAACTTGCGGGCAAAAATCTGCTCCCAGAATCCATCGAGCAGATGCACGGTCGCGTTCAAGTCGACGTTGTGCCACGTCCAGTCAAGGGTCGAGAGTCCCTTCCATTTGTACCAGGCATCGCCGGAGGCGAACCCGAAAAGGCTGCCCTCCCACCAATCATCGTTGGCACGCCCGGCCACTTCTCTTGCTTTCGCTCCAGCGAATTGGACGATGAAAGAATCCAGATAAGTCGCCCGAGTTAGAGAAGTAAATGTTCCAAAACGAGTCTTGAGTTGGTACTGAATGCCAAGGTCAACACCGCGCGCGTTCTGACGGCCACCGTTGATAAAAGGACTTATGACCTCCGATACGAAGCTCCCTGACGGGTCGAGTATAACCGCTTCTCCAGGCTGGAGTCTGCCGGCTAAAAAGCGTTCAATCACGCTCTGAGGAGAAGCCACCATGACAACGCCCGTCCGCTCGATATCCCACAGGTCAATCGTCAATGTCAATGTACCCGCTGGAATCCACTTCGGCGTATAAACAATACCGCCAGTCCAATTACGGGAATGTTCTGGGCCGAGATGTGGGTTGGGGTTGTTCCGGGTCGCTGTTTCCGGATCGCGGTCGCCCTTGAAGGATGTCGCCGCCAGACCGAAAATTACAGGTCCGTACAGCTCGGTGAGCGAGGGCTCAACGAAGCCTTCACCCCAAGTGCTGCGAAGCGTAAGCTGTTCGTCGAACGGCTGCCAGCGCGCCCCCACTTTAGGCACCAACGAATTTGTGTCGTTATTCTGGAAGGCCTCAAACCGGCCGCCGGCGGAGAACTCCAGCGAGTAGAATCCTGGCACGCGCATGGCAGGACTGGTGATCGGGATAAGCGTTTCCGCATAGAACGCATATTCTTTGCGTCCGGCCTTAATAGGGAACTCTTGCCCCACACCGACTTCGTCTTTATTGCGGTGTTCATCATCCGGATTTTCAGTCAAAGTTTCCCGAATAAACACGCCGCCGAAGGCGAGGCCCACGCCGCCTGCGGGCAAATCAAACAGGTCGGTCGTGTAAATATTTAAGTCCAGTGTCGCTAGTTTGGATGTATTGAGGTCCCTCGCATGTATCGTCGCGAAGTCGATCAATGGTTGGTTGGATGGGATCGGCACCCGATAATCTCCGAATGGATTGTACGGAATAGTGGTTCCGATAAAATCCGCCATGGTGGGATTAAAGATTGAGTCCGCCGCGTTCAAAAGGCGATTGAAGCGCGAGACCGAGACATCTTGAATCTCAGAAATATTCTCGATTTGACTATACCGGAATGCTCCGTCGTAGCCCCAGCTTCCATTAAACAGCTTGTCGCCTTTTACTCCAACCGTAAAAAGCTCGGCGATATTTTCATTATCGATCAAGCGGTCGCCGAAATCGAAAAGGCGTGCACGAGAGCCTCCCGAGATGATCTGCTCAAATGGATTGAATGGATTGTACGCATCCGAAGGCATGCCAGTCTCCGCAAAGGTCGGTGTGTTCGGAGGCTCGACTCCACCCGGCAGAGGGTGATTGGGGGGAATGGCGATTACACCGGACCCCGGGGTTTCGAATGGACCCGTGGCACTTGGCGCAAGTTCGTCATGCGTCTTCACGTCGGCATAATAAAAGTCGCCGAAAATCCGAAACCGATCCTCGCACACCTTGGTTTCGAAGGCCGTATAACCGCCCCACCGTTCCTGGGTGGGAAAAGAACCCGAGAAGGCGTTAAAGTTAAAGCCAGGGAGCAAAGTGAAGACCCCCCGGACACGCCTTCTACTGTAGATCCAGTCGCTTGCCGGAGTCAGCCCATTCGAATTGTCCGGCGGAGTCGCAAATTCAAAACCCCCCGGATTTAAATTCTCTCCGCCAGCGGCGGCCGCCACATCGCTGCTCAACTGAAGATTATACGGGCTTGAGTCGGAGCTCAAAAATGGCGGGCGATTGGAGTTGCCCCGGTCGCGATTGAACATCGAGTTACGGTGGTAGAAAAAGATGTCACCGGTGATACTTGTTTTGTCGTCGCCCGTGCCGAAAAGAATGTCGCCGCTATACTCGCCTGCGTCTTTATCAAGCGTGTCACCATAATACAGGGTCAACTGAGCGCCACGATAGTCTTTATAGAGCTTGATGTTTACCACGCCGGCAACTGCATCCGCTCCGAAAGCGGTGGAAGCGCCGTCCTTCTGAATTTCGATGCTTTGGACAGCGGCAATGGGGATAGTATTCAAATCGAAGAAGGCAGCGCCGGAGGGTGCTGTCCCCGGGTACGGCGCGACACGGCGGCCGTCGATTAGAACCAGTGTGGCGCCCGGGTCGAAGCCACGCAGGGAGACCGAAGCTGCTCCCGCCGGACCGCCCGCGCCGGTCGCGTTATTCTGAACTGGAATGCTGTTCGCACTCGCGATCGGCTGACTCTTGAGAAGCTGTTCCGTAGTGGTGCCTTGACCAGACTTGTTAATCAAGTTGCGATCGAGATTCAATATCGGGTTCAAACCGACTAATTCCGAGGTTGGAATGGCGGAGCCGGTCAGGATCACGCGTTCGATTTCTTCCCCAGTCACGATCACGCGCTCGGCTTCCATCGTGCCGGTTGCGGGAACCGGCGCTGGTTCCTGGGCGAACGCATTTGCCGCGAAAAGGAACGAAGCCCCAACCGTTACTGCACGAGCAGTGCGAACAAATGCTGACCTTGGTAACGGCATAATTCCAGACCAAAGGTCCAATGAAATGCCCCGATTAGAAAAGATCGCACTAAATTTTGCAATCCTAATCGCCACGCAAATCAACCGCTGATTGCACGGATAAAAGCGATTATTTCCCCAATTTAACCCGGCGAAGCCAAATTTCCGCGTAACCTCGCGCCGGATTTTACGCACTACCTCAGTGAACGGCCCGAAATGACCTCCCACGGTGGGAAGCCAAGGAAGGCCAAAACAATAAAAGGAAATAACACTTATGAAAACGACATTAAAAAACAGAACGGCGCTGGTCGCATTGCTCTTTGGTCTAGCTTTGTCACTAGTCCCAACGGTCTATGCGAGCGGCCCCTTCGCTACGAACTATACCAATGCAAGCCTCACTGGCGTTTATGGCTACAGCTCAGACGGCTGGCACTTAGGATCTAGCAATCCGTCTAATAGCACGACAAACATTCCGCTCGATGCCGCCGGCGTTATGTGGTTTGGCGGCAATGGCACGTTTAAGTTTCATGATACCGCCGATCTGGGCGGCTTCGTCATTCAACGTGGCACTGCCGATAACCCGATTGTCGGAACCTACACAGTGAACCCGGATGGCACTGGCACGCTGCAATACTTCAGCAACGGCGCTAACCACACGCGGGCCTTCGCCATCGTTGACGGTGGCAGGGAATTGCAGCTCGCCGGAGCCGACGGTCTAGATACCTCCCGCGGCGTCGCAAAGAAACAATAACGACGCTGGTGCGGGCATATCATGCACGCTTGACATCTCCCGACATGCGAGGGTCAAGCGTGCGGTAAGGGAGTTAGCTCCAATGGCGCTTGCGTGATCGCGAGGCTGGAAGCTCACTCACGGCACCCTCCTTGCCATCCGAGAATTCGATGCAACAGCGTGACCCTCGAAATTACGCCGGCGCGCAACTTTCCGCGTAACCTTGCATCGGATTTTACGCACTACCTCAGTGAACGGCCCGAAATGACCTCCCACGGTGGGAAGCCAAGGAAGGCCAAAACAATAAAAGGAAATAACACTTATGAAAACTAAATTAGTTAAGGGCATAATGGCTCCCTTAGTGGTCGCCTGTGCGTCACTCACCATGGTTGCCGCAACGGCGGCCGGGCAGGGCACAATAGGCGGTACACTTCAAGGGACCTGGGACATGCGGATAACTCTAACCGATTGCGCAGGTCACGTGATAAGGAGCTTCCCGTCACTAATAGAATACGCGGCGGGAGGCACCGTGGTGGAGTCGAACGCGGGGACACCGCAGGCTCTGAAGACGCCTGGAGAAGGTGTTTGGAGCCATACCACTGACAATACCTATGCGTTTCGCTTCAAATTCTTCACGTTTGATACTCAGAACATCTTCACGGGCTGGACGATCATTGCGGGGACAACAACCGTGAATCCGACCGGAGACACCAATGCGGGGTCCGCAACCGTCAAGGTCTATAACACAAGCGGCGTCTTACTTGTAAGTCTATGTGCTTCGACTGCTGGCACGAGATTCAAGCTCTGACGGATCATGGGATTTGGTGCGTTCCATCCGCGCCAGATCCCAATATCCGACGACTGCCTCGTCGAAAAACCTTGAGAAGCCGGACATGTAACGCGCAGTGTTCGACGCCTTATTTTTCCATTCCGGCGACGGCATGCATCGAGTGTTCTTGCGCCGCATGATTGTGCAGTGATGGGCGGATGCGCAGAAAAAATTGGAACGCATAGCCGAGATCGTCGCCGTAGTAGCGATCGAGGCGGGCGGGGCGGTCGTTGATGGTAAATTGCGTGCCGAGTCCGATATCCAGACTGTTCCCGTGCGACAAATCGCGGACGTAACCGATCGTATATCCGCTCACCGGAAAGATTCGCGATTCGTCAGGAGGATTGAGAACCAGCTCGTGTCCGGATTTCTCCACGCGTTCCCAGCGCAGATAAACGGTGTCGCGTCCGCGCTGGTAATTTGATTCGATCAGAAACGATTGCGTTTTCCCTTCACCGGTGTCGTGGTTTTGCCCCCAGACGAATGTGTTCGACCAGTTGCTATCGTGTCCAAGCGGCAGATTGTAAATGACCGACGCGGTTGTGCGATGCCGTTTCAGATCTGGCTCGAGTGCTTCGGGGCTTTTGATGTAACCGTACGAAACTTGCAGCGCCAGATTTTGTGTCGGGTTCCAGGAGATTCGGCCACTGTACGAATCGAAGTCCGGTTGATCGAAATTGTAACGGTCTTCGTCTGGCTCGCGGCCAGTGAAAATGCTGCCTTCAATTTTGATCCCGCCGTAGCGGGACCATTGCAACGCAGCGGTCGCGACGCCAAATGTCACATGTGTTGAATCCTGCCAGTGATGTCCCAGCGGCGCGTCGGGATCATCCATGGCCGAAAGCCGATGCATGAAAGTGGGCGGCCCGAGCGCCGGTTCACCCGGATAACCGAAATACAGATAGGCGCTAAAATCGTGATCGAACTTTTGCGACAAGCTTACCGAGAGTTCGTCAAAGAGATCGTGCGGATGTTGCCGGTCGTGCAATGGCTGGTCGTGCCACGACTCGCCGCTTTGGAAAAGAAGCGGGTAGCCGCGCCCACCTTCGGTGAGCGGATCGAGACTCATCATTAAACGGCCGCCCAGTTGTGCGCTGTCGGCGAGCGGATGGGAATACATTCCCATAATCCAGTTCGGTGCATCGATCCGATCGTCGCCACGTCGTGTGCTGACGTTGGTGTAGCGCGGAAAAATCGCGCCGTGCAACATGAGCATGTCCTCGCCCAGCATGAACATTTTGCCATACATCGGCGTGGAATCTGGGACCCACGCTGTCCCGGAGCTTTCGCGGCTCATCGGATCGGCAATGTTGACCGAAGATTGCATCGACATGTGTGTCTCGTGCCCATCATGCATTCCCTGGTCGTGCTCGTGATCGTGCCCGTCGTGTTTCATTGCGGCGTGCATCGAGTGATTGTCGATCTTCGCGTGTGGTTTCGGTTTTTCTTCTTTCAGCGGCACGAGTTTCATGCCGCACTTTGGGCAATTGCCGGGATGGTCCATCAAGACCTCGGGATGCATCACGCAGGTGTACTTTTGCGCTGAGGCCGAGGGCGTGGGCGAAGGATTCGCCATTCCGTTTATCGCTGCGGAAGTCATTGCGGCGGCAATTAGAATTAAAATTTGTTTGTGCATGTTGATGTTGAAATTGAAAATGAAAGAAATGCGCGAACGCGCGGCCCAAAGCAGCGCGACAGACATGTGTAGAGGCGGCTGTCTCAGCCGCAGTGAGTTTGCGCGTGAAGACCGCGCCCCTACTAGCTAGGCGAGAAATGGCGGAGCGTGTGCGAGGATGCTCCGCTGCAAAATCAATTCAGCGAAACTTCGCACGCCGGGCGGTCCGGTGTCGAGCAACAGCGGCAACAATGCATTTCGCGAAGTTACGATGAGCGCTAATTTTTCGAAGTAAAGATCGATATCAGAAAAGCTAGTGTGGTCGCGCATCCAGCTTTTCGCTGCGGTCGACACAACCGCGCGCAAAATCTTGCAGCACTGTACTTGGGTCGATTGCTCCTTTTGCTTTGCGGGCTTGGAATGAAATGGGCATTCGCTCTGCGACGGTTCGCTTTTGGTTGCGACCGCACCGAACGCGCAATGATTCGAGATCGCCAGCCACGAACAGATGGCAATCACAACGGTTGTGGATCGTCCAAAATTCCGTTGCCCTGTCGCTGTCATGCTCGATTTCAATCGTCCACGTGTCGCCGACGCTCAAATGTTTTCTTCCGTATCAACGATTGGCCCAATGGCGGGCGGGATTGCTTCCGGCGGCATGGCTCCACCAGAGGCATCCGGGGTCGGACTGGCTTCGCCGAATTGCGGCTGCTCGACCCGCGTCGCCAACAGCATCGCAGTGAACAGCAACGCGGCTGCGAGATAATACGGCGCGCCGGGCACATAAAACGAATGCTTCGGATTGATGAACCAGGCGAATATTCCCGAGAACAGGAACGGCCCGATGACGAACGCGATGGAGCGCAGACTTTGGATCGCTCCCTGCAATTCGCCCTGCTCCCGTTCGCTCACGCGGTGAGTCATCATTCCCTGCGCTGCTGGAAAGGAAATGTTCCACATCGAAATTACCGGGATCGAGGCAATGTAAAGCCCGCCGGTTCTGGCCAAGCCGGCAATAACCATTCCGACTGCGCCGAAAAATTGGCCGATGTAAAGTGTGCGCCGTTCACCGAGCCACGCGACGATTCGTCCGGTGAGTCCGCCAGAAATCGCCGCCGTGAAGACCCCTACAACTGCCAGAGAAATACCGATTGTAGTTTGGTTCCAGGCGTAACGATAAATCGCATAGAGCGCCCAGATGACGAAAACTTCGTGCGAGACATAGGCGAGAAATTGGAGCGTGGCGAGCTTCCACAATTCGGAATGCGACCGAAGTAAGACGAGTGAGCCGATCGGATTGGCGCGGCGCAACGTGAATTCTTTGCGGTGTTCATGCCGCAGCGATTCCGGCACAAACAAAAATCCGTAGAGCCAATTCGCCAGGCTAAATCCGGCAGCAACCCAGAACGGCAAACGGGGACTGATGTCTCCCAGCGGCCCGCCAATTGCCGGACCAAGAATAAAACCGACACCGAACGCGACGCCAATCATTCCGAAGGCGCCGGCGCGTTTTTCTTTTGGAACGACATCGGAGATGTAGGCCATGGCTGTGGGAATGCTGGAGGCAGAAATTCCGGAAATGATGCGGCCGACAAATAGCCAGCCGATTGTCGGCGAGAGCGCCATGACAATGTAATCGAGCCCCAGCCCGAGGTTCGACAATAAGATGACTGGTCGCCGTCCGAACCGATCCGACAATACGCCGAGCACGGGCGAAAAGAAAAACTGCATCGCCGCAAAAATAGTGCCGAACCATCCCAGCCAGGTCGCCGCGCTCACCGCATTTCCGCCACGGAAATCGAGAATCAACTTGGGCAGAACCGGCGCAATCAGCCCCAGCGCCAGCATGTCGAGCATGACTGTGATGAAAATAAAAACAACCGCGGCTTTGCGTGCTTTCATTAGATCGAACGTTGCAAGATCGACATCGAACCCGCGGATCGCACTTCATTCAAGTGCGATTTCTGAAAATCAAATCTGCAGCAATCTGTGTTAATCTGTGGCTCGATTCCGATGACGCCACTCTCTTATCTCTCGCCGAAAACGGAAGTCCGGGAGAGCACGATTCACGGGCGCGGCTTATTTGCGACGGCCGACATTGCCAAAGACGAGATCGTCGCGGTGAAAGGCGGGCACATCGTCGATCGCGAAACATTGCGCGGCAAAATCACGCCGCGGCTGGGGCCAGTTGAGATTCAAATCGACGACCACCTTTTCATTGCACCGGTCACGAGCGAAGAGCGTGAAGGCTCGATGCTTTACAGCAACCATTCCTGCGATGCCAATCTGGGCATGCGCGGCGAGATCACTTTTGTGGCGATGCGCAATATCCGCGCCGGCGAAGAGTTGACTCACGATTGGGCGACCACGGATGACGATGATTATTCGATCGCGTGCAAATGCGGTTCTCCGAAATGCCGGGAAATTCTTACCGGCAAAGATTGGCAACGACCGGAACTGCAAAAGCGCTACGCGGGCTATTTTTCAGCGTATCTCGCGCGGAAGATCGCGGCGGGGCCAGATGCTGCCGAGCCGACCAACTAATCCACGGCTCCGTAAAGCGTCGCCCTACCGACATCTACAGCGCGTCAAAAATTCGTTAAGCTTCGGCGGTGCAAAGCCAGGAGGTGAAGGAGAGGTTCCCTCGCTTCGCTCGGGATGACAGCGCGATATCAGTACCGATAATGCTCCGATTTAAACGGTCCGTCGACGGGAACACCAAGATACTCCGCTTGTTTTTGCGAAAGTTTGGTGAGTTTGACGCCGATTTTTTCCAGGTGCAGGCGCGCGACCTCTTCATCGAGTTTCTTCGACAAAACGTAAACACCGACTTTGTAGGTGCCTCGATTTTTCCAGAGATCGAGCTGGGCGAGCACCTGATTGGAAAATGAGTTCGACATGACGAAGCTCGGGTGACCGGTGGCGCAGCCGAGGTTCACGAGCCGCCCTTCAGCCAGCAGAAAAATCTCGTGGCCGTCGGGAAACGTGTACTTGTCTACCTGCGGCTTGATGTTCGTGCGCTTGACGCCAGGCGCGGCGTTCAGCGCATCCACTTGAATCTCGTTGTCGAAGTGTCCGATGTTCGCGACGATGGCTTGATCTTTCATTCGCTGCATGTGCTCAAGCGTAATGATGTCGAGGTTACCCGTGGCGGCGATGTAAATGTCGCCGCGGCCGAGCGTGTTCTCGATCGTAGTGACCTCGTACCCTTCCATCGCAGCTTGCAACGCGTTGATCGGATCAATCTCGGTAATGACGACGCGCGCCCCCTGCCCGCGCAAAGATTGTGCGCAGCCTTTGCCGACGTCGCCATAACCGCACACGACCGCGACTTTCCCGCCAATCATAACGTCGAGCGCACGGTTCAATCCATCGACCAGCGAATGGCGGCAGCCATAAAGATTGTCGAACTTCGATTTCGTGACGGAATCGTTGACGTTGATGGCTGGAACAAGCAGCCGGTTCTCCTGATGCATTTTATAAAGGCGATGGACGCCGGTAGTCGTCTCTTCGGAAACGCCACGCCACTCTTTCACGATCTCGTGCCAGCGGTAAGGATTCTCGCGCTGGATTTCGAGGAGCAAATCTTTAATGACCTGCTCTTCTTTGTTCGCCGACTTACTCTTTGCCCAATCGCTGCCCTCTTCGAGCTCGTAACCTTTGTGGATAAGCAACGTAGCGTCGCCGCCATCATCGACCACAAGCTGTGGTCCCTTGCCGTCCGGATGTGAGATCGCGTGATAAGTGCACCACCAATAATCCTCAAGACTTTCGCCTTTCCACGCGAAAACGGAGACGCCTGACCTCGCGACTGCCGCCGCAGCGTGATCTTGCGTTGAGAAAATGTTGCAGCTGGCCCAACGCACGCTCGCGCCAAGATCGTTAAGTGTCTGAATGAGCACCGCGGTTTGGATCGTCATGTGCAATGAACCAGTGATGCGCACTCCGGCTAGTGGTTTGCTCGCCGCGTACTTTTCGCGGATGGCCATGAGACCCGGCATTTCCTTTTCTGCGATCGCAATTTCTTTGCGACCCCAGTCCGCCAGACCGATGTCCTTTACTTTGTAATCCGCTTTCTCGCGTTCAATTGCCGATGTTTTCATTTCTATTCCAAATCTACCCTGCTGCCTTTCTTAGCGCGTCCGCTTTATCGGTGCGTTCCCAGGTGAGCGCATCCAGATCGTCGACGCGGCCGAAGTGACCATAGTTGGTTGTTTTGCGATAAATCGGCCTGAGCAGGTTGAGCTGCTTGATGATCTCGGCGGGTTTGAAATTGAAAACTTCCCAGATCGCGCGCTCCAATTTTTCCTCGTCCACTTTGCCGGTGCAAAATGTATCGACGCTGACACTCACAGGTTCCGGATGGCCGATCGCATAAGCGAACTGGACTTCGCAACGGTCCGCCAATCCGGAAGCGACAACATTTTTCGCGATCCAGCGTCCCATGTAAGCTGCGCTGCGATCAACTTTGCTCGGATCCTTTCCGGAAAACGCTCCGCCACCGTGCCTGCCCATACCGCCGTAGGTGTCGCAAATAATCTTGCGCCCGGTAATGCCGGCGTCGCCTTCCGGGCCGCCGATGACAAACCGGCCAGTGGGATTAATCAGGTAGGTCGTTTTCTCGTCGATCCATTCAGGTGGCATCACTTTTTTTATCAGGAGCTCGATCAAGGTTTCGCGGACTTCTTTTTGTTTCACCTCGGCCGCGTGCTGCGAAGAAACCACCACGGTTGTGGCGCGCACAGGCTTGTAGCCGTCATACTCGATCGAAACCTGGGTCTTGGCGTCGGGTCGCAGCCACGGGATTTCGCCGGACTTGCGCAATCGCGTGAGTTCACGCCCAAGTTTGTGCGCGAATGAAATGGGCGCCGGCATCAGTTCCGGCGTTTCATCGCACGCAAAACCGAACATCAGCCCTTGATCTCCAGCCCCTTGCTCGGCCGTGCCTTTGCCTTCAGCCGCCGCTTGATCGACACCCTGCTTGATGTCGCGCGATTGCTCGCTCATCTCCCAAATCACACGGCAGGTGTCGGCGTGAAACATGCAATCGCCGTTCACATAGCCGATGCTCCGGATAGCGTCGCGGACCCGCTCTTCAAAATCCAGTTTGGTGTTGCTAGTGATCTCGCCCGCGAGCACAACCAGGTTGCCTTTCGCGAGCGTTTCGCAAGCGACACGGCTCAGCGGATCTTGTTCGAGGCAGGCGTCAAGGATGTAATCACTGATGGTATCGCAAACTTTGTCGGGATGACCTTCCGTGACCGATTCGGAGGAAAAGATGTAACGATGGGACATAATAAAAAGGTGATTCGTTGAAAAGGTTACAAGGTTACAACGTTAAAGCGGATCAGCTGTGCGATTTCATGGGTCCAACCGTTGTAACGATGTAACATTTTAACAATGCAGCGTCGTCCAACGACATATTGACCAATCATGATACGTCGATATATCGTTGGACGTTCCGATGGCGTCAACCATAAATTTCCTGCGACTGCTCGCCGACCCAACTCGTTTGCGTCTGCTCCTTCTTCTCGAACAGGAAGAACTTTCGGTGGCAGAGCTGCAACAAATTTTAGGCATGGGACAGTCCCGCATCTCAAGTCATCTCGCGCAATTAAAACGCGCCGGGGTGGTGGAAGATCGGCGGGCCGGAAAAAATGTTTACTATGGCGCCAGTGAAAATGGACAGGATTCACGCCGGGCGCGGATCGCGGAGTTGACCCGGACGCTCGCACGCGAATTGCCGGAAACATCGCGCGATCGCACCAGCCTCAAACTTGTTCTGCGCAAACGTCAGGACAAAGCGCGCGAGTACTTCGATGAACTCGCGGGAAAATTTGGGCGGCGTTACTGCCCGGGCCGGTCGTGGCAGGCGCTGGCGCACGCTCTCATCACGCTGCTGCCACGGCTGACCGTAGCCGATCTTGGCGCCGGTGAAGGAACGCTTTCACAGTTGCTGGCGAAAAACGCTCGCAAGGTTATCGCAATTGATAATTCGCCGAAAATGGTAGAGTTCGGGTCCCAGCTCGCAAAAAAACACGGCTTCAACAATCTTGAATACCGGCTTGGCGACATCGAAGAACCCCCGATCGCAAACAACAGCGTCGATCTTGCGATTTTAAGTCAGGCGTTGCACCACGCCATTCATCCGCAACAGGCCATTGGGGCGGCACATCGTATTTTGAAACGCGGCGGCCGGCTGGTCATTCTCGACCTTCTGAGCCATCGCTTCGAGCGGGCCCGCGAATTATATGCCGACCACTGGCTGGGCTTTAGCGAAGTGCAGTTGCATCAATTTTTGGAGAAAAATGGTTTCCGCGAGATTGAAGTGAGCGTCGTCGCGCGAGAAAAACAGAGCCCGTATTTTCAAACCGTCTTCGCCACAGGCGTAAAGTGAACGCGGTTATGCGTTTTCGTGTCTATATTTCTGCCGTTGAACTATAATCCTAGCGAACCCAAATCTGTTGCTATGAGCGGCTTCTTCGAGGAAGTGAAACGGCGCAAGGTTTACCGCGTGGCGGCAGCCTACGTCATCGCTGCCGGCGGTATTATTCAGTTGGCCTCTGCCGCGTTTCCGGCGTGGGAATTGCCAAACTGGACGTTGCGTCTGGTGATCGTCCTGTTACTCATCGGGTTCCCGATCGCGCTGCTTCTCGCGTGGGCTTTTGATGTCACACCGCAAGGTATAAAGACGACGCCAGCTTCCGCCCCCAAAGCAAATCTGCGGCGCAATTTACTTGTGCTCGTCGCCGCGGGCGTGCTCGTTTCCGCAATCGCCGGATTTTTTCTTCTTCTCCCCCGCGCTTCCGCGCACAAGATCGACAAGTCGATTGCGGTATTGCCGTTTGAGAATTTGAGCGACGACAAGGAAAACGCCTACTTCGCCGATGGCATTCAGGACGACGTCCTCACCAATTTGTCGAAGATTGGCGATCTGAAAGTGATATCTCGTACATCGGTCATGCCCTATCGGGGGAAAGCGTCCAACGTTCGTGAGATCGGAAAGGCGCTGGGTGTGGCTACCATCCTCGAAGGCAGCGTTCGCCGCATCGGAAATCGGGTCCGCGTCAATGTGCAATTGATTAACGCCGAGAACGACCAGCACATTTGGGCGGAAGATTACGATCGTGATTTGACCGATGTATTCGCGATTCAGACCGATCTCGCAAAAAAAATCGTGGGTGAACTGCAGGCCAAATTGTCTCCCGCCGAACAAGCGCTAATGGAACGCAAGCCTACGGAAAACGGCGAAGCCTATCTCGCTTTTGTCCAGGCGCACAATCTTTTTGTGGCCGGCGTTGAGGACATCGGGAAATTGAAGCAAAGCGAGCAGCTTTATGCGCGGGCCATCGAGCTCGATCCGAAATTTGCGCTCGCTATCGCGTGGTACTCGCAGTTGGAAAGTTGGATCGTCCACACCTTCGATCCAACACGGGAACGGCGCGAAAAAGCCCGCGCTCTCGCGGACCAAGCGTTGCAATTGCAGCCCGACCTGCCGGAGGCCCACCTCGCGCTGGGATTTTCGCAGTATTACGGCGACAACAATTTCGAAGCGGCGCTGAAAGAATTCGAAATCGCACAGCGCGGTTTGCCTAACGATGCCGAGGGTTATCTCGCTCTCGGCGCGATCCAGCGTCGCCTGGGAAAATGGTCGGAATCCACCGCCAGTCTCGAGAAGGCTGCCAGTCTAAATCCCAAAGACAGCTGGGTGTTACAGAATCTCGCTTTCAACTACGAGATGCTGCGAGATTTCGATGCGGCTAACAAAACGATCGACCGCGGCCTTCAAATTAACCCAACAGGGTTCGGACTTTGGGAGATCAAGTCCAAGCTGGCCATCGCCGAAAAAGGGGATCTGAGCGTTTCGGAGAGAGCATTTCAGACGCTGAAATCGATGCCGCTTAGCGACGAGAACAAACTTAGGATCGCCGGCGCGCGCGCGGACGTTTTTCTTTTGGAACGAAAATACAAAGAAGGATTGCGCGAAGCGGAAAGCCTGCCGGACGATCTCTTCGGCACCGGATTCGAGCAGCACTTGAGTGGCAAATATTATCTCATCGGCTTTGCGCGAAAGGCGCTTCAGGACGAAGCCGGCGCGCGAGCCGCCTTCCTGAAGGCAAAAGGCCTCCTCGAAGCACAACTGAAAAAAAGTCCCGATGCGGCGGACATGCATATTCAGCTCGCGAAAGTTCTCGCCTATCTCGGACAAAAAAATGCCGCGCTGGCTGAAGCGCAGCGCGCTGCCGAATTGCGTCCGGAAACCAAAGACGCCTTTGGCGGGCCGGAAATCACGGCCGGCGTGGCCGAAGTTTATTGCATCGTGGGTGAAAGCGGCCGGGCAATCGAGGTTCTGGATGGTTTGTTGAGCCGGCCGAGCGGTATGACCGTGCCGCTTCTTAAACTTGGTCCGGCATGGGACCCGTTGCGAAACGATCCGCGCTTTCAAGCTTTGATCGACAAGTACGGTGCGAAAGCTTAGCGCCGCGCTTATTTTTCTCGTCGCTGCGGCGACGACAGGGCGGCCGGATTGGACGGTAACCTCTGCGCAGACCGAAGGACCGCGCGATGGCGTGCAACATCGGCACATTGTTCTGACAGATCTTGAAACGAGGGCGCACGCGATTGTCGATCTTGCGTTCTTTTCCGCGAAATCGTATACCCTGCGGTTGATCGATCAACCAATCCCGCCGCGGCGCGATCTTGCAGACGTGATGGAGCAAGAAAGATGTTTAGCCGGCGTAAACGGCGGATATTTTAGTCCCGATTACGCGCCGATCGGTTTGGTGATTGTCGATGGGAGAACGATCACGCCGCTGCGGCGAGCGCCATTGCTCACCGGCGTGCTCACTGCATCATTGCGCGGGGTGCAAATCATGCGCACTCGCGAATTTCCGCGGCAACAAAAATTTAACGCCGCGGTTCAATGCGGACCGTTCCTTGTCGATCTTGGCCGACCCGTCCGCGGTCTGGAAGAGACGCACCAGGCGCGACGAACTTTCGCGGCGGTCGCTAAACCGGATCGCGCTGCGCTCGGATTTTGCTCGGAGATTTCGCTCGCTAGCCTGGCGGAAATTCTGGGCTTCGTGCAGCTCGCGGACGATTTCAAAGTATCGCGTGCCCTGAACCTCGATGGTGGGTCGTCAAGCGGGTTTTGGTTCGCGCGAGAGGGCGATGCATTTTCGGTTCCTGAACAAAAGACCGTGCGTGATTTTGTCGCAATTGTACCGAAATAATTACGGATGCGTACGTTTGGCGGCTTCAAATCAGGCAATCGATTTTTTTACGGCGAAATGCGCAGGGATGACGTGCATCTGCTCGGGCGGCCATATTGGATCGACATAGAACCAACAGGCGAAGTGCGAAAACTCGCTGAGGTAGATGTCGATCTTCCGGTTGCGCCATCGAAGTTGATCGCGGTCGGGCTCAATTACTCGGATCACATCGCGGAAATGAACCGGACGCCCTTGGGCTCGCCGCTGATCTGGTTTAAAGCGCCGAGCTCGCTTCTGCCA
>Ga0193750_1000237_pt1 | contig 15707 bp, 13 predicted proteins | sample L1c1metaG_FD_160569 | JGI IMG/M metagenome (GOLD analysis project Ga0193750, IMG submission 160569) | Soil microbial communities from a riparian zone of the East river system, Colorado, United States - L1c1 | ecosystem: Environmental > Terrestrial > Soil > Riparian zone | place: USA: East River... | reverse complement strand
CGGTGTCCCCCGCTTCGATGCCGGCATTTTCCGCCGCCATGTAACCGGTCGGGAAAATATCGGAAAGGAAAAGCACCTGCTCGTCAGTTAGCGAATCGTTCTCGATCTTGATTGGGCTTACGTCAGCGAAGGGCACCCGCAAATATTCCGCCTGCCCTCCAGGGTAATGCCCCGTCAAATGCGAGTAGCCGAACAAACCTGCTGGCGCGTGCCCCATTATTTTCGCGGCCTTCTCCGCGTCGCGATTAGTCGTGTCGCAGCACGAATAAAGTTCCTTCTCACAGAAGAAGCAGGAGCCACACGCAATGGTAAACGGCACCACGATCCGATCGCCTATCCCGAATTTAGTAATCGCGGTACCGACTTCGACCACTTCGCCCATCGGTTCATGGCCGAGGATGTCACCGTCCTCCATCGTCGGCATATACCCATCGTAAAGATGTAAATCCGATCCACAGATAGCCGTGGAAGTGATCTTGACGATCACATCACGCGGGTCTTCGATCCTTGGATCGGGAACGCTATCGCAGCGCACATCACTTTTGCCATGCCAAACCAGTGCTCTCATAATTTTCCTCGTTTTAGGCTGTCACGAACTGCGCGCGGGGCCGACGCGATTTATCTGTTACTTTCGCCTGCCCGAAGAAACGCAAACGCCCGCGATCTATTGTCTGCACCCTCTCATAATCGAACAGGCCGCGGGTGATCTGTTGTTAGCTACGCGAGCCTGCCATCGACCGACGACTGACCGTCCGATCCGAGTAGTCGATCCGACGATCCTCGTGGCGTTTACGCATCAAACCGGTCAGACCAAGCAAGCCTAGCAGCCCGATCCAGCCGTAATTGTGATGCTCGCGCCGGTCTCCACGATCATCAGCCACTGTTGTTTGGCTCGATGTGGTCGCGTTGGTCGCAGGCGAAGCGGACGCTTGCCCGTACGCCGCCAACGGTGATAGTGAAAGCGCAATAGCCATAGCAGCATACGCGCAGAGTTTTCTATTTTGATTATTCATTACAATAGCTTCGCTTACGGCGCACAGTGCAGTCGTCTGGCTGATGGGTAGGGATTTGAACTAGACGTCTATCCGTGGGATTACCATCCTTACTACGTCTACTATCCATACGATTAGTACGCTGGTTATTATCCGGACGTTGCACCCACGCTGAAACATGTTGCCGACCGCTTGCCCCATTTACTCCGGATTCATTTTGAGAAAAGTAAAGCCGAACCCGCGCATTATGGAATTAGCGTTATAGCTGGAACCGCAACTTGTAACCGTCTGCTTTGCCCCACACTAAAGTTGGTTTTCGGTGCGGTCCGACCCAAGCTGCTTGACGAGCTTGTTATAGAGGCCCAGAATCAGGAACGTTGGTGCCCATTGGCCTACAAACACAGCGTCTTTGTCCCGTCCGATTAGTTTAAGTGTGAGAGAGGCCGCAATCGACCCGCCCGCGGCCCAAAGAAAGGTATCTGAGGGAAGCTTGGCCGTCTGTTCTTCTATGGCCTTGGCGAGTCTGCCTTCCCTGTGATCATTCCGTCTATCTATCGTTGTTCCAGTCATCATATAGCCTAGTTACGCGCGCGGCCTGCGTTTTGGTTGTCGCGCGACTAGAGGCGCCGACAGGCAGTTCGGTGTCGGGCAAAGAAATCGTACTGAGCCGTGCCCGCGCGTCCCGCCCACAAGTTGCACCTGCCGGCCGCTAAAAGTCTTGCCGCAACAGCGGCACACGCGGTTATCGTCTAGAGATTCCCATCCGCGGCCACCGTCCAGGCAGCGTAACCAGCGTAATTTATCTTCGGCTTCCGCCTCGATGGCACTTTCGGTTTGCTTGTTTCAGCGTGTCTTGTTATGCGTGACGGCGCAATCGCGAGGCGCCGTATCGCGTCATCGGTCCAAATTCGTATGCGCGCGTACGTAAATGTCTTTCGCCGCAAAGTGTCGAGCGCCGGCCTGAACTAACCACGCAACCCACGCTCTCGCCCTTCAATCGCTCGCCCGACGATGTGACACGGCTCATTAACGCTGCAGAGGCGATTTAGTTGTATGGACTCAAGTACAAAAGATAAGGCTAAAGGCGGACTTCACGAAGCGAAGGGCACGATTAAGGAGAAAGCTGGGGAGGCGACCAATAATCCTGACCTGCGCGATCGCGGTACGGCGGAGAAGGCAGGTGGAAAGATTCAAAGCAAAGTGGGCGACATCAAGAAAGTGTTCGGGAAATAACCGGAAAGCCAACAACTTAGAGCAAGGGAAACGCGATGAACGAATCTTATACACCGTTTGAACCCCAAATCGGCGCGGTCCCGAAGTCCGACGAAAAGCCGACGATCGGAACGGAGACGACGAACCCCTCGATAAACTTCGAAAGCGGCAAAACACAGACGGGCAGCGCTACCGACGACGTTAAGGCCGCCGCTCGCGCGACAGCGGATGAGTATCGAGGTAAAGCCGAGCAGGCTTTGAGCGATGCCCAGAAACGTGTGCAGTCGTTCCAGAAAGAGATCGAACAGGAAGTTCGCGAGAAACCAACAAAAGCCGTCTTTACCCTGCTTGGCATCGGGTTTTTGCTTGGCTTGATCTTTCGACGGCGTTAGGTCCGACCGATCTTAGTTGAGTTTTGTGTCACCCAGCTGCCTAAAATTCGGCAGATTTGGATGACGTGGGTTTCCGTGTAACCGGGTAACGGAACGCAATTTGCATAGTTGAGACTACTGCTGACAAAGTGGGATAAAACATCGGTTTTACTGAGAAAACCTGTTCGCTCCGGTGAACTATGAGGACCGAGTTACAGGTGCTATTGGGGCGAGGACTTCATTATTGACGGCTACATCCCCGGTTAACTTAAGCGCGCGTTGACGACCGCAATCGCGAGGTCGCGTGCGGGATTGGCCCACCATAACTACGAGCGGGCCGGGAGTTAGACCGGCCTAGTTAGTGCGCGCGAATCGGCGATCAATTCAGCGTAGGTTCGCGAAGGCTCATCACCGTGTTCATCGTATGCTATTCGAGCCGTCCCTTGATCGTAATCAATCGAGAACAGTCCAAACCGCGGCGTGTACGTCCCCCATTCGTAGTTGTCGAATAGCGACCAATACAAATACCCAAAGAGGGGTATGCCGCGCTTGCGAATCCGATCTACTTCGTGGACATGCAGGCGCAAGAATTGACTGCGTGTCATGCCATCGCGTCGGGGCGATTTGGTTTCGCCCTGTCTATGTCGCAGTGCCATTCCACTCTCCGCAATGAGAATTGGTCGATCGTACGCCTCGTGATAAGTCTCACAAAAAAATTGTAGGCCCCGAGGAAGGATACGCCAATCCCACCACTTACTGGTGATCGCGTTCATCAAGCGGGCACGAAGTGATCTGTCGCTCAGTTCATGATCCCACCAGACCGGCAGACGAAAAAGATGCGCCGCGAACGGGTCATAGTAATCGAGGCCGATGTAATCGAAAAGACACTTTCTCTTGGAACCATAGATTGCTTCGAGAAGCGGCTCTACTTTTGCCGGTGAGAAAAGGCGGCGTCCTAGTTGATCGCTGATGCTTTTGATAAAGGTGCCGAAGTAGTAAGGAAGGTCTTTATGAAGCGGTAATGAAGCCTGCTTCAAAGCGACGGCGAACGCTCGTGCCTGCGCAACGACGTAATGTCCTACCTCGGCGCGCGGGACGCCTTTCCGGGGTAGATCCAAAAGATCCAACCAGAGTTTATCAGACCAATAAAGATCACTGCAGTAGTTGTTCACGCTGACGGCGGGTGTCGGCCATCCCCGCTCTTCATACAACTCGCGAATGGCGTTATAGGCCAGGATATGTGCACGAAACAACTGGTTGTACGCCAGCATCACATTCCCGAGGCCTCGGGGGGCCTTGCTAGGAAATTGGTTCCCGAGATAGGTATTTAGCACAAGCATGTTTGGCTCGTTGATCGTAATAAGGAAGCGAATCGGTTTCGACTGATGTCGCTCGACCAGTCGGGAGTTAAGATGAAGCAGGCTGGTTTGAACAAACTCAACGAACAGGCCGGCAGTTTCCGGAGACAACCAAGGATCCTCGCCGAGCCAGGCGGGATGCACGAAATGATGCAAAGTGACAACCGGTTCCATGTCCGAATTGCGGCACTCCGCTAGCATTTCGGCGTAATGATCGAGCGCGGCGAAATCGAATGGGGGCGGGGCGCCCGGCGCGGCGGTGAGTGTGGGCTGAACTCGGCTCCACTCGATGCCGAGACGGAACGCGTTTAATCGTAAACTCCTTGCGAGCCGGAAATCTTCTGCATAATGACTCCAAAATTCCACCGCTCGACCGACCGGCGTGACGTCCCCACGGCGCTCAGCTTCCGCCCAATTTGTTTGCGGTTCGCCTGCGCCATTATAACCGCCCTCCGATTGATAGGCGGAAGTAGCTACCCCCCAAAGAAATTCGCCTCCGGCGATCTCTTCCATGTCTGCTCGATCAGACCGCGACTTCGCTTGAAGCGGCTTGAGCAATCTCTTCGCGTTTTTTCGCGCTCAAGTGCAGAGGACGCAAATTATCGTCGAGTAGGGTATTCACAATCACTTGCGCGGAATCGGGTCTCCCGAGCTTGCCCGCCAAGGTCCGCATCTGTTTAAGGCGGGTTGGATGATCGAGCAACTGGTCGATCTTATAGGGCAGCGTTACTAAATCGTTACATTTAATTGCAACGCCCTCCTCAAGCAGATGGTCACTATTTCGTTCCTCCTGTCCTGGGACGGGCGAGACGATCACCATCGGCAAGCCGCAGACTAACGCCTCTGAGGTCGTTAGGCCGCCTGGTTTGCCGATAAATAAGTTTGATGCCCGCATCAATTCCGCCATCCGATCGCTGTAGCCGAGAACACAAAAATTGTCATCTCCTTCAACAATCTCTTCAACTTTTTCGCGAAGGGCATCGTTGCGACCGCAGATAATGATGGATTGCGTTTTATGCCGCAATTGCTTTAGACGTGTCACAATCATTTCCGTGGGACCCACGCCCAGCGCCCCCGCCGATACAAGCAAGGTCGTTAGCTTCGGGTTGAGCCCATAGCTTTGACGCACGTCGGCGATGTCGATAGGTTCCGAGAACTTGGAATCGATGGGAATTCCAGACACGGTGATCCGGCCGCCGGGCAATCCAAGTGCCTCGAGGTGAACTTTGGTTTCGTCGCGCGCGACAAAGTAGCGATGAAATACTCGCGATAGCCACATCGCGTGAAAATCGAAATCGGTGACGACGATCGAAAGGTGAGCGCCCAGTTTTCCACTTTGGATGAGATGCGAGATGATGCCGGCGGGCATAAAATGCGTGCATACGATAAAGTCAGGTTTGAATTCCCGAATCAACGTTACCAACGGGCCGGTATTTAACCGGTCGAGTCGTATTCGAACGGCATCTGTTTTCCACGGCTCATCGCTATTTTTGTAAAACCACCCAAGCAAGCCCGGCGTGGCGTGGATCATCGTCTCGTAGAGCTTCGAATAAAAGTCGCGGAAAAGTTTATTAGTAAAGGTGAGTGCGTCCTCATGGCGAACCTCCGCAACGCGGTTGTCACTGTGAAAAGCTTTTTCAAGGGCGGTGGCTGCAGCGATATGTCCCGTTCCGGCGCTAGTAGAAATGATGAGAATACGTTTTTTCATGGATTCAGAGAGTTACAAGCGACGCAGCATGGATTGATCGTACTCAGATGGCGTGGGTCCGATTGAAAGCCGGCCTCCGTATGCCTTCCGTCATGCGCGTCAGCTTTTCGTTACCTTTTGCCTGATGGGCAACGTGCATTCCACAAGCGTGCCGCGGTGCAATCCGGTCGAGATTGTTAGCGTGCCTCCTATGACGCTCGCCCGATATTTCATGTTCTGAAGTCCCATACCCCGCGATGCGCTATTCTGCCGAAAACCCTTACCGTTGTCGCGAATGGTTAGAATACCTTTTCCGGGGGATGTGGATTTCAATGCGATTTTGATCTTGTTCGCTCGCGAATGCCGGGTCGCGTTTCCGACTGCCTCTTCCGCGATACGGTAGACATGCAAGGCAACGGATTTTTTCAAATCTAACCTTTCCGTACGTGGCCAGGTAAATTCAACATGCGTCGGAACCCTTGCAGCCAATTCTTCGAGGGCGGCTGGAAGTCCCTGGTTCGTTAAGGTTACGGGATGTAATCCCCGCGAGAGATTTCGAGCAACACCTATTGCATCGACTAGCGATTTCCCAACCTTTTCCAACTGCGTTCGGCCTGGCGTGCCATTCGGGAGTTCCTTTACTATCATTTGCAACGTCACGCCTGCCGCGGCCAGACGTTGGGAGAGATCATCATGTAAATCCCGACCAAGCCGTTCGCGCTCTTGCTCAATCGCTGTCAGTAACTGTTCCTCTAGCCGTCGACGGTGTTCCACTTCGACTGCGATCACGGCAAGCGCCTTCGCAAGCTCAACGCCGGAAGGATCTGCGTCGAACCCGTTCTTATTGTTATCGATGGCGCGAGCAACTTTCGCAAAGCCGATAAGAACGCCTGCGGTATCAAACAAAGCGGAAACCGTGTCGTGAACCTGAAGTTCTGACCCATTCTTATGGAGATTTGTTCTTACGCTAACGCTTTCACCAGTTCGCGTGGCGCACGCCAACTCCTTTTCAAACGTGCCGGCCACTCGGTCTTTTTTGTTGAAAACCATGCCCCCAGACCGGCCTACCACCTCTTCACGACTATATCCTAACAGCTCATAGATGCCTCGATTCCAAGTCATGATCATGCCCTTTGGATTTAGCATGAAAATGGCATAACGCCTGACGCCCTCGACAAGCGTGCGATACCGCTCCTCGCTCTCCACCAGAGCTGCCACAACTTTGCGGTAAGATGGTTTTGCCGTGAATGGATGTTTCATTGAAGTCCTTGCTTGATTCGCGGGCAGGATCTCAAGTGACTGCGTGGATTACAATCGGTCGGGCGCGACCGCGCTCCTAGGTGGAAACCATAGTGGCCTCCTTATGTCTTATTCGACGTAGTCTAACAATCCGCGCATTGACCTGGTCCGGAGACGGTCGGGTGAGGATGACTGGCTTTTGCCTTTGAGTTCCTTGCTGCGGCGAAACATAAGGAAAAAGAAAACGCAGCACTGCCTCGAAGCGTGCGGACCACGCCCATTCCGCATGCTCAGCGCCCTGAACTTCTTTAAAATGAAGATTTTCGTGCAACCGCCAGCCTCTCTCGATAAGTTGATCGCGAAGATGGCCGGCACGTTCCCAGCCTTCCTCATGAGTGCCGGTATCGAGCCAGATTTTCGACGAACGCGACGCGTCGTCGATCTCCTCAACGATGCGGTAAATGACAAAATCATCCCACCAGATCGACGGCGAGAGCGCCGCAATTCGCGTAAAGGTGTTAGGAAACCATAAGCTCAAGATCAAGGAAGCCAGTCCGCCCAAAGACGAACCACCGAGACCGGTCGAATCCTTGTCGGGGCGGGTGCGGTAAGTTTGATCGATAAAGGGCTTTAATTCTTCGACAAGGAAACGCCCGTAAGCTCGAAGTAAACCGCGGCTCTTGGCGTCGGAACCTCCGTTCGGTTCAAGCCGACCGCTGGTGGGAGTGTATTCGTGAATTCGATCTTCGCCCGCACCGCCGACGGCGACGATTATCAACGGTTCGATCAGGCGTCGGTCGATTAGTCCCTGCGCTGTCTCATCTGCGTTCCATTCTATTCCGCCGAAAGCTGTCGCAGCGTCAAAGACGTTCTGACCGTCATGCAGATAAAACACCGGATAGCGACACGAAGTCGAACGCCGATAGCAGGGCGGTAGGTAAACCCAAATATCCCGTTGGTTTTTCAGAATGCGCGACGCGAACTGAGTGTGCTGCTGGATGTCGCCCGTGAGAGTGTGGCCGTGTTCTTCTGTCATGGAAATCACACAAATAAAAAATAATCGACGTTACGTCTTTACTCCCGAGTGCTCCCTCCTCACGGCGCCCAAGGGCGCATTCGCGGTTTTCAGTTCGCAACCAGCACTCCCAACGATTTTTTTATTGAGCCGCGACGTTGATCACGGATTTTGCCAACTTGGTTAGCTTTTTATCTGTATCGGATTCTTCGGTTAAGGTAGTCTGAAGTAACTGCGCACCATCCCGATCCTCCAGCAACTCGGCATATGTCCGGGCGCAGCCGTAACCGGCCATTTCATAGTGCTCGACGCGCTGCGCTGCAGCAATTAGCCCCGCATCGCGCACTTCGTCTTCAGCGTCTTCTTTGATCATCTCGTCTCCCTCTTTAAGTACACCCTCCATGCCCTCGCATTTCGGGCCGCGGGTTGATTCATCGTGGGTTGTCAAAATCTTTTCGAGACGCGCTGAATGTTCCTTCGTCTGCTCCAAATGTTCTTCGAACCCCGCCGCAAGCTGTTCGTCAGTAGCGGCTTTAACCATTTTGGGTAGTGCTTTTATAATCTGCTTCTCCGCGCTGTAGAGATCTTTCAGTTCGTGAATGTATAGGTCTTTAAGTGTTTCTAGTTTCATATGTGTGACTATCGTTGGCTTGCTCGTACCTGAGTCTTCGATGAAGCGGGCTCGCTCCCAAAATCTTTATGCGCAACCGCGCAGCAGAAGGACCAGGAGTAAAATCGGAATCGGAACTCTTCGTTGTGCGCGGGAACTTGCTTTGATTCATTAAGTCACGCAATCGGGCCGGGGGATGATTGTCTAATCAGACAAAATCCTATAACAGGTGACGATTGTCTGCAGGAGGGCAACGTTTCTGCCCATCGTCACGTATTCGGCGCGAATGGGACGCTCTACTTGTTAGTCGCGGCCGGAGCGATCGTCTTCATTGCGATTGAAGCGAGATGGACCGTCACCGAAGCAATAACACAAGTGCGCGTGGAGCCTCCCGCACGCACATTACATTAACTTGCGGCTGTGCTCGCGGTGGATCGACCGCCCTGTTGATTGGCAAGCTTTGCGCGGAGCGCTCGGGTGGGTAGTCGGCTCACCCTAGTCTCAATCGCGCCTACTTTTGGCGGGGGAACGTGCCGAGAGGGATGCTGGGTAAATGAAGGAAGTTGTGGCAGCCGGAGCGACGGCGCCATGCTGTGACCACACAGCGCGCGAATCTGCTGCGCAGTTCTAGCGTCAAATTCAATTCGAGCTGGCGCTCGCGAAGTGTCAAAGAATTAAAGTTGACCCCAAGCCGAACGAGGTTCGCCAATCGACTAACGCTCTATGCGCTCGGAGACGGTCCGCTCCTCGGCGGCGACATCGTAAACGTCGTGTCGAGGGTGGCGTTCACCTGTTCTACCACCCAGGGCAGCGGCGATTGCGCCGAGAATCATCGCGAAAGCTGCTGCTCCGGTGCCGACTGCGCCCCCCTTGGCGGCTTTCTCTCCGGCGTCGCGCGCCTGCGCCTCGCGCGTTTGAGTGTCGGTACTCTGCGCTTGTGCGGCAGCCTGATCGGCGGTTTGGCTGGCCTGATTCTTCAATTGCTCGATTGGCTGCTGCAAAGCAGCGGGCAGCCGCGAGGTCTTGTCGCTATTACTGACGGCGAAGTTGGTCAAACCGGAAGCTGCCCCGATGAGTTGACCAGCCGCAGTAGTTAACAACATAAGGGTCAGAAGGGTAAGGGTGCCCCAGGTGATGAGACCGTGAAGCCATCCATTAAATCTGCCGGCAAGCCGCGCGGCGATGTAACCACCTAAAAAGAGAGAAATAAGGCTACTGGCGACGAGCCAGATGGCTGCGCCAGTCCCCAGGGCCGTGCCGCTCGGGCTATCACCTGTGGCGGGATTAAGGGTAGCGAGGCCGATCGCCATGCCAATTAGGGCGAGAACGATTTGAGTGGCGAGCGCTATGATGGCGCCAGCGAACACCGCTCCCCACGAGATGCGCGCGAACGGTCGATCATAAATAGGATAAGCGGTGGCGGTGCGCACGGTTGTGCGCTCGGACGGTATACTGCTACTTGGATTAATCATAATAGCTAGATAGTTGGATGGTTAATTGGTTGTCGCTGACAACTTGGTATCGGCTGCGGTCCGCCATTTAGTCGTTAGGGAGTGCTTTGGCTGTGGGCTTTTCCTTACACGTTACCGCCGGTTTATCCCATATCCTTTCTTACCCCATGTTAAATGCCTACAGCAGCATGGTATTCGAGCTTCTTGGCGTAGTAATATTCGACCATCTCTGGATCAATCGCGCCGGCTCGACTACGAGAAGGGCTTTGCGGACGAGCCGAACCTATATGTCTGCCATTTCGCCGCAGTTCCCGGTGGTCGTTGTTCCCCTTTACGCTATTGGGTTATCCCTGCGACTCGCTTCCGAGGTACGGCGGACTCAGCGTTTAGCGCCGCGTGGTCGACCGACGGTCTCAAAGCTGCCAGAAACTGCGCATCAAAGGCGCGGAACGCCGTTTCCGCGGTCGATCCCACGCCGACTACTGCGTCTTCCATGCTTTTCCCGAGTAGCGCGACCCACATCCCGGACCGGATTGACAATTCGGGTCGGCACACTGCGGCCGGACTCCCCGGATGCGCCGCAAAGTACAGCTCTGCTCGTTCTTTTGCTGCCATGGCGTGGTCGATGTCTTTATGTTTCATAATTGTCCTTTCCAAGCATTCGAAGTTGGCCAGCGAACTAGTAGTATAGAACCTCTCAGAAAACCGGCTGACCGGTGGGTCGGAGAAAAACCGATGCTATGAGCAAAGGGCGACCATCAGGACTTTCAGTTTTCCCGTCCTCTCGTAGCTGCTGACAGATCGCTAGCCTTTTGGTTCGCATCGCTTTCTCGGACCAGTAGCCGTAGCCGAACGTGGAACAGGCGATCCTGGGGAGTACAACATAATGCCAATACGTCGGCGCGACCTAGGACGTGCGGGATGTTTCGCCCCAGCCGGGCGGTGTCCCTTCCCCGAAGCGTTGCGCGCGAAGTGACTCTAACTGGCCACGCGCCGCTTCAAAGAGGCCCGGCGAAAATCAAGTCTTGAGCCGCTTGTCCCTGCTGTCAGAGGCGGCGCGCCAATGAACTGTTGCATGCACTGTTAAATGTTTCGACCTGGGCCGCGACCGATGCTGCCGTGAGCCGCCTCGCTCTTAAACGTTAGCGGGGTTCATGCGCCATAAACATTCAGATCACGAGAACGAACATTTTTAGACGGGGAGGCATGAAGAATGCACATATTCGCGCGAATCGTAAAACTTTTCATTTGAGAGGACGACCTTTCGTTAAGCAAGTCGAGGAGTTGATCGGTTCGCGCGGCTGATCTCCCGCACGATGCGTACTCGAACCTTCCTTCCCCGCCCCGAATACCCGCGACCTGATCGGCAACGTGGTTTCGTCCAAGGTGGTGATTGGCTGAACCTCAATGGCGCATGGGAATTTCGCTTTGACCCGGAGCGCGTTGGGCTGGCGGAAAAGTGGTTCGTGCCCAGCGCGCGCCAGTGGCCGGACCAAATTATCGTGCCGTTTTGTTGGGAATCTCTCGCGGCCTGGGGCGAGGCTGATGCCGCGGGCAACGACAATTTTTTTTCGACGCGCGGTTATCGGAACCCGCTGGACGTTAACCGCTCCAATTATCGCAGTGCGGCGCGTCACGAGGTGGGTTGGTACCGCCGCGCGATCCGGATACCGGAAGAAGAAGCATGGCGAGACCGACGCGTCATTCTTACCGTCGGCGCGGCCGATTTCTTTACGCAGGCGTGGTGCAATGGACAGGACCTTGGCACAAATGAGGAAGGATTCACTCCATTCGAATTCGATATCACCGACACACTCGAACGCAACGCGAGCGGTGAGCGTTGCGGCACGATTGTCTTTCGGGTGGAGGATCCCATGTGCAATCACGATCAACCGGTCGGAAAACAATGGGGTTGGTATAGTAGCGTAAGCGGGATTTGGCAGACGGTTTTTGTGGAACCACGCGCGGAAAATCACATCCAGCGCTTTGAAATCACGACTGACATCGAGAAGTCGCAGGTGCGCTTCAAGGTCTTTGTTTCGGGCGGGACCGACGTTCGTGTTCAGATCACGGGGCCGAGTACGGAGAAATTTATCGAACACCTAACGATTCATGAAGGTGTGGCGGATAAAAAATGTCGGCTCGCCGCGGCCGCTCTATGGGACCCGAATGCGCCACAACTCTATCGGGTGCAGTTTACATTGCGCGATGGTTCCAATGCTCCTGACGTCGTGCATGGGTACTTTGGAATGCGCAGTCTGGCGGCGATCGCGGTCGCCGAATCCGGAGCACCGGGAACACTGAACCTTAATGGCGAACCTATTTATCTCCGAGGCGCGCTTTACCAGTCTTATCACCCAGAGGGTGTCTACACCGCGGGTGACATCGAATCGATCCAAGATGACATAAGATGCGCGAAGCGCGCTGGATTCGATCTGCTGCGCATCCACATCAAAGTGGATGACCCGCTTGTTCTTTATTATGCCGACACCATGGGCATTCTGATCATGTCGGACCTGCCTAATTTCGGCGAAGGCGGCGATACCGACCTCGGACGGCGCCGTTACGAGAGAATGATGCGACGAACGATTGAACGCGACTTCAATCATCCGTCGATCGTGGCGTGGTGTCTTTTCAATGAAACGTGGGGATTCGGGGGTCAGTCTGAATTTGTCAAACTGATCAATCCATCGCCACCAAACGGCGGCAAATCTGAGCCGCGCGCTGCCGGAGAAAAATTAAGTAATGAACAAGCTCACGCCTGGGTGCAGTCGATGTGGCAGTTAGCTAAGTCACTCGATCCCACGCGTCTAATTGAAGACATGAGCGTGGTGGCGTGGGACCATCTGGAATATTACGGCCATGGGAACACCGACGTAAACTCGTGGCATTTTTACAGCGACAATTACGAAAAGGCGCGACGGCAAATCATTGATGTAGTTGAAAAAACTTATGCCGGCTCGACTTTTAATTACGTGCCAGGATTTGTGCAAGCCGCCCAGCCATTGATTAATAGCGAGTACGGTGGCGTCGGAGCGCTCGATGGAGATGTCGATACGAGCTGGAGTTTCAAATTTCTCACCAACGAGCTTCGCCTTCATGGAAAGCTCTCCGCTTATATCTACACCGAACTTCACGACGTGGAATGGGAGCGGAACGGTTTTCTTAATTATGACCGCACGCCCAAAGAATTTGGTTACGATCCGACCATTGTTAATCAAGGAGATGTCCTGCCAATCGATGCCCCGCCGATCCGTCGCTGCGCTCCAGGTGAGGAAATACCGATCGATGTTTTTACATCCCATTTTTCGCGTCAAAAACGGCACGACGTGACCCTGCATTGGCGACTTAGCGGCATCGATTCGTTGGCGTGGCTGCATGATGATTTGGCCGCCGGAAGCGATCCAATTAGTTTTTCGCATTTGCGCGTGGAACTGGCGAAGCGTCTACGGTTGCGCATGCCGAACGAAACAATGCTCTGCACTTTGTGGGTGCTGGCCTACGCCTCCGACGGAACGCTTATAGCACGTAATTATATTCAATTTTTCGTCGATGGAGGATGTGCTCCCCGACAAGACGTCGGGGGCCGGACGGTTCTTCGACTCGAAGCCCACTCATGGGAGACGGCAAACTGGAAACAAGGATCATCAAGCCGTGACGAAGCGGTTGCGACCGGAGCCGCTCACGGCATCAGCCGTGGATTTTTCGAGTGGAAATTTCCGTTTACTGCCGCTGAATTGCGTCGTCGTTCACGCATTACTGTCTTTTGTGAGGCATCGGCATTCCGTGAAGGCAGACCCCAAACGGATTCCTTCGCTCAGCCCACCACGTTGCGAATGCTGCTGAACGGCGTGCCGGTTTATCAGACTATCCTTCCCAACCATCCGCACGATGCAAGAGGCGCGCTCAGTTATTTGAGGGGTGGCCGAGGGGCTTACGGGTATTTGAATCTGGCCAGAGTGGAGGGAAGTTTGTTCGCGGAAGTTCTCGGGAAGATGAGAAACGGTCATCTCAGATTGCGATGTCTCGTTCCACGAGAGGCGCAGACGCAAGGCGGTTTGACGATTTACGGTTCCAGGTCCGGACGCTATCCGGTTCCACCGACTTTGATCGTGGAATGACGGTTTCGTGATGCGCGCAAAGGCCTACGCGCCTGGCCGGGTCGAGCTTCTCGGCAATCACACTGATTACAATGAAGGTGTTGTGCTCGGTGCCACAATTGACCGCGGTCTCAGCATGACCGGGGAAGATCGTGAAGAGGATTTGATCACGATTAATTCGGTGTCGATGGGCAGAGCTGAAGTTCGTTGCGCAGAATTGCAGGCACAAACCAAACAACCGTGGGTAAATTACGCCCTTGGAGTTATCCGCGAGTTAAAATCGTTAGGCCTTCCGATTGCCGGCTTTTCGGCCAACCTGGATGGTAACCTGCCGGCGGGTTTCGGGCTATCCAGTTCCGCGGCATTCGAAGTTGCCACGGCACTTTTGCTTTTGAAACTACACCAACGAGAACTTCCGCCTTTGGAAATAGCGAAGGCGTGTCAAAGAGCGGAACGGGAGTTTGTTGGCGTTCAATCCGGTCTGCTCGACCAGGTCACTTCCATCTTTGGTCGAGCAGACAGCGCGGTCTTTTTTGATGCTCGCACGGAAGAAGTCCGAACGATTCCGTTTCCGCGTAATCTTGTTCTGGTCGTCGCGGAGACAAAATGCAAACGCCAACTAAGCGACAGCTCTTACAATGAGCGCGTGAGAGAAACGTGCGCTGCCGCCGAGATGCTCGGCGTGCGCGCGTTACGAGATGTTTCCAGTGAAAGGCTAAAAAAATCCACATTGCCCTCACTATTGTCGCGTCGCGCTGCGCACATTGTTGGAGAAAACCAACGCGTTTGGCGTGCTCTTGACTTGCTGGCGTCGGGTGACGGAGCCGGCTTTGGCGCGCTTTTGAACGAGTCTCACGAAAGTTCGCGATACAATTTCGATAATAGCAGTCTCGAACTTGATCTGCTCGTCGATATTGCACGAGGCATGCCTGGTGTATTAGGCGCGCGTTTGACCGGTGCCGGGTTTGGCGGCGCGACCATAACCTTGTGCGAGGAAAAGCGTGCAACTGGCGTTGCACAAGAACTGGCTCGGGAATACGTGGCCCGCAGCGAACTCCCCGCGCGAACGTTTGTGTGCAAAATTGGAGATGGCGCCTACTCGCGGCTGATCTCTAGGAAATAAACCTACGCGATCTTCAGAAAACCCACCGACCGCCAGGTGAGGAGCGGCCCACGTTTATACGGCAATGACGAAATATGCTGCCGCCACCGAACTCAGGACGATTCACGAAGATAATTATCCTATCATCGTCCACTCCCATTTGCGTTGGGACTGGGTTTGGCAGCGCCCGCAGCAATTTCTTTCCCGGCTCTCGGAAAAACACCGCATTCTTTTCATCGAAGCACCTTACCCTTTCGAGCAGGCACGTACAGCGCGCGTAACCCTGCGCGAAGTTTCCGATTATCCGAACATCGTTGTCTTGCAAATGCAAATGCCCTCGGCGCGTTGGAATGATGGAGCGTGGGTAGATAAAGAGCGCCGTCGCCTCGTGCAATCATTTCTCGCTGGCCCCCTCGGCCGGAACTTCGATTCGCCCGTGCAATGGTTTTACGATCCGATGGCCGTGACTGCTTTCGCCGGTCATTTGAACGAACGCGCGATCGTTTACGATTGCATGGATGAACTATCTCTTTTCCGGGGTTCGCCCCCGGAAATGGTCAGGCGCGACCG
>Ga0193750_1000236_pt1 | contig 15722 bp, 16 predicted proteins | sample L1c1metaG_FD_160569 | JGI IMG/M metagenome (GOLD analysis project Ga0193750, IMG submission 160569) | Soil microbial communities from a riparian zone of the East river system, Colorado, United States - L1c1 | ecosystem: Environmental > Terrestrial > Soil > Riparian zone | place: USA: East River... | reverse complement strand
TAAGCCACCCGCCCAGACTAACGAGCTGCGACAGCTTTTCATCGTGCACTTCGTTCATTGCCTGTTGAACGCTGTTTTGAGTGCGATCCAGTTCCTGCCGCACATTTGCCCAATTTCGCTTGTCTGCCGCATCGATGATCGCCTTGGCGTGTGGCGTGATTGAATTTCCTACGCCGATCCCCTTGGCCAGTGCCAGGACGCGCTGGCCAATATCTTTTACTGCAGGCGCATCCTCCGCTTGCACCGCGATAAAGCCATCGGCAATCACTGTCCCAAGCAAGAGAGCGATACGCGGTCGCTCGGTGAAATTGGGTTCTTCATCGCTGCGGATATGTTCCTTCCAGTTCACCGCAGCCAGCTTGTTCAGTGCTCCGAAAATTTCGTTCGGTAACGGCACCACGACATCTTCTACAGTCGTGGTCAATTGGTTAATATTGACGTGCTGTGGAGCCTGCGCACCATGCGCGCACAGGGCAAGGCCAAAGACGGCAGCTACCATTGAGTTCAAACGTTTACCAAACAGCGCCATTGGGAGCTTTGAATGTTGATTTCGAGTTCGTATTCAGGGATTTAGTAACCGAACCTAAGCAGAACCGCTGCCCTGCACAAATCCTTTACCTCTTTCTTGTTTGCGTCGTCGCCGTTGCCTCCTTAGTGATTTGTTCAGATAACATATAGTTTTTTACGGAAATTTTGGGGGCGCAATTTTGCTCGACGGGGAAGCTCGTAACGTGCTAACGGGTGCGCTTGTCAATGAGCATGCTCGGTGTTTCCCCCGCTGACCCAGTAGCGCCTTATCTACCTGTTTTTATATTTTTAGGTGGGATTGTTGTCGCTCTCAAATTTGCGGAGAGCTGGCTAAAGGGTAGGGAACGTGAACAGCGCCGGAAACAGCGCCAAACATACTATCGAGTAGAATATCTTAAGTCAGACGATTGGCAGCGAAAGCGAGCGGTGGTTCTAAAGCGAGATAAGCATCGGTGCGTGTATTGCGGTACGCGAGCGAGTCAAGTTCACCACAAGCGGTATGCGCCGCGAAATATCGGGAGGGAACCGATCGAGTGGCTCGTTTCAGTGTGCGAGGGTTGTCATCGCAAACAACACAAGCGTTGATTGGTTAGAGGTCCATGATCTCCAGTGAAGTTGAGTGCACACTTAGGAATTGGGCGTCCGCCCGATCTTGCATCCTGAAACTTTGGGTGTTCGGCAGCCGAGCGCGGAGCGACCACCGCCCGGGAAGCGATCTTGATGTTGGGATAAACGTGGTCCCGATTGGCGAGTTGCATCCTTGCGAAGTATTTCTGAGGCACTGCGATGAGTGGATGGCAGAGCTTTCCGCTAGCACCGGGCATTTCGTTCACATTATACCTTGGGGGCTTCAAATTCCCATGGTAGACGGGCCTCCAGATTCACGCTCGGTTTACGAGCAGCATGGTAGGTCATCAAGTCACAGTGAGAAAATGGACGCCTAACAATGCGCTGGACTGCAATCCTCAATGGCTAGGCCCAGCCCAGCCGAGCGCTGGAGCGAAGCGCGCCCCTGGCTGTAATTAGAACGCGTCGTGGAAATGACGGAGGCGTTCATGCGCCAGATAGCGGGAATATGATTATGGCGCTGGCGGCGGAAACTTTATCGGGGTGTCTGTTGGCGTGGATGTCGATTCGGGCGTCGGTGACGCTAACGGTGATTCTGTTGCCGTGGGCGCCGTTGTCGTTTCGGGGGTCGGCGAGCTTTGCGTGGATGACGTTGGCGATGCTTGCGATGCTGTGGCGCGGAGAAGCCTGGGAAACGGTATTTCTGCATTCAAAGCAACAAGCGTTGGAACTACAACAGCGGCAACAACTGCGTACTTCGTCCAAAATAAGATATCCGACCCCTGACTCATTTCTTGCTTATGGTGACGTTCGCCGCGTTCTTCCGCGCGCTTCGTTTCAAATCGCATGTCGAACGAATTGGAGTAGATCATCGCAAAGCCCAAGAGTGCAATCAGAATTGAACGAGGACAGGTCGGGCTTTACGCAGAGAGTCGTAATGCTCCTGTTAATTGCGACAGGGTCAGGGTTGGCAATATGCCCGGCGAAGTTGCAGTCGCCACACGTTCCTGAATCTGACGAGCTTCCGTTCCATTCACAGGGAGGACAGTTCAGCGGATGTGAACTCGAATTACCAGAACCAATCAGACCCAACAGCTATTGATTGGTGTTGGTGCCGATTGTCTGTTCGCTGGATCAAATTCCCTTGACATTCCTGCGGACAACAATCTAAACCGTCTTTGGACAACCACTTCAGCAACCTCCACAAGGCGTGATCAGCGAAGTGCTTGGGCGGTATGTCAAGGCGCACACCAACCGGCATACCGCCGTTGTCCATTTTGAGCATTTTCCCAAATTACGTCATGGCGCGAACGCGAAACCACGCCAGCCGTAGCCCGCTGGCCTTGAAGAGAAGGCGTGGAATTTAGAACAGGTCGTGGAAATGACCGAATCCTACTGGGCGAAGAAAAAGGCGCCTGCAATATGAATCGGAGGCAACACCCAAAAAAGATGGAAATTGCAATCCAATCGGATTAAGGATTACCGCATGGCTCAGGATGCTCCAAATCCCAATCCTGCTTCGGCAGCTCCGGCGGTAGCCGAGGCGAAGCCAGCCCCGCCGCAGCAAAATATCTTCTATATTAACTATTTTGACCAGATCGACGCGGCACGCGTCAAAGCTTTGATGGGTATTTGCACTCAGATAATCACACAAAAAAAGCCTGACGTTTTATACTTCTTATTTTCATCTCCCGGCGGCCAAGTTGATGCTGGAATCGCTCTCTACAATTTCCTCCGCAGTCTCCCGGCCCAAATCGTCATGCACAATACGGGAGCTATCGATTCGGTAGCTACCGTAATTTTCCTAGCAGGCGAGCGACGTTACGCGGCCAAGCATTCGTCATTCTTGTTCCACGGCGTCCAGATGCAGTTCGGGAAGGATTCCACGGCGCAACCATCGCACTTAAAGGAGAGGCTCAGTCGCCTAGAAAGTGATGAAAGCAAGATTACGGGAATCGTCGCTGAACGCTCGACGCTTACAGAAGGGGAAATGCGAGATCTATTTCGCGAGGGCCAATCCAAAGACGTGACATTTGCCATCGAAAAGAACATTATCCATGAGATCAGGGACCCCAAAATACCCAGGGGAGCTGAGTTCGCCTCCATAAACATCAATTGATCTCACGGAAAAGTTCAATTTCGGATTGCCAGCGAACGTATCCACCGGCTCTGGCTCGTATTCCGGCTCAATTTCTACCTGCCGAATACCGATAGGCTGGAAACCTCCTACATAAACCACGATAGGATTGTCCGAGCGCGGGTTAACGGCCCTGTGTATAGAACGCTTCACCCATCCGGAGATAATTGACGGAATGCTCTCGCGATCAATCAGGCCACCATGCACGAATCGCTCAGATTGGGATGGTGCGCGGTAGCCATGGTCTACCATATATCGATCTGAACCTGGGGGATCAGTGATTTTCATAGTGTTTATAATATCGTTCGTAGTTTGCTGAGAGGTCTTCATCAGCCTGCCTAAAACCTTCTTTGAGTGTCAAGTCATTATATTTCACTTTCCGTAAAAAGCCATGCCTTCGCCCGATAATGTCCCTGTGGACGAATCCGTGCGCCGTGTCATACCTTGTGACGCATTCACCATCTTTCAGCAGAACAGCAGAGAATGAGACAACCCGACCAAGCAAAGTCTTCAAATAAAAGTAAATGGTGAATCCATCGGGAAGGTCCTTTATCCAGTCTCTTTCCCGAAAAATAGGCATTTCGTAGGCAAGAATCCGAGAGTTCTGCCTTAAACTCCAGCCCGTTTACGGACTCCATTGGTCGATTTGAATTATTCAAGTAGACCATGGGCGTTAATAAGCCTGATTTTTGACATTCACGCCGCTGGGCTGGCTCCAATCGGAGCCAACACCGTTGGACTGGTGTTGGGCCAGCTTGGGTAGTTTTTAGAACTCGACTGTCTAGTGCAGGCCCTTCCCGCAGCAGTTTTTGTATTTGCGCCCGCTCCCGCATGGGCATCGAGAATTTCGACCTATGACGGGTGGCAGCTTGACTGGGGCCCGACCGGCCTTCTGTTCCTCCACGAAATCGATTTTGCCAGATGATGGACATCTGAAGGTAAAAACCGTATTCCCGCCATGATTCGTGATCGCAAAGTCCCCTTGGTTAATGATGTCCATTCCGATAAGAACGTCAGTGCCCTTCGGCAGCTTTCCAAGAGTGGCTGTAATGTTCCTAAACCCGACGTTTGGCAGCTCAATGTTGACCAGAAAAACGGGGCTTATCTCCTCGCTGTGAACACCACGGACTTTTTTCATCCCCACCGGCTTCAGAGTGCATTTATCGACTACCGCCTGCGTTATTACTGAACCCGTCGCGCCAGTATCCCAAATCGCCTTAACTTCATATCGTACCGGCCGCTTTGATTCATCCACTATAGCCGGATCAAATGCGGCCCGGACGGCAGCAGGACCTGTGATAACCCTAAGGATTCCCTTGCCGTGCAGCGTCATGCATTGCGCCATTCGGCAAGCTAACGTGGCGTCTTAATCAAACGCAACCAATGAATGAAAAACTTGCGTGTAGCTCTCCGTACCCGGCTCACATTTCTGTACTAAAAATGTGCCAATTTCATGTTTTTCAGAGGTCTTCGTAACCGCCTCTAGTTCATCATGGTACGCGCCAATCACTTCTTCGCCCTTAATGACGACGAATTTCCCATTGTACCGTTTGACCAAATCGTCTTGGTTTTTCAGGTAGTAATTAAATTCTCTTTCGAGCGGCTTTGCCATGGTGGTTTCCATCCCCGGTAATTATCGCTGCATACGAGGTGCCCGCAACCCAGATCGAAGCAACGATCATGCCCGGATGTCAACGTTTCTTTTCGACGGAAGTTTGTGCGTTATTCCTGCGCGAATTTTGGCCTCCTCTTTCCCACGGAAATAGGCTTGGGTCATTTCCACGACCCGTTCTAAACTCCACGGCTTTTCTTCAAGACCACCAGCAACGGCTGGCGTGGTTCCGAGCGTGTGATGTGCCCGTACGAAATTGTAAACACCAAGAAACAACGCGACCGCCCGCTTGTGCGTTTCCAAATCCTTACTGTAACCAAGTCCCTTACGTTGAAATCGCTTTAGTTCCTGCCGCACGGTCAGAAATGCCCGCTCTATGTGGCTCGTAGTAAGGCTTTCTAAGTCCGGCGAGCCTACCACTGCCGCGCGTTCCGCTGTCTGCATCCTGCGGACGCCTTCATTGCGTCCGAGACGTGCCAGCGTTCCGTCTGACAGCTTTGGCTCGCCGAATATCTTTGTTTCGGTTCCGTAGCTGTAGCCTTCATATCCAAAGTGTGAACGAATGTGGAACGGATAAGCGCGGAGATTGTCTGTCGCGATTTGAACCGGACCGCCAACGCGCTTCCGCACGTCACCTACAAATGAATATCCCGTCCACCAATCCCGCTTGCCGACTACATGCGAGAACACCAATTTCGTGTCAGCATCAATGCAAGCCCACAGCCAATAGTCACCGCGCTCTGTCTTGTCATCCTTCGGAAGTCTGCCAGCGTGACAGCCGACATACTGCCATTGCTCATCCATTTCGATTCGGCTGCATGGTAGATCGCGCAGTTCCTTGTCCATGTAATCTGCGAACGCTTCTCCCGTCTCACAGATCACACGATGAATCGTGTCTTTGCCGACTTTGAACATTCGGGCCACGGCACGAATCGGCGTGCCTTCACAGAGGGCCGCTATGACTAAAGTCTGCTTTTCTTTGGAGAGTCTTGGATATGCCATAAATGATTGGTTGACTACTTGAAACAATATACATATATTCAACGCAGTCAACACGAATTTATATCTAGTTTTTCAAGTGGTTAAGAAACAACACGGCGGAAAACGTAAGGGCGCTGGCCGAAAGTCAGAGGGCAAAAAAGCTGTTCTAGTCACGCTCACAGAGAAGAACGTGAAAGAGGCGAAGAAGCGGGAAACGAACTTTTCCGGTCTGATCGACCGTTTACTTGCTCGCTGGCTTTCCTGATTCTTTGGCGAGACGTTCCTTGGCCTCGCGTAACTGGCGCTTGAGATCGGGCGATTCCAGCAAGTCCTCGCCATTGACCGGCTCAGATTCTGTAGCCTCCTGAACCTGCTCCAAGGCTTCTTGGCTGGCGTCGCGTTCTGCCATAACGTCCAAACCATGGCCGATAATCTCTCAGATGCAAACGATGACCGGCCTCCTTCACGCAAAGAGTTATCACGTCCGTTCACACGACGCGAGGTTGCAAAAAACCAGTTAGAAAGAGCAATCCTAGTTTGGTTCGAGGGCCGGGTTTGGAACACGCCTTCCATCCACACCCTTGCTGTGGCAGCGCAAGGAGTTTTAGATGCTCTATGCCGTGACATGAAAATATCTCCATCGAAATTCGTCACGGGTGTCAAATCGTCGTCGCCCCGGATTCAAAAGATGCTTAGAAATCCCCAGACCTTTTTTAAGCACGGATACCACCATGCCAAAACCGATAAAGATCAAGTCAGTTTTCCTCCTCTTATGACTGACGGGATCATCATGGACAATGTGGAAACGTACCAACGGTTATTTGGGGCGGTATCGCCGCTTATGGTGTGTTTTACGCTTCGTTTTTGGTTTGAGAATCCGATTACACCATCGGCGAAAAAAACGCATGAAAATCTTGTTAAACGCCTTGAAGTCACAAACGCTCTCGAAGTCGGACGCCGGGAATTCATCAGGAAAGTCCTGCCGATTGTCGGAGAGTTTGCCCGGTCTCATTTAGAACCTCCGGTAACAAACTGACCACCGGGCCGGGCGGCCAAGCTGGCCCAACACCGTTGGACTTCATATGACATATATTGTCTGATGTTATCGAAGTATGGTTGCTCGCCAGTGGAGCTTTGGGATCGCGCTCCGCCCCTTCCATAGCCGCTGCCCTTGACGCTATCGTGGCCGGTGCTAGCATCCGCAAGTCTCGGTTTCCTATTTCGATGTCATGAAGATTTGCGACGGTGCTTTATTCGCGTGCGCAGGCCTTGGATTTTGCGTGATGCTGGCCTCTGTCGAACCAGCAGGCGCGGCGCCGCCGGAGATGTCTGGCAATATCAAGGAAATGATGTCGGCGGACGAATTCAAGGCCGCAGGATTGAATAAGCTCTCAGCGGACGAGCTCCAGAGGCTAGATGCCTGGCTGCAAGGGTACCGCCAAGTCACTGAACAGGCCGCTGAAAAGAAAGCTACAGCGAAAGCTTCCGCAGAGTCCCACGCCAAGATGGATCTGCTTGTAAGTCGCGTGGATGGCACCTTTCAGGGGTTGACCGGCAGGACCATCATTCGTTTGGAAGATGGAACTGTATGGAAACAGGCAAACGCTGACGACCGGTATCGGGCGAAAGTCACTGATCATCCAGCGGCTGCAGTGATTCACGGTGTTTTCGGCTATAAGATGCGGATCGAAGGGACTCAGGAATTTTACGTCGATCCGGTGCGCAAGCCGTAACTGATCAAGAAAAAACGGTTTCCAATCAGCCCATTCCCGGACGGTGGACTAGCCGCCTTCGCCGAGGCTACGGCGCCCGAGGAGACCGCCGCTCCTTGATCAAGCAAGCGGCTGCGTCGCGGCGTCTGCGGGCAGCAATCGTCCCAGGCCGAACTCGGCATGGATCAATCGCGCAGCGCGCTCCGCTTCTTTTTCGTCAATAATCACCGCGATCTTGATCTCCGACGTTGAGACCAGCTGAATATTGATTCCGGCGCGCCCCAGGCATTCGAACATTCGCGCCGCGACGCCCGAATGGGATCGCATTCCGATGCCGACGACGCTCAACTTGGCTACGCCGCTCGCGGTATTTAATCGCTTCGCACCCAGTTCGCCCAGCACCGGCATCAGGATTGTCCGGGCGTTCTCCAGCTCGTCTTCGTGAATCGTAAACGAAATGTCTGTCGTCCCGTCGATCGATGCATTCTGCACAATCATATCGACAATGATGTGCGCCGCGCCGATGTCCGAGAAAATCCGGGCGGCAATTCCCGGCTTATCACGCACTCCGGCGATGCTGAGCTTGGCCTGATGCCGGTCCAGACTGATCCCACGAATCAGTATATCTTCCATGCTGGGCGTTTCTTCCCTTGTCACGGTCCCACCGACTTTCTTGAAGGTCGATCGCACCTCGAATTCTACGCCGAATTTCTTGGCGAATTCGACCGCGCGTGATTGCATCACTTTTGCGCCGCTGCCGGCCATCTCAAGCAGCTCGTCATAAGCAATTTCTCCGAGTTTTTCCGCGTCTTTAACAATTCGTGGATCGCAGGTAAAAACGCCATCCACATCGGTGAAAATCTGGCAGCTGTCGGCATTCAACGCGCCCGCCAGAGCAATCGCCGTCAGGTCCGATCCGCCACGGCCAAGCGTGGTTGTTTCTCCTTCCGGGGTCTGGCCCTGGAAACCGGCCACGATGACGATGTAATCGTCCGCGAGCAGTTCGTGAATCTGCTTTGGACTGATGTTGGCAATCCGGGCCCGCGTGTGATTGCGGTCGGTTAAGATTCCTGCTTGCGCGCCGGTCAGTGAGATCGCCGTTCCACCCAGACCGTTCACTGCCATCGCCGTTAATGCCGCGGCCGCCTGTTCCCCGGTTGAAAGCAGAATGTCGAGCTCGCGCTTCGTTGGCTGCGTCGCGACGGCGTGTCCCATCCGGAGCAATTCATCAGTGACTCCGGCCATTGCAGAGACTACCGCCACTACCCGGCAGCCTTGTCGCTGTGTCTCGAGGATTCGCTGTGCCACGTGACAAATTCGTTCCGGTGTTCCAACGGAAGTGCCGCCATATTTTTGAACCACCAGACGCATGTTGAGATGAAATGTTAAACCAAATCTCATAACCGTCATTCCGAGCGGAGTCGAGGCTGCAACGCAGCCGCGAACCCTTTCGAGGCGAGGCCAGGCTTTCCATCCCGTGGCCGAACTCACAGCCAGGTTCGCGGGATATCTCGACTTCGCTCGATATGACAGCTGGGGCGGCTACCGCTCAATTGCGCGTCGCACATCCATTACCGTCGCGGCGATAGGCTTCAATTTTTTCATTTGCCCGATAATCACATCGGGGTCTTTCAAGCCGTGTCCAGTGACGGTGCAAACGATCCGGTTGGCTTCCCTAATTTTTTGGAACGAGTGTGCGGCATCGGTGGAATCGCAGCACTTGAAAAGGCCGGCGATCGACGCCGCGCTGGCTGGCTCGACAAAAATTCCTTCATGCTGTGCCAGCCAGCTCTGCGCATCCAAAATGTCTTCATCGCTCACTACGTCGATCGCGCCGTGAGATTCGACGACGGCCGCGCGCGCCTGTTGCCAGCTCGCAGGATTTCCGATTCGAATGGCCGAGGCGATCGTTTCCGGCTTGTTGATTATGGCGTCGTAGAAAATCGGTGCCGCGCCAATCGCTTGGAAGCCAATCATCGCCGGCAATTTTGTTGATCGGTCGCGCGCGAAGAATTCCCGATAGCCGGCCCAGTACGCCGTGATATTTCCGGCGTTGCCCACCGGCAGTAAATGAAAATTGGGCGCATCGCCCAGTTCATCGACAATTTCAAATGCGGCCGTCTTCTGCCCTGCGATCCGGTCCGGATTAATGGAATTCACGATCGTGAATTCGCCGGTCTCGCCTAGTTCGCGCACGATTCGCAACGCGTCATCGAAATTGCCGTCGATCGCGACGATTTTTGCGCCATAGGCAAAAGCCTGAAGCAACTTTCCAGTCGCAATTTTTCCCGCAGGCAAAATCACAACGCATGAAATCCCTGCGCGCGCCGCGTACGCAGCTGCTGAAGCTGAAGTGTTCCCGGTCGACGCGCAGATGAGCGCTGTCATCCCGCGTTCCATTGCCTTGGACACAGCCACAGTCATCCCGCGATCTTTAAACGAGCCTGTAGGATTGACTCCTTCGTTCTTAACGAAAACTTCGCAGCCGCGACCGACGCGTTCGCTCAATCGCGGAGAATAAATCAGCGGCGTATTCCCCTCGCCCAGCGAAATGATCGGCGTCGAGGCCGAGACCGGGAGAAATTCGCGGTAGTGTTCGATCACTCCCCCGCTCCGCTGTGATTTTGTTGTTGTCGAATGCATCAACTTTCTTTATGCGAGGCAGGTCGGCGCGATTGTCGATCGAGAAGCGACATGTAAAATCAACCATATGCCTTCCCTTAGCAAAGACGATAAGCTGCGGCTCTTAAGGATTATTCTGGAGAGCCGGCACGCGGATTTGCGCGAACAGAATCTGATTCGTCAAGGCAAAGGACATTTTCACGTCTCCGGAATGGGCCACGAAGCCCTCGCGGCGGTCTCGATCCAAATGGAGCCGGACGATTATATCGTTTCGTATTATCGCGACCGTGGCCTCGTTCTTGGGCGCGGCATGACCACTCGCCAACTCGGCCTGGAATATTTTGCAAAACGCAACACCGGCAGCGGCGGGCGGCAAATGCCCTCACATTACAGCGACGCAGACCTGCACATTTGGAGCGTCCCCACGCCAACTGGTTCACAGCTTCTTCCTGCGTGCGGCATCGCCTGGGGCATTCAGCTTGATGGAAAGAAAAATGTTGTTGTCACGACAATAGGTGATGCCGCAACGCGTCAGGGAGATTTTTTCGAGGCCATCTGTTTCGCGAAAGAAAAGAAACTTCCCATGCTCTTTCTGGTGGAGGACAACGCTTACGGCATCAGCATGCCTACGCGGAAAACGAACCCGCTCGCATTAGACATTCTCGAGCAAGACCACTGGCGCCACATCGAAGGACAAGATGTCCAGCAGATTTATGATGCGACCGCCGAAGCGTTCGAGAAAATTCGCGCCGGCGGCGGACCGTTCTTTTTCTGGATTAAGATGGAACGCCTGTCGAGCCACACCAGTTCCGATGATCAGAAACTTTATCGGACGGCTGAGGAACTGCTGGACCTGGAGAAGGCCGACCCGCTGACATTTTGGAAGGATCGACTTATTAAAGAAGGCGTAATCACGGAAGAAGACTACGCCGAGCTGGACAACGAGATTAAGGAGCGCGTCCGCCGTGAATATGCCGAGGCGGAAAAAGCTGAAGATCCTTCGCCTAACGAGCTTCTCGCCAATGTCACAAAACCGATGCCAAAGATCGAAAAAGAGATCCTTTCTCCGGGCAAATACCGCATCGGAGATACGGTAAACAGAACTCTGCATGCTGGTCTGGAGGAAGATCCGCAGCGTATCCTCTTCGGCGAGGACATCGAAGATCCAAAAGGCGGCGTGTTCCGTTTGACGCAGAAGCTTTCAACTGAATTCCCGAACCAAGTTTTCAATTCACCGCTCGCCGAATCCACGATTCTCGGTGTCGCATGTGGACTGGCTGCTTACGGAAAGCGACCGGTGTTCGAGATGCAATTCATCGATTTCATTTATCCCGGCTTCAATCAGCTTGTGACCAATATCTCGACTCTGCGGTGGCGATCCTTTGGGAATTGGAAATGTCCCGCAGTGATTTATGCGCCGTATGGCGCGTATTTGCCTGGTGGCAGTTTGTGGCACAGTCAGGCAAACGAATCGGCGCTTGCCCATTATCCCGGCCTGAACGTTGTGATTCCAAGCACGCCTGCCGACGCCGCTGGATTGCTCTGGACGGCGATGCATGCAGAGGACCCCGTGATTTTTCTGGTGGCCAAGCATCTGCTTTGGGCCGAGCACGAATACACGAAGCCAATCAGCGCGGTTCCGCTGGGCAAAGCGCGTAACGTGCGCGAAGGCTCTGATGTCACCTTGGTGGCGTGGGGCAATACAATCGAGAAATCGCTCGAAGCCCTCAACAAGATCGGCGATGAGATCAGCGTCGAACTGATCGATCTGCGCTCAATCGTTCCTTGGGATGCGGCCGCGATTGAAGAATCCGTGCGCAAGACGCACCGTCTGGTGGTGGTTCAGGAGGACACGGAAAATTGCAGCGTGGGTCAGATGATTATCTCTCACGTCACCGGCACGCCGGGGCTTTGGAACGAATTACTCAGTCCACCCATTCTCGTCAGCAAACCTAATGTAGTGATTGGTTACAACCCAATCTACGAATATGCGGCATTGCCCGATGTGGAGCGGATCGTAACGGCAATCAGGCGCTCGATCTCAACCAGACATGAGCGCGCACCTGTAGCCGGAACCGGTGATTCCGGCCGCGCCGAAGCAGAGCCCGCGTTTACCCGACCGGGATCGACGATCCCGGCTACAGGAGAAACAACTGAACAACACGTCCAAAGCATCACCGTCCCGATCATGGGCGAAGGAATTCGGAATGCGAAAATAGTTTCGCTTCTTAAAAAGCCTGGAGAACAGATTCAGCTGGATGACGAATTGTGTGAGGTCGAAACCGACAAAGCCGTTTATCCGATTCAATCATCATTCGCCGGAGTGATGGGTGAATGGAAAACGAATGTCGGCGATACCGTCGAGATCGGCGAGGAATTGGGCACAATTGTTACGAGCGAGCCAGCGTTTGCGGAACAACTTGAAGCAGCGGCAAAAGAATCGGCCGCTCCAGATACTGTAGAGGCAGCCGTGTCGGCTGCAGAATCAAGCGGAAGCGGGCCGCACGCCCGCCGCTACAGTGCAATTGAGCCTGCGCTTTCACCGACCATTACGCGCAAACTGAATCGCGTTATTCCTGCAAACCTCCAAATCGACGCGCGCTGGAAGGCGATTCAGGAAGCACGCCAGGCATTGAAAAAGACAAACCGCGAACAGCCTCCCTCCCCTTCGGTCATGATTGCATGGGCGGTCGTGCGGGCAATGGAAAAACATGCGCCGTTTCGCCGGTTGATTCTTGAAGACGATCAGATCGTGCAGAATGACGATTTAGACCTGGGTATTGCCGTCGCGCTGGAAGGCGATCGCCTCGCAACAGCGGTGATGACAACTGCAAATCAAAAGAGCTGGCCGGACTTTGTCAGTAACTACAAGGAGACAATCGCGGCGACACGCAGCGGGCGCGTTGACGCCATGAACGCGCCGGTTGTGATCACGAGTCTCGGCGCGTTTGAAGTGAAAGCCGGCGCGCCGATTGTTGTGCCCCCATCAGTCGGTACGCTGTTTATTGGGACCGCGCACCGCGAATTGATTTCAAATAAAAACAAAAACGAGAGCGCTGAAGTCATTACGCTTTCGCTGACATTCGATCACCGGGTCGTAAACGGCGCCGGGGCGGCAGCGTTTGCAAACGAGATCAAGAAGCAAATCGAAGGATTCAAAATCCCCTCTGCAAGAATGCCCACAGCAGACAAGCGCTGAGTATTTTTTCTCGGCTACATCCGACCTTAACAAGGAACTGGCGTTTGGCAGAGCGCCGCCTACAGGCGCCGAGCTACATAGACGAGAAGCGGGAAGGGCAAGTTTGCTGGCGCGAACGAATTAACCGCCCTACAATTTTCTTTACCCGCGCCATGACCACTGCCAACAAGATCACGGTTGTTCGGATCTTGATGATCCCAGTCTTCGTCACAATGGCAATTTACTATGGCGAAAGCATTCAACGCGGCCAACCACTCGAATGGCAGCGGTTCACAGCGATCGCAATTTTCCTCCTCGCCGCGGTAAGCGATGGACTCGACGGTTACGTCGCTCGACGATACAACCAACGCAGCAAACTTGGCGTCATTCTCGATCCCATCGCCGACAAGGGATTGTTACTCAGCGGCATTATTACGCTAAGCCTAACGAACTGGAGCGAGTTTGAACCGAGTAGCGGAAAATTCCCGGCATGGTTCCCGGTGCTCGTAATTTCGCGCGACGCTATTCTTCTAGTCGGGACGCTTGTCCTGTATTTGCTCAATGGAAAAGTGCAGGTAAAGCCACACTGGACGGGGAAGATCGCGACGGTTTTACAGATGGTCGCCATCGGATGGGTGATGCTGCAACTACATATGATTCCCGTGTTCTATGTTGTGCTGGCAGCCGGCGCGTTCACGCTGATTTCAGGGATTTTTTACGTTACAGATGGCGTTCGTCAGTTGCAGGCCGAAGGCCATGCGCACCCGGCGAAACCCTAGATGCGAGATACCTTGGTGAATGAGGCCGACACGCTGCCGAACGTGGCGATTGTCGGACGGCCGAATGTAGGTAAGTCCGCGCTGTTCAATCGTCTTGTCGGTCGCAAGATTGCGATTGTTCATGATCAACCTGGGATTACGCGCGATCGGCTTCCGGCAAAGTGCACCCGCGGCGAGCGCCCGTTCATACTTTGGGATACCGGTGGGATTTTCGGCGCAGGCGAATCCGAACTAACCCAGCAGGTACAGCATGCCGCCGAAAATGCTCTGCGCGAGAGCGATCTTCTTCTCTTCGTCGTCGACGCAAAGGGAGGCTTGTCGCCACTCGATGAGGAACTGGCGAGGCTGCTGCGCAAATCGCAAAAACCAGTCGTGCTGGTGATTAATAAAATAGACACCGAGAAGCACGATCCGTTGGCAGCAGAGTTCGATTCGTTAGGCTTCGACAAAGTAATTTCTGTCAGCGCAGAACATGATCGTGGGATTTCAGAATTACTGGACGCAATCGAACTGCAACTCCCCTCGCCTGCTAAGATCGAACATCCAACACCCGTCCGCCATAGCCTCGGCGAAGGCGGATCGAACGTTGAGGATCCAATTGCGGTTGCGGTTGCGATCGTCGGTCGGCCGAATGCAGGTAAATCTTCACTTATCAACTCCATCGTGCGCGGCGAACGCGCGATTGTAAGCGAGCTTCCCGGCACAACCCGCGACGCCATTGATGTAATTTATAAGCGGGATGACCAGCAGTTCGTTTTCATCGACACCGCCGGAATCCGCCGGCGGGGAAAAGTTTCCAGTTCGGCTGAGGTTTTCAGTGTAATGCGTGCCGAACGCAGCATTCGCCGTGCTGATGTTTGTATTCTCGTTATCGATCTCACAACAGGCGTAACGGCCCAAGACAAACGGATCGCCGGACTGATTCAAAAGGCGCGAAAAGCAGCCATCATCGTCTTGAACAAATGGGACTTGGCTAAGCCAAGACGCCGGGAAAAGGAGTCGGCTAAAGATCTGATCGAGGAGACGCTCTCGCGGATTTTCTTCCTCAAATATGCGCCGGTATTAATCACGTCTGCGTCGACCGGCGAAAATGTCGATCGGCTGTTTGCTAAGATCCACAGAGTCCAACGCGCGGCGCGGAAGCGCATCGGCACCGGAGTTTTCAACCGCTTACTGCGCCAGGCGTTTGAAGCGAATCCACCTCCACTGGTCAAAGGCCGCCGCCTGAAGTTGCTTTACGCGACGCAACCAAAGAACGGCGATCTCCTCGGGCGCCGTAGCCTTGGCGAAGGCGGCCACTCCGCCGAAGGATCGCTTGGACGAAGGTCCCTTTTTAACCAAGCCCGAAGCAATCTCGCACCGCCGGAATTCGTTCTGTTCGTAAATGATCCTCAGCTGATGACTGAAGCATATCGCCGTTACCTCGAAGCTCGCATCCGAGAAGCCGAACCGTATCCCGGGCTGCCGATCATTTTAACGCTGCGTGCTCGCGCGCGGGAACGTTAGCCGACGCTGATTTTGCAAACGAAAGAAATCCGCTACTCCTCCGGCTTGTGGCGATATGGAATATCTGCGCGAAGCGCCGTCAGAATGTTTTCGCTGAGTT
>Ga0193750_1000235_pt1 | contig 15738 bp, 8 predicted proteins | sample L1c1metaG_FD_160569 | JGI IMG/M metagenome (GOLD analysis project Ga0193750, IMG submission 160569) | Soil microbial communities from a riparian zone of the East river system, Colorado, United States - L1c1 | ecosystem: Environmental > Terrestrial > Soil > Riparian zone | place: USA: East River... | reverse complement strand
TTCGGTTCGACGTCGATTCCTCCGTTGGAGGAGGTCCGATGGAGTCTACTTACGCTTATGATCCAAAGGCCGTCCTGGTACTTGATGACACTGGTAAGCCAACTGACATCTCGGCCATAAATCACCGCCGCGTCGACTTTGCGGCAATGCCAAACCGGCATCCAAAGAGCACCGGTCTCGATAACCGGATGGAGATTACCAAGCTGGTGCTTCAACCACCCGAAGCCCAGCCCAAAAGGGCCGCCGAAAAATTCCAACAAGTCCGGGCAACTTCGCCGCCGTTAAGCGGTTCGGGAAAGGTTCTCATGGTATTCCCGATGCCGAAAAACCTGATGCTACAGGTCGCTGGTCCTACACCTACCTTGTATCCGTATTCCTATGATCCCAAGGAGATCGTTGTCGTTGATGAAGCAGGTAAACCGATCGACATTTCCGCGGTTGGCGGACGCTTTGTTGACTTTACAGCCGCACCCAACCCGCACTTCGTCAATAACGGAAATGATCACCCGGTAGTAATCACCAAACTAGTGATTAGGCCGGCTGACGCTGCTCCGCCAAACTCCGGGCCGCAGTCTGCGGAGCTCGATCGGATGAATGCCCTGACAGATCAATGGCGTGGGATTGAAGCCGCGGAAGCCAAAAAGAAGGCCGAGCAAGAAGCTGCCGCGCGAGCCAAAGCGGAGCGCGAGGAGAATCTACGCCAGCAGATGGCGCGGAAGCAGCAAGAAAGCCTGCTCGCACAAGAAAAAGAGAAGCAGCGCAAAGTCGTTGAAGCAAACCAGAGAGCACAGCAGGCAAAAGCCAAACGCGAGCAGTTTGCCGGGACGATTGTCCGCACCAAAGCAAAGATAATAGAAGAAAAGGAGGTCGCACCGGTTGGTGCTACAAATTACGCGGTCAGCCCGCGCGGTCTGCACGTTGCAGCAGTGACACTCAAGGGCAGCCGTACTCAGGTTTTAATGGATGGCGTTCCCGGTTTGACCTTTGACGAACTGATCTGGACGGGAGGCCGAACATTCAAGCGCCCGCAGCAGATGTTCGGTTACCGCGATCCGGATAAAGAGATGAACGTCCATGACGCGCCGGTCGTGTTGAGCGAAGACGGCACTCGGTTTGCCTACATCGGGCGACAAGGAAACCAATTTGTCGTCATGCTGGACGGCAAGGAATTCGCGCACGGCACGTACGCGCGGGACGCCATTAAGGGCCTTTCCTTTAGCCCCGGTGGACACCGCCTCCGTTACATCGAAACTTCTGCACATCCGACAGGTCCTGGCGTGAAGGGAGCCGAGGACTCGGGGGGAATGCGACTGGTGGTGGAAGGCGATGACAACCCCTTTTTGCAACCCGTCCATTTACATGACGTCCCCATCACTTTCAGCTCTGATGGACAGTATTATGCCTACTACGCTGGTTTTCCAGCGCAGGCTTCTAACGGCTGGAACGGCGAGTTCCATCTTATCGTAGATGGCAAAATAGAACCGCGACAATACAGCGTGCCAGGTTACAAAATCACGTCGTACGCCTCAGGCACGCTGGCACCTCTGTTTACAGGCGATTCGCAGCATCTGATTACCGTCCGTCACCGGCAGTTGCCTGATCCGCATTCTCCTGGCCATACGATGGAGGGTTCAGAGACGCTCTTCGTTGACCAAAAGCCACTTCTGGAAGCGCCATTTATCGAAAGGTCGGTTCGCTTCGGGGCACAAACCAAATATGAACTGCGAAGGTTTTACGCCCGGATGGAACAAGTTTCGGCGGCTCCGGCAGGAACAAATTTACTCACAGTATTCGCCATGCCCAATGAGAATCCGGAGAAGTCAAGCAAGACCGAGAGTTACCGTCTCTTCTTTAACGATCGGAAGATTGTTGACGCTGCAAAGATCGGGTCGATCGAGTGGAGTCCGGATGGCAAACGTTATTCCGCGGTTTGCACGACCAAGCAGAACTCACAGTTCATGGTGGTCGATGGCAAAAAAGAGCCTGACTACACAAAGGTATCAACCGTCTACCAAGGAAGTCGCTGGGTCTCGCGCGCTTTTACGGCCGACTCCTCGAAAGCGGTTTACCTGGCGTGGTCTGGTGGCAAGGAGTTTCTCGTGGTGGAAGACGCAGAGTCCGATGGTTACAAAGCGATCGAGGACCTGACTTTCAGCGAAAAAGGAGATCACATTGCTTTTGTCGCAACTACCGAGACAGGGCAAAAGATGGGTAAAACCCGCGACGCCACGGCGCCCGGCTCCCAGCAACTGGTTGTGGATGGCCAGGCTTTGGAACCACGCCAGGACGTGCACGATTTCATGTTCAACCCGGATGGAACTCATTATGCCTTTCTCTCCGGCGGAGCTAGCAGTGATAAACGCGGCGCTAAAGTTGTCGTAGATGGAGTCGAACAGCCGTTCGAATTCGGCGGCGACTTCGTACATTACACCACCGGTTATGAACCCGACCGGAAGTTCCTATTCAGTCCGGATGGGAAGCATGTGCTCTACCTCGCAAGTGTAGGACGGGTAGATTCGGGCGGCCATTCCCTGGATCACTCTCCGACCAAGGCAGTGTGCCTCGATGGAAAACTAATTCCGTGTGAAGCCGAACGCTCGGAGATCACGCCATTCTTCACTCCCGATAGTAAACACGTCGTCTGGATCGACTCGGGCGGCGCGTCTGCTCGATTACAAAACGACCCGGTCGACGCGCATGAAATGGGGAGCTATTCGATTTACGTCGACGGTCAGCTTGACGGTCGGTTTGATGTCCTCTTTGCGCGCACCAAAGAGGCATCGGAAATCGGTGCGGACGGGACGCTGACTTTTGTGGCGCAGGTTGGCAACGCAGTGAGAAAGCTGCGCGTTACTCCAGCGGCTGATATCAACCTGACAAGATTTGCCGCATTGGCCGATGAGCGGGAGCTCGCGGCTGCGGCGGATGAGGCACAGACGGTGCAGGTGAACCGGTAAAGAACATGCAACTAATTCGCTACATTCGACTACTCAGCGCGAGCTTACTTTTTTTCGCATTGAGCGCGAGCGCTGTTGCCCAGAGGCAATCCTCCAAAGCAGCTCCGAAAGCCGCGTCTCAAGCAAAGCCAAATCTTATTCCGCTTACATTGGAGGAATCGACCATCAAGGCGATGGTCTTTGGCCAGGATGGAATGCTCTACATACTCAACGAGCAGGGTGGAAGATACAACAAGGGCGCACTCCACAGACTCGATCCTCAGGCATTCTCGCGACTGATATTCGACAAAAAAAAGAATCGGTATTACGCCCAACCGGATGATCTCACAGAGGTGTATGTCTTCGGGCGTCCAAACGAAAAAGGCGAGTCGCTTGATAATCCAACCTCGATCATAGCTGGTGCGGATGGGAAGCTTTATATCTCCGGTAATTGGCAATCTTGCGCGCGCTACGATCCTGCAAAGCAATCGGTCGAATGGGTAAGAATGACTTGGGGGTCCTGCTTTGCTGCTACCGCTGACGGGTTGTTATGGTGCAGGACGAGTGGCGAGGGGATGGCCGGCAAGGTTTTTCGCACACGCGGGGCCGGCAAGGATCTTGGCGATATTATGTTAACAGAACAGTGGATGTATGCCGCGCTTGGCGCTGACGGTTACCTTTACGGCGCAACAGATGACGCTCTCATCAGAGTAAAAACTGACGGCAGCGACATGACCGTGTTGCATGCATTTGCCGGGAAGAACGACCATCCGGTGGGCGCGCCAATTCTCATTGGAACCACACTTTTTGGCTGTGCCCACGACGAATCGAAGATCAGCGGGGAGCACCTTCAGAGCGGCTACATTTACAAACTTAACGCCGACGGCACGGGATACTCCATAGTAGTGAAGCTCGACTACGATCCAAAGGAGCTGCCGTTCATAGCTCATGGCGATTTGTTGTACGGCGTCGCGGCAGCGGGTCTCTTTATTCTCCCAATTAATCAGACTGCACCGAAGATAATTGTACCTACAAAGGAGCGACCGCATCGCGCCGCATTAGCGATCAACGATAATGTAGCCTACCTCTTGTGGGCCGGGAATCAGGTAGACGTTTACCGTGTTCCCATCACTGAATCTGCTCCTGTCGCAGCATCATCGCGGCCGTCTCAGGAAACACGCGGTCCCGCGCCATCGACCGCTGATGCGGCAGCGGGTGTCGCGACGTCCAATCCCGCCGCGACGGCTTCAGCGCCCACACCTGGGGGAAAGAGTGTCTTTCACAAGCGACAAACGACTGATGATAGCCAGGGCGCCGAGGGAGCATCGGCAGAGAGTTCATCGAACGCCGCCGATGAAGGTATGTCGTCCAAGCCACAGCCAGGCTTGCCGCCCCGTCAAAGCAAGCCGCCGGCTCAAGTATCATCCTCGGTTGCTCCGACGCGCGACGCTGCGCCACCGCCCGCTGATGAGACAACAGGTGTCGCTGCGTCCAATGCCGCTCCCTCGGGGTCGGCGGCTCCCGTACCGGGTGGGAAGAGCGTCTTTCATAAGCGCGACACTGCGGGCTCGAGCGGAGCGTCTTCTTCACAGCAAAGGACTGCTGAACAACAGCCGTCATCAGTTTCCGGCTTCAGCAGCGACAGCGCGCCGCAAACGGCAGGCGCGCGATCGGCAGGAGGAGGAACGCCTGCAACTACGAAGAAGACAAAATTTCCTTCAAATCAGACTAACGACTCGGGGCCGCTCAGCGGCGACACCACCGATGACGCGAGCCAAACAGACGCGGGCGCTTACCAGGAGGCACCAGGGGGCAGCGCCTCATCCTTTGGCGGCTTGGGTTCCAACCGTACCAATAGCTACGCTGGCACTTCGGCGGGTGGCGGTTCCGATACTTCCGCCATCGCGGGTATGGTTGTGGAAGCTTATTCAAATGGCGATGTGGCTACCTTTGCGTCGCTTTACGCCGATATCGTGGATTACATGGGCCACAGGCGAACCAGCAATGCCGACGTGCAACGACAACTTTCACAGTATTTTGACAAATGGCCGGTCAGACAATGGCAACTGGTTGGCACCGTCAGCGTCAGACCTGTCGGACCTTCTGCTCAGCGGGTAGTTTTCTCAGCCCAATATGACCTAAGCAATCCGAACACAAATCGTTACGCTGCGGGCATCGCTAACGAAACGCTGATCGTGAAAAACGACGGCACCGGCGCGATGAAGATCACGTCACACCAGGAGAAAGTTAATAGTAACAGCGACTCTGACACCGCTACCGAGAAAAAGCCGCGGCGACCAAACCGGGAGCGGATTTATGATGGTCGGCCAGTCATTCCGCTGCCGCCCAACATTCCTTGGCCGCCAGGTCTTCCTCATCCGTAGAGCGCAGCTGATTGGCGAGCCGCATATTAATGGGAAAGTATTACAATATTGGCGTGGATGAGTTAAGAATTGAAAAATCCATTCCACCGATAGTTAGCCGAACGAAACGCTGAACGCTTCAACGGCCGAATTTGCGAACTGGAGCGACGTTTAGATTGGTGCGATTTTTACCGTCCGTAACGCTTCGCCATCATCGAGGCGTTCACAACTCAGTGGCGAAAGCTTTCCTGATACTTCTGCCAATATTCGGAGCCGTCCTCACATCCTCGACGCCAGCTGCGCCTGCACTGTCAGCAGTAAGCCAGGGGGATCAGAGCCAGTTTGTAACTCAACCCCGGGGCGGCCGATTCTGTGTTGCTTTGGACATTGGGCATCTGCCGAGAGCTGCTGGTGCCATGGGAGCAGACGGCAGGATGGAATATGAATTTAACCGGCACATGGTCGAACTCATCGCAGCTGATCTGCAACGAGATGAGCGGATTCGTGTAGTCATAGTGAACCGCGAGGCGAAGCCCATTAGTCTGAGCGGCCGCGCCGCGGCGGCGAGGGCCGCAGGCGCCGACCTGCTCCTTTCCATTCATCACGACTCAGTAAACGACCGATACTTAAAAGCCGAAGGACAACCCGACGGACGAGTTCTGCATTATTGCGACCGGTTCCACGGATATTCCGTATTTTATTCCGAAAAAAATCGGGAAGCTTCGCAGAGCTTGGACTTTGCCAAGGCACTTGGGGCTGCGATGCGCAGGCAAGGACTAATGCCAACTCTTCACCACGCGGAGCCGATTAAGGGCGAAAATCGTGAGCTCGTAAATCCAGACCTCGGCATTTACCGTTTCGACGATCTGATTGTGCTGAAAAGCGCAACGATGCCGGCAGCGCTTCTTGAATGCGGTGTTATCGTAAACCGGGCGGAGGAAGCCGAGCTGCTAACGGAAGAGCGACAACAAAAAGCGGTCGCCGCGATCCACCAAGCCGTGACCGCAATGGAGGATAAGTTAAGGGACGATTAAACCAAAGACTCACCCCTTTAACAGTCTGCCTGGCTTCCGAGCTTGGTTTGGTCGTAAACGATAGGTCAGTTATCTACGACACCGGTGCCGTGACACTCGTCACAGTCCGCAGTCCTCATCGTTGTCTTGTTCTTTTGCTGTAGCTCAAATAGCTCATACTCCTGAGTGCCCCAGCGATGTGGGTTCATGGCAGGCGGTGGGGTGTCAATCACCATGAGGGACTTCCTGCCTTTGCATACTGGGCAAAGCTTTTTCTTGCCACCGCTTTCGGCCACGATCCGTTTTGAATCGTCGATTGCCATTTTGTCAGCGAGAAGGGCTCCCCCAACAATTGCACCCCCGACGACGGCAGCGCCCGCGATCAGGTTGTCCATCATTTGCTCGGCCGTGAGCTGGTGGGAAGGAGGCACCGGATGGCTTGCCCGTAATCCATATTGGAGGTTCGTCGGCTCTAACTGCGACGCTTTTTTGAAGTTTTCGTTGGCTTGCTCGCTGGCGTGATCCATCAAATACAAATTAGCCTTGCGATAGTAGAGCGCGGCGTTATTCGGCTCCATCTTCGTTAGTTCATCTAAATCATGGATGGCGGCATAGCAGTAGCGCGTCTTTTCCTTCTCGATACTATGGTCGAGCAGCGCCTTTGCTTCAGGCGAAAATTGTATCGCGCGATCGTACTCGCGCTGGGCGTCGGCATATTTGCCAACGCCCCGATAGCAATCGCCGAGCTTGATATAGGCGTCCGTGTTGCGCGGGTCTAGCTGCAGGCAATGTTTGTAATCTTGAATAGCTGACTTGTAATCCGCTTCGATCTTACTTGCCTCTGCCTTCTTTTGCTCAGCCAAAGCTCGCTCGTAATATTCAGTAGCTTGTCTCTTACCTTCCGAGGCCGTGGGCAGTTGTTCAACTCCGTTGGTCGCCGGCCCGGCGTCCTTTCCGGCAAGTTGCGGCGGCGTCGCGTTTACGCCGGCGCCAGCAAGACGAGTATGCGCGGCTGCAATAGTCCTGTTGAGTTTCTCGCGCTCATCCGGCCACAACGATGAAAATTCCGCCGCCGCGGCGGCTTCCGCAAATTCAAGATGCGACCGGCCTTCGCTTGTGGCCGGCAGGTTCGAAACAGATTTTTCCGCCGTGCTCGTCCAACGCGAAACAGCACGCCACCAGTTTACGCTAGTAATTACCCGCGGATCCGGACCATTGAATATGTCTTCGAGGTAGCGATATTCTTCGCCTGAAGGTCGAAGGTTGGCCGGCAGCAAAGTGGCCGCTCGGTTTGGCGTTCCAAATTGCTTGTAGATTGCCCTTAGGTCCGAGGCCGTCAATTCGTCATACCGCTTCCCGAAATAGGAGCTAAAGTAGTTGTCCTCGAAAAGGCGCGCATAAGTCGCTGCAGGAAGTAAGGGATTCTCCGGCACTTTGCCAAAATTGCCCTGCTTGGCCACGGCCGCGGCCCATTCGTTCAGCTTATCGACAGATGGAGGCTGCCATTGATCCTGAGAGTCAGCCGGCTGCTCCGATGCTGTGGATGTTGCGTTGCGCGCATCAAATTGTGTTTTGCCGGTTGCCGACCGAAGTTCCCGATAGGCGCTAAGCTTTGTCAGATAATCCTCAACTAGTTGATCGGCGCGCGCATCTCGCCACAGGACGAAGTAGGGGAACGGTTCGCGTTCGGGATGAAAGTGCGAATACGCAGACTGTTTCGCTGCGCCAGGTTTGGCGTCGGTTTCCGAGAGTTCGGCCGGGCGGTCCAGGCAGCCGGCAAGTGTATTGGTTTCCGCATCAAAAACGAAGCGTGTCACCTCGTATGCTTCGGCGATGAGGCGGACGCTTTGCGTAAGATCGTCATACTCGCCATGCACTTCCGCCGTAGTGCTGGCAGCGTCCCCGTAAAAAATCTGCCTTGTATTCGCGACATGCGCTTTCCTCGTACCTTCCAGCGTTCCGTCAGCCGAGCCGGGGCGAAAATCGAGCTCCACGATTACTGGAGGTAGCCCGTGCGAACTCCCGTGCAGCCAAATGCCAGACAGACCCTTCCACCTGCCAAATAACCAATGCTCGGATTCTCCCGCTGCGGAAGAGTCGGGCGTCTTCTCATCAGCCCGTGCTATCAAGATCAGTAACGTCGAAAAGCCGACAACCAGCAGCTTACTTTTCATGATTCTTCGAACGGGTATTTCTCCGGAAGCTCCGTAACAATGAGTCTCCGAAGGCAATCTGTTTGGCAAGGTTTTCGTGACGCTAGTCAGACAAATTCAGAAAAACCCAGCGCTATTTTGAGCCTCGAATCGTAGCGGTGACCTGATGCAATCGCCCCGACAACACTAAAGTCTGCCTATTCCGCGGAAGTATCTAAGTGGAGCTCTTTATGCAGAGTGTCATATGCCTCTTTCTGCGCTGAGCTCCATGGCCCTGGTTGATCGACAAACCAATGCTTGGCGAGGACGGTGCGGCCAATCTCAGTGTTTGGGCAACGCTGCTCGATGATCTGGAAATAACGGTTGGCAAGTTTCTCATCCCGGTCCTTCACCCAGAGACCGGCATGATTGACGGCATCGGCCAACTCCTCGGAATCGTTAGGTAAAAGCGACGCGGCTTTGATCGCGAGCGCGGCGGCAATCAAGCGATAATGAAAACGGATATCTGGACGAATTTTATTGGTAGCAAGTCGCTCGCGTTCCTCTTTCGAAGGCCGCAGGACCACCGGCATAGTGTGTTCCTCCTGCCCTTTTTCTGTCCAGTGGACCTCTTTATAGGTGCCTGTTTGTCGTTGTTGCGCCAGATCGGGTATTTCAAACATGCCATCTTCTACAAAGCCATCGGGTGCGCCTTCGGTTCCCATCAACTCCATCCCATCGTGACGCGCCAGCCACGCCGCGGTGAACAAGGCGCGAGCGCGCTCAATTTTCGAAAGTTTATCATTCGCGCCATCGTGCAGAGCGTTTACGTACTTTTCTAAAATCTTATCGTATGGCGGCCGTAAGTACTGCGCGGCTTCGGCATAACGATCTTCCCGCGCTAGCCGGCGCCCGAGCAGATATCGCAGCTTTGCCATCTCGTCCTGATTGGGGCCGGTCTGTTGTTTATCGACGTAAGCTTTCAATTCATTCGCGGTTAAAACGCGTTCGGCGACGTAGGCTGCGTCTTCCCAGAGTCTGCCGGTTAACAAAATGTCGAGCGCCTGAACAAAATCTCCGCGTGCCAGGTGCAGGCCGCCGAGATCTCCACTCGCGCTTTGCTCAAAACTCCAATCGCCGGGCGGCGGATACATTGTGTCTTCGTCTCGAACCGGAGGTGCTGCCGCTGCTGTCCAGCCGGTATAGGCGCCAATATCGCGAACGGCTTGCCATGCTTTGGCCATGCTTTTGGCGGCGTCGGTCAGCTTGCCTTCGCGTCTCTGCAGTTTCGCGCGCAGCCAATATGCCGCCGCCGTATTGCCTTTACTCAACTCCAGCCAGTGTGCAGCATTCTTGTAATCACCGACGTTGTAGGCCGTCCACCCAAGATACTCCGCGTCTTCGACCTCTCCCAGATTTGCCTCTTTGATAACTGTCAGCCAGCGCGAACCGCGTTGAGCGGCTGGCTGATGCCATTCGCCGCCATAGATATTTGGCCAGGCTGCCGTCGCCAAAATGTGGACCGTGACTAATCGCCGCAGCAGCGGATCCTGCGCGGCTTCCTTCAGTTTCGAGATTTCTTTTTCTTCCTGTTCCCGCTTTTGTTGATCGTCCCACTTCCTTCTTTCCTCCGGTTCAGCGCCGTAATTCAACATCCCCTCAATCGGTTCGCGGTCGGGAATAAGCGCTTTGAGTGAAACGATCGCGCTTTCGTCGCCGAGCGCGAGTTGCCTCAAGAAAAGGGCTGCCGCTTTGCCGGGATGTTCCTGCTTCCACTCGCTCCGGCCTTCCCAACCATAGCTGTCCGCCGCCATCCCTAGCGAGTCCGTGAAGCCGGCGCGCGCTAATTCGCGGGTGCGCTGGAACCATTCTACCGCCGCCGGATCTCCGAGCTTAAGGGCAATCTTTCCCAGCATGAACGTCGCCCAAACCGTTCGATAATGTCGATCTTGCTCAGGACGTTTCAACAAATCCTCCCACGCCTGTCGCGCTTCGTCCCAATATTGTTGTCCGCGTCGAAAGGCGAAGGCACCGCGATGATAATCGGCAAACTCCGAATTGAGTTCGTCAGGCAGTGTCGCAGCCGTTGTGCTTTTGGTTTGAGCGATCAACGTCCGTGCTGCCTCATGTTGCAGTGTTGCTGTTGCCGGATCGGGCGGTTTGATTTCCCCTGCCTGGAGCGCATCCGCAAAATCTTTGAGATCTGCTTCGGCCGTGTTCCGGTTACGAATGGCTCTGGGATCCTTCTCAGTCTGCGGATCTGTGCTGGTCGGGCGTGCCAGCTTTTCAACCGGGTGAAAATCGCGGGCCAACCGCTTTACTTCCAATTCCCAATAAAATTCCGGCGAGGCATCGACATTTTTGCCGCCCTGATCCAGGTAAACAGCCGGCCCGAAGTAGCCGGTCGCGTCCGTATCATGAACCCAGCAAGTCAGTGTGAGAATCAACAACCCGAACCGGGCGATCTGCTTCATTCGTTCCTCGCCAACTTCAATTGAAGAGTAACTGGCTGTTCGTAACGGAGCCAGCCGATTTGACGCTTTCCGCCAGGCGCAAGTCGCATCTGGTGTCCGTTCGTGTTCCTAAAGATGGCCTGACCATGTGTAATATCGACCGTCCATCCGGTGAGTGCATCCGCTGTCACCGTGGCAGCGCTGTTCCAGATCGCCGTGACCGCTGAATCGAGCTCCTCTTCCGCTTCTCCTGTGTTCACAATCGAAAGGTCGATTGGGTTTTCGCCTTGCTGAAGCACTTCCAAACGATGCAGCGGTTTACGTCCCGACATCACCGCTGACAATGTTGTCCATCGCCAGTTGCGGACGTCGGTTGCGACCGGAAGACGGTACCAGATGATCTCCTGTAACTGCGGCGGCCGCGCCTGTTGCCATTCCTTCACCAGCATCGCCATGTCATCGGCATTCGTCTCGAACTCCAAGACGCGCGTACCTGCCGGCCAAGCCGGCTGCACGCTATCCATCGCTACACTTAGAAGTTCCCCCGAGGGATCGTATCCGGCCGCGCAACGATAAGTCGGAAGCGCGACAGAAAACGGAATTCCGAGATGCGCCGCTCTTTTTACCCATGTCCGGGCCGACCGCGCGTCGCACAGGTTCCTGCGATCATTCGCATCCGATATCGGGACGGAATGAACCTGCAAGACATAGCCGTCCGCTTCGCGCACTAGCGGAACAAATTCAGGATCATCGAGCCATGCCGGAAGGGTAGTAAGAACTAAGCGCACCGGATGGAGAGCCTGACGCAAAGCCCGCAACCAGACGCGATATGCAGCCAGATTTTTTTGCGGGCAGTCAAAGTCGATTTGGAACTCGCTCAGCACGACGCCGTGACTTGCGGCGATATCGACGAGTGAATGGGCTGCATCGATGACAAATCGGGTATTGTTGTCATCCTGACCTGGGGCGACAGCGAATGGCGCGATGCGCAGCGCGAGCCCGCACTGTATTTGCCGCGATCGGAGCATCTCCCAATCAACATTCGTACTGATGAGCGATGGCCTCTTTTCTATCCAGTCAATCTCACCGCCGAGTAAAACGATCCCGCCCAATCGATGTTGCGCGGTTACGACCGCATCAATGACCGCTGGCGTCCAATCGCGCTGCCACAAATAACCGCGCTGCCGCAGCGGGCCTGTCACTTTTGGTGCACTCCGGTCGCACGCGGCCAACAAGAACGCGGATACGATGAGTGTCGTTCCGACATTGAGTGTCCGCTTAAAAATACGACACTGAATTACTCCGTTCACGGATGGCCCGCTCTTATTCTCCGGAGTGACAAAACTTCACGCAGCATTCGCACGCTGTCGTGAACAAACCGAATCTTGCTGCCTTCATGATGGTTCCAGCGCACCGGAACTTCCCTGAGTCGTAGTCCGGAACGTTGGGCAAGAAGAAGAAGTTCCACGTCAAAGCCAAAGCCGATGACCTTCGCCGCTTCAATAATTGGCCGGCACGCCTCCATTCGAAAGGCTTTGAAACCACATTGCGTATCCCAGAACGGCAGACCGGTTGCCATCCTCACCACCAGGTTGAAAACGCGGCCCCCTTGCTCGCGCCGCCAAGGCTGTCGATTCCCGATTAGTTTGCGATCGAGCGCGCGTGAACCAAACGCGATGTCCACTTCACCCCGCGTGATCGGTTCAACAATTTTTGGAAGTTCATCAATCGGCGTCGAAAGATCGGCGTCGAAAAAAACCGCAATCGGTTTCGTAGCACTCAACAACCCGCTTCTGACCGCCGCACCTTTGCCGCGATTCGGAAAATTTTCGAGCAACCGAACTGCTACCGACGACGGTACAGCAGCAACTTTGCGAATCACTTCGCCAGTGGAATCAGTTGAGCCGTCATTGATGACGATTAATTCGCTACCCGGGCTTTCTTTTTCCAGATAAGCAGTGGTCGTCGCTAGCGTATCGCCAATGCGCACCGCCTCATTGAAGGCAGGAATGACAACGGAAATTGCAGGAAGCATGGATGGAAGCAGCGTCTCGCTTGTGACTTCGCAATTCGCAAGCTGTTAGCTCGCGCTACTTCATTTGTAAATTTCGATTACGAACTTCCCGTCCTCGCGGACATGGCCTCGATACATTCCGCTGGTATTAAATGGCAGTGCCACATTTCCATTTTTGTCCACGGCAATGAGACCGCCGCTACCGCCAAGCTTTTCGGCGTGAGCCAGAGCGCGGTCGGCCGCTTCGGACAGTGACGTTCCACCCAATTCCATCAACGCAGAAACCTGATGCGCCACAGCCGCGCGAATGAAAAATTCGCCATCCCCGGTGCATGAAACGGCGCAGGTCGCGTTGTCCGCGTAGGTGCCCGCGCCGATTACTGGCGAATCGCCTACCCGGCCCGGGAGTTTGTTGGTAGTTCCTCCAGTCGAGGTCGCGGCGGCAAGATTTCCCTGAGCGTCTCGCGCCACTGCGCCCACCGTTCCATGACGTTCCGAATCCGAAATGATAAAATTTTTTCTGCCGTCGGCGCCAGCGTTCTCCGTCGCTTTCATTTTCTGCAATGCGTCCCAGCGATCCTGGGTGAAGAAATATTTCGCATCGGCCAATTCGATCCCGTTGCGTTTGCCGAATTCCTCGGCGCCGGCTCCAATCATCATGACATGCTTTGATTTTTCCATGACGGCGCGTGCCAGGATAATCGGGTTGCGGACATGCTCGATTCCGGCGACGGCGCCCGCGGCCAGGGTTTTTCCATCCATAATCGCCGCATCCATTTCAATTGTGCCCGCGCTGGTAAAAACTGAACCTTTACCGGCGTTAAAATGCGGATCGTCCTCCAGTACCCGAACCGCAGCTTCAACCGCATCGAGGCTCGAGCCACCGCCCTGCAATATTTGGCGGCCCGCCCGGAGCGCGTTTTCTATTCCCGCGCGATATTCCTGCTCTTTCTCCGGCGTCATTTTGCTTCGCTCGATCGTGCCGGCACCACCATGCACCACGAGTTGGAATTTTTGCCTGGTCATTCTTGGTGAGATTTCCTGCGCCTGCGCGACCATTCCGCAAAGAGCGAAAGCAAGACAACAGATCGCTAGGCAAGTCAACTTCACCATATCCAACGAAACAACGTGATTGTTTTTAATCCGCGCGCAATCTCGGTGGCAGGGCGAAATTTTCTTCGCCGCCAAAGGTGGCGATTTCGTCCACTCAAACGACTGATTCTACCGGCGCGAGCCATGAAACGTGCAGCGGTCGAGTTCATCGGGCCATTTTTTGGACGAACTATCCTGCGTCTCGAACCATCAAGTTTGATGTATGCCAACACCCACACAGAAATTAGTGTGCGTGAAATTCACCCTGCCGAAGTAGTGCGCTTGCCGCCCCATCCCTTCCGAACACAGACTTCGTCTGGTGAGCTAAGAGTTGACCCAGCTTTTGTTTTCGAAATTCCGAACGTGAACTTTTGGGGTTATTATGGCGGCGCTGTTGTTACCGCTGACCACGCGCTGTTGGCCGATCTCTCTCCGGAGGTTTGGGGACCAGCGAACCATCCAATTTATTCGCGCTGGCACCTGCCAAAGTCGCGGTTGCTCAACGGTCGAATCGCGATCGGGGTCACGCCCGAGGCAATCGGAAATTACTATCACTGGCTGCTCGATTTGGTGCCGAGAGTTCTTTTACTCAAACACTCAGCCCAAAACTTTTCCAACTACGACGCGCTCTTGCTCAACGGTTCGCGAGCGAATTACGAACGCGAAATCCTGGCCGCGCTTGGAGTTCCGCTGGAGAAAATTCGCTATGTTGATTCGCGCGAACGTTTCCAAATCGCATCGGCTGTTTTTCCTTCGATGGACATCAACGGTATTTCTCCATGGAAAGTTCACGGACTGCGCGATTTCGCTTTTTCTGGCAAACCAAACCAGCATCGCCGCCTTTACCTTTCACGGGCACGCGCCACGGTTCGCCGGATCGCGAATGAAAACGAAATCTCAGAATTCCTGCGGCACGGGAATTTCGAAATTATCCAAGCCGAAAATCTTTCCTGGCGTGAACAGGCGAACTTGTTCGCCGGTGCGAGTGTGGTTGTCGCGCCACATGGCGCGGCGCTGGCCAACATCGTGTTTTGCAAGCCGGGAACGCGTGTGGTGGAGATCAGTACCCGCGCCGGCTATCGTGATTGGTATTGGCAGCTCGCCGCAGTTGCCGGGCTCTCCTACGAAGTAATGGAAGCACAGCGATCGGGATCCTTTTCGGGACCGTATGAGAATGCCGATATGATTGTCAGCCGTGAGAATTTCGAACGTTTTCTCGAAAGCCTGTGAGCGTAGCGAGTGCGCACGTTAGCATTTGTATCGCATTTTTCTCTTTTCCGCCTGAGGAAGTAAGGCACGTTCCGTAAACATGCCGACCGAAGATTCTGAAAACGATTCGCCGCTCATTCCGGCAAATCCGGTCGACGTAGTTCAAGGCGTAGGGCATATCAGCCGCGAATTCATGCGCGAAGTGGGAAGTCTGTTCTGGTTCATCGTTCAGACACTGGACGAAACAGTAGAGCGGATTCGCGACGGGCGTGTTCCATTTCGTGCCTCAAGTTTCTTCCGACACTGCGAGCGAGCCGGTGTTGGCTCGGTTCCGCTGGTCGGTCTGGTTTCATTTTTTCTCGGCCTGACCATGGCTTTGCTAACCGGATACCAATTGCAGCGCTTCGGCACCGAGCGTCTCGTGCCGGGATTGGTTGCAATCGCTTTTACGCGTGAGCTGGGTCCGTTAATTACCGGAATCATGCTGGCGGCCCGCATCGGCGCCGCTTTTACGGCTGAGTTGGGA
>Ga0193750_1000234_pt1 | contig 15748 bp, 13 predicted proteins | sample L1c1metaG_FD_160569 | JGI IMG/M metagenome (GOLD analysis project Ga0193750, IMG submission 160569) | Soil microbial communities from a riparian zone of the East river system, Colorado, United States - L1c1 | ecosystem: Environmental > Terrestrial > Soil > Riparian zone | place: USA: East River... | reverse complement strand
CAAGAATGCAGCCCACGGCGTAAGCCGTGGGTGCGCCGCAAGGGAGCGAAAGAAGCCGCGAAGCGGCGCAAGAATGCAGCCCACGGCGTAAGCCGTGGGTGCGATACAAGGGAGGGAAAGCCCCAACGGGGCGAAAGATTCTGCCTCATACCTCTGCCACGCATCCTGTTTTCCGCACGCAAGGCCGACGTTCGTTCATCGAGCCGGAGTTCCGCCAAGATTTTGTTTCTGTCGCCCCTTCGGGGCTGGTGGGTTCGTACACGTCCACCCACGGCTTACGCCGTGGGCTGCATCCTTACGCCGCTTCGCGGCTGGGTTCCGAATTCTGCTGGCCACTGACCACTGACCACTAGCCTTGCAGCACCCATTCCAAAGTCTTCTCTTGAAACTGGAAGCCATACCGCTGCCAGGGCGTGCCGGGAGATTCTTTCCGTACCACCTTGGCCCGGCCTACATAGCGTTCGGCTGAGGCACTCAGAAAGACTTCTATGGTCGCGTCTTTGGCCAGCGAGGCGGTGCAATTGCAGAGGAAGCCGCCGGCGCTCACGTTTTCGGTGGTAGTCAGTTCTTCAAAAGCTTTTCCATTGCTGTCGGTTCCGCGGATTTTCAGGATGATTCGCATGCGAACACGGACATGCGCCCTGCGTTCCACGTTCTTGGTGTGAATCTCGGCAGCCAATCTCTCTTTAAGTTTTATGAAGTCTACCGGCTTCTCAAAGTAAGCAGTTGCACCCAGGTCTTCGCAATGCTGTCGGTGAGTGACTCCGGCTTCTCCGCTAATGACGAAGATGGGAATGCGCGAGGTGTAGCTTACCGAGCGAAGGCTTTGGCAGAGTTCAAATCCCGAGAACTTGGGCATCATCAGATCGAGAAAGATGGCCTCCGGTTTGTGTTCGAGGGCCAGCCCTAAAGCTTGTTCTGGGTTGGCGGTATCGATGATTTCATAGCTGTCCGACAGGCGCGCCCGCAACAGACCACGCATGGATTCATCGTCGTCGACGATCAGGATTCTTTGCACGTCGGCTCTCCCGATTTCTGATTTAAGTACAGCACCGTGGGTGCTTCTTCAGGCCGTTTAGCCGGCCCGCTGTCCAGGGCCTGGCGGACTTTGGACACCAAGCCGTCGCGGCTAAAAGGCTTTTGCAGAAAGAAACTGCCTTCCTCCAGCGCTCCATGCGCGCCGACGGCCTGTCCGGTGTAGCCGGACATATACACAACCTTGATCAATGGGCGTTGCTCGACGACCTGTCCCGCCAGCACTCGCCCACTCATTCCGGGCATGACGACATCAGTCAGTAAGAGTTGTAGAACGCCGGAGTGCTGCTGACTGATGGTCATGGCTTCGCTGCCATTGTTGGCTTCAAGAACAGTGTAGCCAGACAATTCCAGCAGATTTGCGGGTCAGGGTGCGTAGGGAAGTCTCGTCCTCGACCAGCAGAATGGTTTCGCTGCCACGAGATTTCATCAGATCGCTCTCCGCAGGCTTCTGAGAGTCGAGGGCATCATGCACTCGAGGCAGATAAATCTTGAAAGTTGTACCTGTTCCGAGCTCGCTATACACGTCGATGTAGCCACCACTCTGCTTGACGATTCCATAGGCCGTGGCCAATCCAAGTCCGGTGCCCTTGCCCTTCTCTTTGGTGGTAAAAAATGGCTCGAATATGTGGGCCTGGGTGGCCTCATCCATGCCAATTCCAGTGTCAGAAACCGTAAGCAGGACATAGGAACCCTGCTGTACCGGATAGGAATATCGTTTGGTAAAGCTGAGATCAATTTCGGCGTTCGTGGTCTCGATGAACAGTTTGCCGCCGTCGGGCATGGCATCCCGCGAATTGACGGCCAGGTTCATGACAATTTGTTCAATCTGTCCCTGATCGGCTTTGACTCTACCTAACGCGGTGCCGAGCACCATGGAGAGCTCAATGTCCTCGCCAATCATGCGCGGAAGCATATTGCCCATGTCCTTGAGCACTGCATTCAGATTAAGGACCTTGGGTTCGAGCACTTGCTGCCGGCTAAAGGCGAGCAACTGGCGAGTGAGCGAGGCGGCGCGGCGGCCTGCCCCTAGAATTTCGTCGACGCTGCCCCGCAATGGATTGGTTGACTGCAGTTTTTCCTGAAGTATCTCGCTGTAACCGATAATCACCCCCAGCAGATTATTGAAATCGTGAGCGATTCCTCCGGAGAGCCGGCCGACAGCTTCCATCTTCTGTGCCTGGCGAAACTGTTCTTCCAGCCGCCTGCGTTCGGTGATATCGCGGTTCATGATGACCAATTTTTCGGTTTTGCCCTCAGCATTCCGAATGGTGCTGGCGCTGGATTCCAGAATGCGCCAGGAGCCATCCTTGTGGCGCATCCGGTATTCGATCCTGCGGCCTACGCCGAAAACCAGCGCTTCTTTCGCCGCCTCTTCCACCTGCGACCGATCGTCGGGATGGACTTGCTCCAGGGATGCCGTGGTCTGAAGTTCCTCCGGCGTGTAACCCATGATCTTCTGATAGGAGGGGCTGTTGTAAAGACGGCGCCCCTCCGAATCCACGACCGCAATCATGTCGGCGGCATTTTCAGTGATCAGACGAAACAGCTCTTCGCGCTCCGCCATCTGGCGGCGAATGCGATAGATCTGGAGCTGCTGATAAACAGTGTAGATATCGAACAGCAGCACCATACCCACCAAGCCGCGCATAGCGTTGTTCACGGGAAGAGGGTCAGCAGCCTTAACCTGCGGGTGCAGTATGGGAACCAGAAAGGAAACGATGCCTAGAGTCAGCAATAAAGTTACGAGAATGGCCGAGGTCCACAGCCACCATTCGCGCCGCTCAATTTTCCGTATGTGGGCGTCCATCCCGCCCTTGACGGCGCCATATTGCGGGGCTGTTTTCGTTCGTGAAGATTTCATTGGCTGTCCTGAGTCTGTCACGACAGGTTGGCAAGAGTGAAGATGTTGAAAAAGAAATCGAGTGTGCCTTGTTCAGAACGGGAACCCTTCAGCGGACGCCCGAAACAGAACCAGCGCCGTCCTTCAGCGCGCGAAAAAACGAGGCGTCAGCAATACGTTGTCACGTCAGCATCGGCCTTTTCAGACGCAACTCTCCCATATATGCAAGAGGTTCCTCTTTGGAACTTTTCGCCCGCGTTTGTGTTAGAAGAATATAGAGATAAGACATACCTTTCGTCTTCGAACCCTGTGATCTCAGAGATCAATCTGCACAGAGCTACGCCATACCTATGAGAACAATAGTGTTGCTAAAACTGTCTTTATTGGCTGCCCTCATTTGTCTTATGTTTTGTCTGGCTTGTGGGTCAGGCAGCAATGCCTTCAAGCAGGGCGGCGGCGGAAATTTTTCCAACGCCAGTTTGAAAGGTCAGTACGCTTACCAGTTGACCGGCGTCGATACCACCGCAAGTTTTCGAGAAGCAGGGGTGTTTACAGCAGATGGCAATGGCAACATCACCGGCGGCACGGACGACTTTGCGGAGGGCACTACCATCGCTTCAGGTTCGAGTTCTGGATCCTACACCGTTAACAATGACGGAACCGGTGTCGTCTCGATCTCAATCTCGGACGGCAGAGTTCTTCAATTGGCGCTAACCCTGGTGAGTTCATCCAAGGTTTATTTGATGGTGACTCAGACTTTTGATTTCGCGAATGGCGCAGGTATCGCCGAATTGCAGAATCCAGCCGCCTTCGCCGCGACTCCCAATGGCACTTTTACTTTCCGCATGCACAATGTGAGTACGGCGCAAGGCTCTTCCGCGACGGTGGGTGCATTTACGGTTTCGAGTGGCACGGCCTCGGGCAGCGAAGATGTGAATCGTGCCGGCGTGCTGAGTTCTCCAACTTTTACCGGTTTCTTCAACTTCCCGGACACCAGCGGCCGGGGTACCGGAACCTTTACCGACAACGCGAATGTGACTTCGAGCTTCATCTACTACGTGGTCGATGCTAACAATGTGCGTTTCTTTTCCACCAGCAACGGTCTCCCAGGTCTGGGACGCGCGGAAACCCAAACTGCGGCGCCCTTTGCAAACACGTCGCTTGCCGGCGGTTATGCATTCGGCAGCAGCGGCGATGACAATTTCTCTGTCGCCGGCACAAAGCGAGTTGGCCGCTTTACCGCTGGTGGAGACGGCACTGTCAGCGCAGGAACCTACGACTCGGTCGAGGACGGAACTGCTTTTACCAATATCAGCTTTACTGGAACATACAGTATGGCCTCGAACGGGCGAGCGACAGTCACGCTGAATCCATCCACTGGCACGATTCAGCAAATCTTCTGGATGGTTAGCCCATCGCGCGCTTTCTCGCTCACCAGCGACCCCAACAAAGTGGAAGATGGCACTCTCGACCTGCAACAAGCAATTACCTTCTCGAATTCGACAATGAATGGCCAGTTCGCAGTTCTTATGGATGGATTTGATCCCCTCAACTTCGTCGACCGGGTTGGCACTCTGCAGTGGGACGGCGCGGGTAATCTGACGCTGAATGAATTTATCAATCGTTCTGGAACCACTCAGGCTTCGGGATCTATTACCGGGACCTATTCCGTTGCAAGCAACGGACGAGCCAGCGGCACGATTACCGGCTTATCCAACAACCTGGTGTTTTATCTGATTTCCGGCAGCGACGGTTACATGCTGCAGAACGACACTGGCACTGAGATCGACGGTGTCATGAGCAAGCAGCCTTAGAAGTTGAGTGGTGTTTTCAAATCGGCAATCGTAAATCGAAAATCGTAAATTCTTACCCCACTTGCCACACAGTATCCAAAACCGTCCCGTCCACCCACTTCACCACCGCTACAGGCCGATCTCCAAGCTTCCGCCTCGCCGGTTTACCTCCGCAGATACGTTCTACTTCTGCCTTGATGTCCTGAATGGGCCGGATCGGCAAACTTGAACCCTTGACCGCATCCAACAAATCCTGGCGCCGCGGATTGATCGCAATACCACGCTCCGTTACCACAACGTCAATCAACTCGCCGGGACCGGTCAGCGTGGTGACTTCATCCACAATCACGGGAATGCGATCACGGAACGACGGCACGGCCAGAATGGTGCAGCCCGCAGCCAAACAGTTCTGCCATCCACCAATTCCGTGCAATAGACGGCCATCGGAGTGAGTAACGACATTGCCGTTGAAATTCACATCGACTTCAGTTGCGCCCAGCACCACAGCGTCCACCATGGAAGCGAAATTTCCCTTGCCGTGATAGTTGTAAGAAGTGAACGGAGACGTGGGCACATGACGAGGATCGATGGCGATGGACTTCACGGCTTCGAGATCGAAGGTCTGCCCGTCGAGGATGTAATCGGTCAAGCCTTCCTGCAGCATCTCGACCAGGTAGCGTGTGGATCCACCGCGAACGAAGCGGGCTTTCACTCCATCTTCCTTCATCATGCACCGCAGGAAATCCACGAACGCTAACGCGATTCCGCCCGCGCCTGCCTGAAACGAAAATCCGTTGCGCATGGTTCCCGTGTCCCGCAGAAAACGTGCGACGAGTTCCGCAATTCGAAGACGGTCAGGAGATCGCGTGATCTGCGTCGTCCCAGAAACAATCTTCGCCGGGTCACCGATTGAGTCGACTTCCACAACGTAGTCAACGTTGTTGCCTTGAATCTGCCAGGGAATGCAAGGGAACGGGACCAGGTTGTCCGTGACTACGATTACATTGTCGGCGTAGATGGAATCAGCGAGCGCGAAGCCTAGTGATCCGCAGGCGGATTTGCCGTGCGAACCGTCGGCGTTGCCGAAAAAATCCGCAGTGGGCGCGGCAATCACGGCGACGTCGACGTGTATTTCTCCATCCTGGATTGCCTGCCAGCGGCCGCCGTGGGAGCGCAGCACACCCATGCCGCGCATTTTTCCCTGAGTGCAGTAGTCGCCCAGCGGGCCATTCATCGAACCTTCGATGTGATGGATGACGCCCGACTCCATCAGCTCAATCGCAGCTTTCTGTGATGGGAAAGAGGCACTGGGAAACCAGGTGAGATCTTTCACTCCCAGTTTCGCCGCCGCTTGTAATGCCATGAGAGCGACGCGGTCACCATCGCGCAGGTGGTGATGATTGGAGATGACCATGCCGTCTCGCAGCCCGCATTTGCGCAACGCAGTTTCGAGATCGGGGACGCGCTTGTCGCCGCTTTCGGGATAGTCTTTGCTCGAGCGCACCGGCGGTGCAGCTTTGCGCGCACGCGGCTGATATTTTCCGACGCCAAGGTATGGAATTTGAGGCTTGCCGTTGACCATGGCCGGGACCATGCGTCCTGCGGCGTTTTGCGCCAGTTCCACGCGTTCAGTCATTTGTTTCTCGCTTGAACGTGTGGCGCAGGCGCCCCCGCCCGCGAGCGGGCCACCAATTTGCGAGCGCGCTCCACGACCGGCGCATCAATCATCTTCGAGCCCAGGCTTACGACTCCCAGTCCGCGTTGCTGCGCTTCTTCAAACGCGGCGACAATCTTCAGCGCCTTATCAATTTCCACCTGCGACGGAGTAAATGCGTCATGAATCACCGCGATCTGAGAGGGATGAATGCATCCCATGCCTTCGAATCCCAATCCCCGCGAACTCTCAGCCCAGCGGCGCAAGCCATCCGCATTGCCCACGTCGCCAAACACCGAATCAATCGCCTGCACTCCGGCCGCCTTTGCGGCGTTCACCACACGTGAGCGTGCATACGACGATTCCCGGCCTTCCGGCGTCTTGGCTACACCAAGGTCGGCCGTGTAATCCTCAAGACCAATGGTTAACGCCGCTACATTCGCAGTCGCGGTCGCGATAGTAAAGGCATTTTCAATGCCGAGTGCAGATTCCAAGATAGGCATCAGCCAGATGGGACGATCGATCTTATGGCGGTGCTTCAGTTCGTTGATAATGCGATCCACTTCGGTAACTTGTTGCGGATGTTCTGTCTTCGGAATCAGAACGAGGTCAGGTGATTCGGAAATAACTTCCGCGAGATCCTCCAGTCCCATGGGGAGCTGGTTGATGCGCACCATGCGCTCGCAGCCGTTGAAATCGACTGCCCGCAACGTGTTGCGAACCAGGATGCGGGCAGCATCTTTCTCAGCGGGATGAACTGAATCTTCGAGATCGAGAATGATGGCGTCCGGCCCATGCAGCCCGGCATTGATGAAGTATTTTGGCTCGGTGCCCGGAAGATACAATCTTGATCTGCGCAGACGATCCCGTGCCGAAGGCTGTGGCAGCGGAAACGGCTCGGGCAAAGCCTTTCGCAAGATCGGCAAGCCAGCCCGTTTGACCGCAGTCTCAATCCGGGCTGAGATTACAAATGGCAGAGCGCCTTCGTCATGGATCGCGGCTCGCGCGTGTTTTAATCCGAGAGACTCGAGCACTTGTTTTGTCTGAGCGACGATCGACTCTCCGTAGTACGGGGCGACGCGCGATTCCAGAGTGATCTCCAGACCTCCGCTATCCCGCGGCTCGAGGGCGACGTGCAGGTCGGAGCGGATGTCCTTGCCCCAGTGACCGGCTTCGGCGGATCGCGCCTCTTTGGTTTCTGCCGAACTTTTCATAATTTCTCTTGCGGTTGGCGCTCGAGGTCCAGGTTACGTCAGCTTTTTTAAGATCGTGTCAGTCATTTGATTGGTTGAGGCGGCGCCCTGGCTGATCGACTTTGAGCCGCCGGGAATCCGCATCATGTCATAAGTGCGCACTTTGCCTTCTTTCACTACATCCGCAATGGCTTTGCGGATGCGTTCAGCCTTTGCCCCTTCCCTTACGTGGTCGAGCATCATGGCCGCGGAAAGAATCATGGCGATCGGATTCACAATCGCCGGATTCAACTCCGCATATTTCGGGGCCGAGCCGTGCGTGGGTTCAAACACAGCAACATCGTCGCCGATATTTCCTGATGCCGCGAAACCCAAACCGCCGACAAGGCCGGCGAAAGCGTCGGACAAGATATCGCCGAAGAGGTTGGAGGCGACAATCACGTTGTAGTCTTCAGGATTCTTGTTCAGCCACATCAGTTGCGCATCGATATTCGTTGACCAGAGCGCGATTCCAGGATAATTCTTCGCCACTTCCTTGGCCGTCTCTTCCATCATGCCGGAAGTCTCGCGGACTACATTGGGCTTCTCACAGATGGTCACGCCTTTGAATCCGCGCTTTTTGGCGTACTCGAATGCTGCCGTGACGATGCGTCTGGCCGCAGGGCGCGTGATGATTCGCAAACTCACCGCGAGATCGGGACCTGGGGTGGAAGCAAAGTGCTTGAATTTGGGATGAGTGCCGAGCGCGGAGCGGACATTTTCCGGGGGATTTGTCCATTCGACACCGGCATACATGCCCTCGGTATTCTGGCGGAACACGGTGGTATCGATCTGCGGCTCGTCGAAGCGACCGTCAGTCCGCTTGCGAATGTAATTCAGAGGATTGCCGGTGAAACCGATGCAGGGGCGCATGCAGATATCCAGATTGAACTTCTGCCGCATAGTCACGATCGGGCTGTAGTAAACGAATTTCTTGTCGCGCAGCTCCGGTTTCAATTCAGCTTGCGCTTCTTTATTAGGTTTCGACGTGATGGCGCCGAACAAACCCAGCTTGTGCTTGGAGAGCAAATCAATGGTGCGCTGCGGCAGGGCGTTGCCTTCATCCCGCCAGATTTCCCAGCCGATATCGGCGTGAATGTAATCGGCGTCGAATCCTACGGCTTTCAAGACTCGCAATGCCTCGGGCAGGACTTGATTGCCGATGCCGTCCCCGGGCATGGTTACAACGGTATGCTTGGCCATTCGTGCAGTTTTTCTCCTGAATAAATTCTGTTAGGTGAGTCCCAACCTCGTGGCGACCAGATTCTCAACTCCACCGGCGATTACCAGTGATTGCGGAACACTTCCCAGCGGCGGAAACGTGAACTTCTCCTCACGCCATTGAATCATCCCTGAGGTGAAATCAATATCAATATCTTCGCCCGCGATAATGGTTTTTTCCTTCGCTGCAATTTCCTTGGAAAATTGCTCTCGTAAACGCTTTACCAGTTCTGGAACTTCCACGCACAGAAAACCATTATTGAACGCGTTGCGCAAATAAGTTTGCGAGAAGCTTGCCGCAATCACTAGCGGAATGCCTTTGGCTTTTAACGCAGTCACAGCCTGCTCGCGGCTGGAGCCGGTGCCAAAATTGAAGCCGCTGACGATCACATCACCTTTATTAGTGCGCGAGGCAAATTGCGGATCGTAATTCTCCATGACAACCTTCGCCATCAGTTCCGGCGTGACGTCGTCGCGGTAAGTGTAGTCTTTCCCGTAAATGGCATCGGTGTTGACGTTGTCCTGCGGCATGAATACCAGTCGTCCGCGCACGTGTTCGGGGAAGCCGGGCAGGATATCAACTTTTTCCGCCGCGGTGCCGCTGGCAAATTCGGTATAGCTGCTGGCCGGAGCATGATCGCTCATGTGATGCGGGCCGCAGATGTATCCAGCGAGGGCGGAGGCGGCAACCACTTCCGGACTGGCGAGATAACATTTGGCATCGCGTGAGCCCATTCGACCCTTGAAGTTGCGATTGGTGGCGGAGATGCCGACTTCGCCTGGTTCAAGTAATCCCACTCCGAGGCCAATGCAGGGACCGCAGCCCGCAGGCAAAGGATTCGCGCCTGCGTCCAGCAATGTCTGCCAGATGCCGCGCTTTTCGGCTTCTTCCTGAACCCATTTGCTGGCGGCGCCGAGATAAAACTTCACGCCCGATGCTACTTTCTTTCCTCGGAGAACATTCGCGGCAGCCTGTAAGTCTTCGACTCGAGAATTGACGCAGGAAAGCAAATAAGCTTTCTGAATCGCGACCTTGTTCTTCTCCATTTCGGCGAGAGATGCCATCACCTGAACGGTGTCGGGTCCGGAGACATGCGGCGTGACTTGATTCAAGTCGAGCACAATGCGCGCGGTATACTCAGCATTCGCGTCGGGACGCGGCGGATTTTTGGACCAGTTCTCGATGTCTCGATCAGTGAAACGCTCGATCCCCTGCGCGGATAGACGCTGCTTCACACCTTTCAGATAGTCGAGCGTCACTTGATCCACCGGGAACCAACCGACCAGCGGTCCCCATTCAGTGGTCATATTCGAAATGGATAGGCGAGCGTCCATCGACAGACCGGCCACGCCTGGGCCGGCAAACTCGACTGCGGCGTTTAAGACTTCGTCATGGTTGTACAGGCCGCAAAGGGTGATGATGATGTCTTTTCCGGTCGCGCCTTGCGGCAGTTTGCCTTCGAGTACGACTTGCACCGAGCGCGGAATCTGCCACCAGAATTCTCCCGTGGCCCAGACCGCGGCGGCATCGGTGCGAACGATGGGCGTGCCTATCGAGCCGAGCGCGCCGTACATATTGGAATGCGAATCGGACGCAACCACGAAAGATCCGGGCACGACGTATCCGCGCTCGACCATAATCTGGTGGCCGATTCCCGAGCCTGCAGGATAGAAGTCGACGCCGTGTTGTTTTGCGAATGCTTCAATGGCGCGGTACTTGGCAAGATTCGAATCTTCGCGGTTCTGAATGTCATGATCGAGCGCGAAGACCAATTGCTTGGGATCGTGAATCTTTTTTGCCCCGATGCCTTTGAATTTGCTCATGACCGCGGAGGTGTTGTCATGGGTCATCACGTGATGCGGACGGATGGAGACGAAATCGCCCGTTCGCAGTGGCCGCTTGGGACCTTCAGCGAGGTGGGTTTGGGCGATTTTTTCAACGATGGTCTGGCCCATAAAATTTTGGTTGTTGCTGGCTTTTACTTCTTTTTTGTTTTCGGTTCCTTTGGCTCTACGCCCCGGCTCAATCCATCGTCATCCCCACCCAGCGCTGAAGCGCTGGGCTAATATTGTCTCGTCCCTCCGGGACTGTCGCGGGGCGGCTCTAACGCTTCCCTTCTCGCTTACTTTCGCTTCCCTTCGCGCTCACTTTCGCTTACCTTCCCGCTTACTTTCCCGAGACCCAGACGCTGCCTTCCGCACATCCGCCTTCATCATTCCCATCAGCTTGCTCACGGGGCCGATTTTCTCCAGATTCCAGATCGCGTCTTTACCCTTTTGCTGTGCGCTCTTTGAGAGTACGCCTTCTGCCAGTGCGGCGAATTTCTCTTCAATCTCCGTATCTGTGAGCGGGTTGCGGGGATCGCCCTTGGGGTAATCCAATTGCCTGGTGAACGTCCGACCGTCTTTGGTGGTGATGTTTACGATGACGCGTTGCAGCGCGGGGAAGACTTTTTCAATCTCGGGGTCGGCGACCACTTCTATCTTCTTCAACTGCGCTCGAATTGCCGGATCCATAATCTTTTCCATGGTGAACTGCGCAGGAGTAACTTGCCGGTCGACCAGTGCTGCTGCAATCACGTAGGGAAGCGAGTGGTCCGCCGTCTCCTTGGAACGCGGATCATACTTGCTGGGGTCAGACAGAATATCGGCAGCGCGAGCCAGAGATCTGATCTGCACTTTCTGCACCTGGTCGGACTCGAGATCGTTCTGCTTGACCAGGTCAAGCGTAGCTGAGATCGGAGTATGCGTGAGAGCTTCCGTGGGAAAAGCTTTCATTCCGCACTGCGTGATGCGCCAGGATTCTCCCAACCCATCGGTCAACAGCTCCAACTTCCATTCCGGGCCGAAACAGTGAGTCAAACCTTCTTTTCCATCGACCACATGTTCCGGGCCGGTGTAACCCTTCTCGGCCATCAGCGCCGCCAGAACTCCGCTCTGAGTAGCCATCGGATCGACGGTGTTCTTCATCATGGTCAGCTTGCCCGCAGTGACTGCGCCGAGCGTGGCATGGCGACTGGCAGAAATGCCGATGGCGTGCTGAATCTGCTCCCAGTCGAGGTGTAATGCGCGTCCGGCAACAATTGGGGAAACAAATGCTGTCAGCGTGGCGTGATGCCAGCCCCGTTCCCGGATGCCGGGAAATGCGGCTTCGCAGAAACGCATTTCGAATTCGTGTCCCAGGACCAGGCCAACCAGTAATTCTTTGCCATCACTTTTTGCGCGTTCGCAGCAGGCCAGCGCCGCGGGGAAAATATCCGAAGGATGCGATGGATCCTGCTTCCAGTAAATATCGTTGTAATCCATACAGCGAATCATCAGCGCGTTGGCCAGCGATGCTGAGACCACATCGATCTTATTTCCCGTTCCTATAACGGTTGCCGGTCCGCGGCCAGCAACCTCATCCAGAACTTCGAGCGCAATTTTCACGTCATGCTGCTGATAGCCGCCCAAGGCGCAGCCTACGGAATCGAGTAGAAAACGTTTCGCCTGATACACCGCATCGTTCGACAAATGTTTGTACTCGAGGCCAGCGGCCCAGCGCGACATCTTGGCGGTGACCGTCTCTTTGGCAGCAGGCATCTCTTTCGCAGCGGACAAAGTTTCTCCTATTTCACCGTGATGTTCTTCGGATTCTTGAACGGCAAGAACGCCATGAAGTCGGCGTGGTGCACGATGTAAGCCTCGGTAGTGCGCTTAACTAAATCACCCTCAGCAGCGTGCGCGGCGATGATGTGGCAAACGGCATCAGGCACCCCACACTCCAGCGCCAGGGCGACACCGGTGAAGGGATGGCGCAGCGCTTCTCCCCGCTCACTCTGCCGGCTCTTCCCGTCTGGACCGAGTTCGTACTCCAGCAACTTGCCCACGTCGGCCAGAATCGCGCCGGCAATCACCGTGTCCAAGTCGATGGGTAGAGCGCGTCCCATGAATTCCTGCATGGCCTGCGCACTCTGACGTGCAATATGCACCACGCAACGCTTGTGCTCCATGAAAGTGATGGGACAATTGGGCACCAGCAAGGTGAATGGAATGCGATTCAGATCGTCCGGCTTCAGCGGGCTACGCTCTAGAGCCTTGATCCAGGTTTCGGTAACTTGCGAGCGTAACTTCGTGTTCTGGATCCACTCCATCTCCGGCCACAGCCGTGCCACCGCCTCACGCATGCGATGCAACCTCCGCTGGGAAACTATCTAGCTTATCGTGCGGGCTGAGGGGACGTCGAGTCGGGGGTCGTCAAGCCGGTTCAGTGAATCCAAGTTAGCCACGCGATTCCCCACAATAATGTAATTGCTGTCAGCGGCAGTCCAAGCCGGAAATATTCTCGAAAGCCGATGTGCACCTCGGGGCGGGCGCGTTCCACTACGATGATGTTCGCCACTGACCCTGTGATCGTCAAGTTTCCACCCAGGGTGCTCGACATAGCGAGTGCAAGCCAACCAGTGTGTGGATCAGCGAAGGCTGGAACCAGCGATTTGAGCAGCATCACCGCAGGCACATTGCTCACGACGTTCGATAGCAGGGCAGTCACTATAGAAAAGCTCCAAATGCGATGCAGATTCCAGTCATTGAACGGCCGCAACAGAGTTTCGGTAAGTCCAGCACGTTGCGCTCCCCCCACAATGATGAAGAGCCCTATGAAAAATACCAGCAGCCCCCAATCAACTTCGTCATAAACGCGGCGCCGCTCCATGGTGCGCGTGATCAGCAGCACCGCCGCACCTAGCGCCGCCATCATCGCCGGTGGCGCGCCCACCAGGAAGCCGACGAGGACGACGGCAAGAACAATCACCGGTTTCACCCTTGGGGGATGGCGTTCGAAGCCGGGAGCGGCAGCGACCTCGCGTTCCGTGCTGATAGTCGTCCGCCGGAGGTATAGCGAATGCATCAGAGCCCAGTCGATGAACAATCCCGCCAGCGCAATGGGCCCAAGGTGCACAAGGAAGTTCCGGTATGAGATGTGTGAGACGGAACCAATGAGCATGTTCTGCGGGTTGCCGGTGATCGTAGCCACACTGCCGATGTTTGACGCGGTCGCAACCGCAAGCAGATAAGGAATCGGATCCAGGCCCAATCGACGGGTGAGTCTCAGGACGAAAGGCGTCATCACCAGACAAACGATGTCGTTTACTAAGAATGCCGACAGGATGCCACTGGTGAAAATCACAGCCGGCAGCAATCGATGCGCGCTCAATCGAAGGACAACGCTTTCCGCCACCCACTCGAAAAAACCGCCAAGGTGCAGGTTGGCGACAATCAACATCATCGAGAACAGCAAGACGATCGTCGCGAAATCGATTGCCCGTAGCGCTTCCTGCGTGCTCATGATGCGGAATGCCACCATCAGCACGGCTCCGATAATCGCCGCACCCGGGCGGTCGATTTTCAAACCGGGGAACTTGCCCAGCGCGAAGACGAAGTAGCTGGCAAAAAAGATAATGTATGCGGCCAGGATGCGGGCGTCGGAAAGGATTGCTGGACTTAGCTGCATCAGGAGTGCAGCATCATAGTATCGGGATTCAAGGGTGGATCAAAGCCCGGCAAAGATCAATGATTCGTTATGCCGCTGTATCTTCGTCCGCGCTTGCCGTTGCCTTGGGGAATAGCAGCGGCTCGAGGATAAGCTGTCGAGCTTGATCGGACGTCAACCGCTGGTCGGCGGAATAAAGCTCAACCCAGTGCTCGGATGGTCGCAAGGAAAGAACGCCGCCCTCCGGAACCGCGGTATCCGCATCTTCCGGTTCGTACGTGTACTGGATAGTCTGGGCTGACATATCGGCGGTGACCAGGGCTGCGACATGTGCCGCCGAGTTTGAAATGCGACAGCTTAAGTCGGAGAGCTGTTTGAACTCGGCGTCTCCATTCAGCCGCTGGAACTCCTCGACATCCTGGCGGAAGCCTTCCATTAGCTTGGTCCATGTATCTTCCGCCTTCACTTCAAACCCTTGGGCGTTTGATTCATCAGGATTTTCCGTTGGTTGAGAAGCAGCGCGACTTTCGAATTGATCCGCTATCCAGCCCATGTTTATCACCTCTTTGGGACGAGTTTGAGATGCGGGAGCGGCATCGAGGGTAGTCTGGAGAAGACCAGTATCCGTCTAACCTATCTCATGCAATGGGGATCCCAGACGCTGCGGAAACGCAATACCTAGGGCTGAGGCAGCGCAAGCACAACCTTGTTTCCGTTCAGCACATAGCTCAACTCGTAACTCACTTTTTTCTTCGTGGAACGAATGGGAAAATAGACGTACCCCGCCACAGGAGCGGCTGCACTTCCCTCGGGCAGCCCTTTCTCGCTGAGTTCCATCTCCATAGTGCTGCGATCTTTGTCGGTTGCTCCAGCGCCCGGACTCCCGATTCCCACTCCGACGCCGGTTCGCGTGTAGACTCCCCCGGCGCGTTGTGTGCCTGTATTCGGATCGTAGGCCGGACCCGATCCGTATCCGATTTCGGTAGAAGGATAAACCGAAATATCGCGCTTTGCCCGGGAACTCTTTTGCAGAGTCGCAGCAATCAGCTTGGCGCTGGAAGGCTTGGCGGCTGTCTCGCTGCCAGTCTGACGCAGGGTCAAATCGTTCAGCGACACATCCATTGCCTTGTCCTTTCGCGGATACAGGGCGATCTCCACGACCAGGCAGCAATCGTTCACATCGGACACGAATGCCTTCCGAGCCTCATCCCGGCTCAACAACTTCGCCCCGACGCCGACCCCATCCTGCTCAGCGTGGGCCGGATAGCGCGTCGCCACCGCACGTGGCACTGTGCCCTTGGGCGCGGCCCACGCCGTCAAACACCCGGCCATCAAAACTAGCCAAATCGTCCGCCTCATGGCTTCTCCTGCTTGTCGCCTGGCAAAGAAGCTCCCAGCTTGGCCGTAATCTTCAGCGACTTCCCGCTCAGCACATAAATGCGCTGCTCGTACGTTCTGCGGTCTGACGCCGAAACTGACAAGTCATAGGCACCCGGCTCT
>Ga0193750_1000233_pt1 | contig 15784 bp, 19 predicted proteins | sample L1c1metaG_FD_160569 | JGI IMG/M metagenome (GOLD analysis project Ga0193750, IMG submission 160569) | Soil microbial communities from a riparian zone of the East river system, Colorado, United States - L1c1 | ecosystem: Environmental > Terrestrial > Soil > Riparian zone | place: USA: East River... | reverse complement strand
ATCACATCAACATTTTGATAATTTTTCAAAAGTGCTTGCATTTTCAACCCAAGCTTCAGCACAATATCTTTTTCAAGAATCCCATTAGCACCTGCACCGCCATCTTTTCCACCATGCCCAAGGTCAATAAAAATCTTTGTCAAATAAAATCAACCCTTTCTATTGAATTTTTATTTTCTCTTTTTGCCTTTCTTTTTTCTTCCTTTTCCAACCATACTGAAGGCAATGGCAATGGCTTGTTTTTGTTTTTTTCCCTTGTGCATTTGATCGGAAATAATTCTACCAATTTTAGTTTTTTTAGCCAATTCCAATCAGCCCTTTCTATTGAATTTTCTATTTTAATTTATTTTCTTTCATAATATCTTTACGCTTTTCAGCTTGAATGGCTTGTGCGCTTGAACGAATTCCGCTGTACAATCCTGAAGCTGCAAGCCCAAACAGGATGCCTGCAAGAATATTAGCGCTCCAATCCCTTGTTTCATGCGCCAAAAGAAAAGCAATCATGATGCCAAAAAAGATTGAAATAAAAGGCGCATACTTATCTTGCAACCATCCTGTCATTTTCACAATTTGTGTCAGGGCAACAATGATTGGCACTGTCGCTGCTGCCCCAAGTGTAATGGATGAAATTAATTCTGTATTCCACATTCAAAATCACATCCTTATTTTTTTTGTTCAATTGATTGTTTGATCAATTGAAAGATTGAAAGCCTGCCTTCACCAAAAGTTGCATTAATGCTGTATTCACCATCCGCATAAGTTTCTTCAATGGCAGTAATTTGGGCATCAATTGAAATCAATTGATTTTTTAAAATAGCCCTTGATTGTATTGTTACAATATCCCCAAGATTCCAATCATCTTTATAGGTAGAAAGTGTATTGGTATTATTTATGATTTCGGCTTGAAAGCTTTGCACATGTGGTCTTTTGTTTAATTCGCTGCGCCCTTCACTGATTACTTCATTTATTGTTTCTTTTGATGAATCAATCACAATTTCTTTACGGTTGAAAGATATGGTTGCCCCATGATCCGTATTTCCAACAGGTGATTCTTGCAGCACTTTTTCAGCATCTTCCCAAATCATATATGAAACATTGCGCCATTCTTTGATACTGTATTCATAGGAAGCATCCTTGATGTTGCCAAATTCTTCACTGAAAACAACAGGCGCAAGCACTGTTTGATTGATATGTTTATGCCTGCCATACCAAACATCCATTTCAAAAGCACTGAAATCATCGGTGATATATACATTCCATCCCAAAGGCGCTGTGGTTGTGATGCCGTACATCTTTGAAACATCAACAATGGCATCACCCAAATATCCTGTTTTCCAATCAACAGTGAAATCTATGGTTTCACCAAAGCTTCTTACGGCTGCAATTTGAAACATATTTTTCAGCCCTGTTGAATCCCAAAATTTTCTATCAGGATCTCTTGTTTGATAAATAAGATTGTCAGTTGCTAACCATATCATCACTTCAGATTGTCGCTTTGCTGTCCATTTACCATTATCACCGCTATCAATTGGATGCGCTATTCTATAATTCAGCATTCCCTTCAAAGGAATCAAAGTATATTGAATAAATTCATCATCAAGGGAAGCTGTTAGATCTTCAATAATCAGTGTTTTATCTTTTTGATTATTCACAACCAAGATTCTGCCAATCTGCAATTCGTCTACCCCTTGGGCTGTTTTGCTTATGCTCATTTCACTTGATGGGATTTCATGCCATGATGTGCGGTGAACCAAAGATTCAACCGCATCCACCATACCCATCCAAATCAGATCTGTTGTGAATATATTTATTTGTAATTTTTGCATCACTTTAATACCTGCAAGTGCAATTTGCTAACATAAGAATTTACACCATTTGAAGTCGTTTTGCCTGCAAAGCGTGCGCTGTTTGCTGCGGTGTTTGCAGGTGACCAAATTGCAATGCCGCCCATATCGCCTAAAATCCAAGCGGTTGATGGTAATTCAACCCATCTTTCAATATCTCCACCTGTTTGATAAAATTTTTCCTGCTTGATGTAGGATTGATTGATGCTTGCCCAAGATGCTGAAGCAGGTTTACTTGTATAAATATGAGCGCCAAATCTCACATCAGGATTTCCTGCATGTGATGGATCAATTAATTTCACAAGCACTTTCACCGCTTGAACAACCCCACCTGCAACATAATTTTTCATGGCAGTATTATCAAAACCAAACAGCCCAATGAATCCGATACTGTCACCGCTTCTTGGATGATCGCCCCAAGTTGCTGCATCTAGTTTCACACCTGAAGCATTATAGGCTTGTGTCCAAACAACATCAAAATCTTGGTGTGATACTTCTTCCATTGGATAGTTGTCATACCATGTTGTTGTATCCGCATGCCGCACTTTTCCATCACTCATTGTGGTTGTATTGAATTTTTTTGCTATGGTTTTATTCCAAACAGATGTATTGGCTTTCCATAAAACACCTTTTCCCACAAAAAATTCACCCCTTTAATTCCAATCAATTTGAATCCAAACACGGTGTTCTTGATTGCTTGCAGCAGGCTGCGCTGTTGTTAAAAATAATCTTATTGGTTTACCTGTGCCACCATATCTGCCAATTATCATTGATACCCCGTTTGGATCTGCTTCCCAAATTACTGTATTACTATCATCCGCCTTGGCATCCAAAATTGCTTGCAGCCCTGTGATTGTGTCAATTGGTTGATTGTGATTATTAGGAATTGCACCGCCTTGATATCTCAAATCACCTGCTGCTGTGATGATATTATTTGCAACCGTTACATTGTATAAAGGTAGTTCAAAAATAGATCCGCTTTGAATCGGCAATCTGTCCATTTTTACAACCAAGCTTGCTGTCCTTGTATCATCAGCATCAACCCTGATAACAACCTGCCCTTCATATGAACCTGCTGGCACTGTCAAAAGTTCTGTGCTTCCAACAGGCACTTCAACAAATCGCCCTTGGATGATCGCCTGCCCTGCATAAATAGTTGTGAAATTTGTGCCACCAATATCAAAGCCATATGTGCCGCCCTGTGTTTCACGGATCAAACAGCCTGTTTCAAATCCAATATCAAAAGCTTTTGCAAAGTCTGCTGCACTGTATAGCCTTTGATCTAATTCAGTTGAATCATAAAAATATGAATTAAGTACCATATTTTCACCGCCTTTAAATTGTGATAAAAAGATTCCTATAAATAAAATGGATGGCTGCATCAGGATTTCCTGTGCTATCACTAAAATCAATTAAGTTTTCGCCTATAACAAGATTGAAAAAAGTTGAATTGAAATCAAGTTTATTAAAGACATTTACCCCATCCAATTCAACTTTCTTTCTTCCAAAGGTTGTGTCAATTATCAGTGTTTGATTGGCTGCCATTGTCAGATCCGTGAAAGCAATAAATTCGCCTGTTGTTTCATTCGTGATGCTTGGATTGATACAAGCCCCTTGAATCTGTATCACAATAGGCGCTTCAACCTGCCCTTCATTGATGGCAACATTGCTTGGAATTACCTGCCCAAATATGACAGGATCAACAACAGGCTGCATGCTGAAAGGGAAGCTGAACAAAGGTTCAACCCCTTGAAAAGATTCCACAATTTCTGTTTCTGCATACCAAAAAGGATTGTTTGCAGAATATAATAATTGTACTTTTTGCCAATCCGTGTTCCTGTTTTCAATCCCTGTTGGAAAAGAAGGTGCAGCAACAAAGGTGATATCCCTATGATAAATAGAACCGTTATTCAAGTTCACTGTCATTTGAATAATGCCATTTAAGGGATTGCAGATATCTGAAATTTTGCGCCTTGCAGCTTCAACTTGTGAATCTCGCATGCTGCTTGTATATATAATAAAGATCAATTCCCCTTCATAGGCTTCCATGAAAGCATTGATGTGCGTGTTGCCGTGTTGATTCCATACCTGTGTTGAAATCATCCGTGCTTCTTCACCGCCAATCAAGGGAAAAGATTCAATTTGCCTATGTTTAATTAAATAAGATCTATTCTTTGAATCTTTGAATTCTATGGATTCAATTTTCAGCAATCTATTTCACCGCCTTACCATTGAAGCTGCATTTTCTTCATGGTTCTATTCCACACCATATTTGCTTCCCTTGCATTCAAAGCTTTTGGGCTGTTGATATTTACATTCATCACGCTGCTGCTGCCGCCATTATCTTTGTATCCTTCAAGCTGCGGCGCAATGACAAAGCCAATTTGCTTTGCAAGATTGGCAACATCTTTTGGCATATGTGTCAACCAATCATTCAACCAATCCCCATCTTCACGGATCGCTTCAAAATATTTTGAAACAGCATCACCGCCACCCAAAAAGCTTGTGAGTGAATCAGTAATGGATGCGCCCATGCTTGCAGCAGCTTGTGAAATTGAACTAATGCTGCGCTGCAATCCAATTTCCATGCCTTTTCCTGTGTCTTCACCCATTGAAATCAGCACTTTTGATGGGCTTCCAAGCTTCAAGATCCCCCCAATTTTTTTGGCAATCCCGTTTGCAATATCGCCTGCTGCCCTTGCCACATCGCCTGCTTTTTTTCTAATCCCATCAATCAAACCTTGAATGATATCTTTTCCTATTTGAGCAAGTTTTTTGTCTACCCCTTTTAAGGCATCAACAATTGCAAGAATAATTGTTTCAAGCGCCCTGTCAATATCAGGCAGCGCTTTAATCAGCCCTTTAACCAAAGCAATGATCAATTTCACACCTGCATCAATTATTTGTGGCAGATTTTTCAGCAATTCTGTTGATACTAAAACAATTAATTGCAAAGCCATATCAATCAATTGTGGCAGCATTTGAATAATTCCATTTACTAGGGCAATGATCAATTGCACACCTGCTGAAATAATTAAAGGCAGATTTTGTTGCAATATCGCCATCACCATTGGCAGCAATTGTTGGATCTGCGCAATTAATTGCGGCAACATTTGAATGATTCCTGTGATTAATTGCATCAAGATCTGCATACCTGTTGAAATAATTAAAGGCAGATTTTCAACAATCGCCTGCACTATGGTTGTTATCATTTTCAAACCTGATCCAAATAATGTTGGAAGCAAAGCAACAATTCCTGCTGCAATGGAATCAAAGCTGCTTACCAAATTGATATTTTCAATGCTCCATTCAGCAATTTTTGTGAGTAAATTTGTCACAATTGTTGCCAAAGGTGTCAATAGAATGCCCAATTCTGCAAGCGCCATTTGAAGGTTTATTTGTGCTTCCTGCTGCGCTACCAATTCAGAATTCATTTTGTTGAATCCTTCAGCCGCACTTGAAAGCCCAAGATCGGACATGGTTTGAAGCATAAAATCTGTTTGTGTTCCGTTCGCTGTGGCTGTTGCCAAACCTGCATTGAAGGTGTCAAGGTTCACACCTGATCTTTCAAGCAATTCCCCGAACATCCCAACAGCTTTTCCTGTTGCAAAGGTTTCTTGGATGCCATCCGCAATTCCTTCAGTGTTCAAAGTATCTGCGAATTTAATGGCTGCACCATTCACATGATCAATTGCTTGTGAAAGTTGTTCTTGGTCAAAGCCTGTTTGCATTAATTGCCCAAGTGTTTCAACCGCACTATCTGTTTCCTGTGACACGGCTGCAATTTTTTTGAATCCTTCTTCAACCTTTGAAACATCAAAGCCTTCATTGAAAGCATTGAACCTTAATTTTGCCAAATCTTTGTTCAAGTCTTGTGTGCCTACAACTAAACCGCCAATGCCTGCTGCGCCTGCTGCTGCACCTGCTGCAAGTCCTTTGCCTGCTGCACCCATTGCACCGCCCATTTTTTTCAGGGCTGCTGTTGCCTGTCCTGCTTCTCTTTCAATCTTATCTATTTCATCCGCTGCCTGTTCAGGCGCATTGGAATCATCAAGGTCATCAATTCTTCTTCTTAAATTTGTCAGGAATCCTTCAGTTGATTGCAATTCCCTTTGAAAAGCACGATATTGGTCAGCGCCAATATCGCCCCTTTCAAATTGGGCTTGCACTTGGGCTTCAGCAATGCGCAATCTGCGCAGCTTTTCTTCAGTGCTTTGAACCTGATCACCCAAAATCTGCTGCTGTTGCGCTAATAATTCTGTATTTGTTGGATCAAATTTCAAAAGCCTTTGAACATCTTTCAATTCTCTTTGCAAAGAAAAGGTTGTGCTGTTCACATCCTTCAATGCCTTGCTTAATCCCTGCGTATCGCCACCGATTTCAACCGTGATTCCTTTGATTCTATCCGCCAATTATTTCACCGCCTTTAAAAAGCATCAAAATCAGCTTGGGCTGCCCTGCGTTTTCTTTCTTTTTTGGGCTTTTGTTGTTCAATGTATTCTTGGATATAATCAAGCACCATACCCACCGTTAAAAGATTCAGATCTTCAAGGCGCAATCCTGCTTGATATGCAAGTACTTGGAACATTTCACAATTCAGCGGTTCAGGTTCTTCATTTGTTATTAGTTTTTTTTTGTAGTTTGAAAGGATGAAAGCATCAATTCTTGCAATTCAGGAATCACAACAGCCATTGGAAAAACATCAAATTGTTCCAACCATTCCAAAGGTTCAGGAATAGTTGGATCTGCTGTCTTTGCCATAATCCAAGATATATTATAAAAAACTTCAAAATCAAGATGCTGCATATCATCTACCGTGATGCTTTGATTGTCACCCTGAAGCTTTTGCAGCGGTGCAAGCTTCAGGATTTCTTTGAAATAATCTTTTCCAAATTGCGCTTTGTATCGTAAAGGTGTTGCACCGTTCGTTTTGAATCGTACTTTTTTGCCATCTATTTCAATCGTTTTTTCCATTCATACCATCCTTTTTTTTTAAACAACAGCAGGGCTATAAACAGCCGTGTACCATGTATCATAAATATTATCAGGTGTATCACCTGTTGTTGAACGCTTCACAATTCCATCAGCAGGTCTGGCTGCTGCAACCATTGTCAATTCCTGCGGCTGTGGTTCTGCTGTTTCTGTTTTGGTTGCTGAAGTCAAAGAAGGTCTTGTCACTGTGACATTATAAAGGATATGCCGCACCCCTTTGATATCGCCATCAAATTCAAACATGAAAGCAATTTTCTTGTTTTTTTGCAAAGTCGATTCTGTTAAAACATTGTCAGTTATTTCAAGCGTTTCGCCTAAAACATCAACCCTAAATTCCCTCGGAATATTGGCAATCGTCAATGTCGCTTCATATCCTGCATTTGAAACAGTCGTGTAATAAAGAGTATCATCCGCATAAAAATCAGATGTTTCGCCCTTTGGTTCAAGGGATATTTCTGTTGCTCCTTTGATCGGACTTGGTGCAGCATATGTGTGAACACCTTCTTCATCTTCAGTAATCACCGCATAATGACAGTTTTTTAAACCATAAACAATTTTATTTTCAGGCATCAAAACAACCTCATTTCATATATTTTTTGATGTAATTGTTCACTTTCAATCCAAGCTTCACTTGAAGAAAAAGGGATTTCATTTTGATTCAGAACCGCTTCAACAATTGCTTCAGCATCCAAATCTTTTTTGTTCGTATATAGTTCAATTTGCGCATTTTCAATAGGAATATGCACTTTGTTATCCGCCATAAAGTGTGATGAAAAAGTGATTATATAAATAAGAAAAGGCGGTTCAGGCAAAGGAACATTTTCTGTCTTTGTAAAATGCGAATAAGCAACAGGAAATCCTGTTGCTTCAAGAATAGTTTTCAATTCATAAAGGTTCATTGTTCAATTGCCCTTTCAACATCTTTCAGAAAGTTGCGCACGGCTGTTTCTTCAGCAGGTCGGATGTGCGGCTTTTCCTGTGTTCTATCCGCACCATCCCTTGTGATATGCCCATGTTCCAAAAGATGTGTGAGTTGATAATCTGTTGCATTGTGAATCACTAATCTTTTTGATGTGCGTTTGATCCGCCATCCTTTTGCATATTCGCCTTTGCGTTTTCCTTTTGGGCTGTTCATTTTGATTGCCTTCAGGCACGCTTTTGCATTTTCTTCTTTTGCAGCATCCACTTTTTCAGAAACATTTCTTGCATAATATTGAAGTTGCTTCAATATTTCTTGTGCTACACCTTCAATTTCTGTCATTTCCAACATCCACTTCACAATAGATTTCTGTAAATCCATCAATCCGCATAAATGATTTATATATAGTGAATCGCTTCCCATAATAATCAACATATTTTTCATCATCATAGGAATCAGAATCAACAATCAAAAGCATATCAGGCTTGAATCCAAGCTGCCCTGCTGTTGAATGTTCAGCCCTTGTGATTGAAAGCTTACTGCAAAAAACCAAGTAATATTTGTTTTCAAGGATCGGCTGCCCCAATGCATCTTTGCCTGTTGTCACTTGTGAAATCAAAGTGCAAACATCATCTAAAGAAATATTTCTAGGGTTTCCAATAGCTGATTTCAATGAAGTCATATTTAAAAGCCCCTATCTTTTATTATCGCCAATCATAATAACCTAAACGAATATTGCCCGTTGCGGTCATATTCCAGTCAGCCCCCGAACCGCCCGCAAAAATTGCAAGATGTGCCGTATCAATTAAACTTTCATCCGTTCGATAAATTAAATCTCTTTTATCAAAAACTTGAACACCGTCAAGATAAATTTTTAATATTCCATCAGGATTAGCGCCCGTATTTAAAACCGCATAATATTTTACTATGTGTTCTTGCGTATCTGTAAAATATCCAAGGGTTTCGCCAAAAGTATCACCAAATTCATCAGGTTGATTATAATGATAAACATAGGGAATTATGCGCCCACCTTCCCGCCACATTAAACGAACGCTGAAGCCATCCCCATCCCATGCGGGCGCACCGCCCGTATAACCCGCACCGCCTGAAAATCCTGGCACTTTGCCGCCTTTGCTCCATGGAAAGCCTGAATCAAAGCGAATACCATATTCAATTGTATAATCTGTTTTTCCCGCAATATTTGCTTTAATAATTCCGCCCGTATCTGAACTTCCTACCATTCCAATAGGTAATTCAAAGCGCAATCTTTCAGTCGTATCAATTTTTAATCTATCGCCACCTTGGACAGTAAACTCATTCCCAAAATCAGCCGTTGCTTCAGTTGTTCCGTAAACAGTCCAACCCGCATAACCCGTAAATTCAACTCTTTTACTACCATAAACAATGATTGAATAAGGCGCTGCTTTTACTTGGTCTGAAATTGTTTTTTCTGAAACATCTTCTATTTGAAGCGTGTAATAATAAGTTGTTCCACCTAAAGCCGTTGTATCTACATAAGTATTTGTTACTAAAGAATCAACTAATTTTTCACCTAACTTACCGTTTACTTCAGAACGCCAAATAGTCCAAGAAGTTGCTGTCCCAATTTCCCAATCAAGCTGAACCGAATTTGTTAAATTTGTTACATTAAGAACTATTTCATTAGGCAGAATTAAAGGCGCATATTCCGTATCATGATTATGATTTATTGAAGCATAATCCGCATCATGATTATGAACAATTGGTGCATAAACCGTATCATGATTGTGATTTATTGAAGCATAATCTGCATCATGATTATGATTTATTGAAGCATAATCCGCATCATGATTATGATTTATTGAAGCATAATCTGCATCATGATTATGAACAATTGGCGCATAAACCGTATCATGATTGTGATTTATATCGGCTTTATTTTCGTTTAAAATATCAATTTCTGTTTTATTATAAGTTTCAACCTTGTTGTAAACATCAGCGTTATTTGCTTTTAAAAGTAAATCTGAATCATCAGCTTTTAAATTAAGCGTATCCTGAAGCCCATTGATATCTATAATTTCAATTATATTTTCTTCAGGTTCTTCAGGGGGTAAAATTAAAGAAGTTCCTGTTGCTCTTTCTTTGATAATGCGGTTTCTTAATTTATGCTGAATATTATTTGCTAGTGGTATATCTTCTTGCCGCTTGCGATATGTCCAAACAGCATAATCAACAATCAGCATTTGATCATCCGCTTTGGTTTTGTCAAGTGTGATGCCCCTGCGTTCAATTTCTTGGATGCTGCTTTTTATTAATTGAATGAAAAAAGCATCCCTCAAATTGTGAGTGATGCCCATATCAATTTTGAAAAGGTTCAGAAGTGTTTCCATATCAATCAGCCTTTTTTGCTTTTGCCTTTGCTTTTGCATCAATAGATTGCTGCATTGTTTGATGATCTTCTTGTGCATTCATTTGCGCTTGGGATTGTGCGCCTGATTGCATATGTTGTTCAAGATGTTGCTGCCCACTTTGCACATCAACTTGTTTCACACCTGCATTTGATTGTTGTTGCTGCATGTTTTGTCCTGCCATATTTTGCGCTGTTTGCCCTGCTTGCACCGCTTCACTTGAATTGTCGTGATGTGCTTGAATGCCCGTTTGTGTGTTCTGTTTGTTGAAAGCTTCTTCAGCAGCTTGGGCTTCTTTCACTTTTACTTCCTGCCCATTTACCACCGTTTTTGCTTCCGCATATTTTGCAGCAGCTTGATTTTTTTGGCTCGCTTGATTAGTCGCTTGATTAGTTGCTTGATTTTGTTGCGCTTGGTTTTCATTCATTTTTTAAATCTCCTTGTTTTCAATATTTGCTTTGCAGGTTTCAAAATATTCAATTGCTTTTTCCAATGTAATTGCATCCATGATTAATTCATCTTTTGGATATTCTCCAAAAGTATATACCTTTGTTAGCTTCTCACTTAATTTCATTTATATTAAACAGCAGGTGTGATTGTTATAAGCACAAAAGCTTCAGGCTGTGTTGGTTTACCATCGAATCTTCCTTTACCCCTGAAAGCCATTTGATCTTCAACAAAGCGCACATGCTCGCTGTTGTCAATTGCAATGTTTTCACGTTCAACCAAAGTATATTTGTCAAATTCACCATATAAAACTTGATCCGCTGCCATGCTATTGTTGAAAGTGACAGGGATTCCAAGAATATCAGGTGTTGTCAGGTTCGGCAATCTGCCAATAGTTTCACCTGCTGCATTCACATTGATAGACATTTCAAGGAAATAAGCATAATAAGTTGAACGCTTCATAACCGCACGAATTTCCCCAACATTATCTTCCCCTGTGTCAATCAATCCTATTGGCTTCACATATTCAGCAATCGTTGAATCATCAGGCACGCTCACTTGATTCCCAACAGGAATAGAAGGGATGATGCCTGTGGGCTGTTTGCCTGCTGCACCTGTTCCATTCAGGATGGCAATATCAAGCGCCAATCCAATCGCCCTTGCAATTTTCTTTGAAACATATTCATCAAGATTAATCACACTATCTTGTAATAAATAGTTGTCAACAAAAGTGACTTTTCCAACCTTGAAGCCATCAAAGTCTAAATACGCAAGTGTTCCAACATCACCAATAGGAAGTGATGCATTTTGTTCAACCCAAGATGCAGGTGTTGTATCTGTATCAATCAGGATGCGTGCCGTTCCCTTTACTTGGATTCTGTCAACAATAGGATATAGTGTTGAATAATCGCCCAAGATATCCATGATTCTTGAAACAATTACTTCAGGGATTGCAAGTTCGCCACCTGTCACGGCACGCAGATTTTTAAATTGTTGATAGAATTCTTGCACATCTGAGCGCTTGAAATATTCGCCTGTTTTTAATAATTCCCTAACTTGTAAACGATTCATACTTTCACTTTCTCCTTTGCTGCGTGATTGTTGCTTGCTAGTTGCTGAAGCTTTTGCAGATCGTTCTTTCACATCATCAAGTTCTGTTTCAAGTTCTGTGATTTCTGCTTCAATTGTTTTCTTTTCAACTTCAATGCCATCTTGTTCTTTTTCAATTTCAGTGATTTCAGCTTCAACCGTTTTGATATCTTCTTCAGTTTTTGCTTCATCAAGTGCTGCTGCTGCATTTTCAGATCTTTTCAGGATGGCAGCAGCTTTTGTTTCAACTTCCTTCAATTTGCTTCTTTTAATTTCAAGTTGCTTTGCAATTTTTAACTGTTTCAACATAGTATCATTTCAATCCCTTCAATCTTTTTGATAGTGCATCTTTTTTTTCTTGCAGCTTTCTTGTTTCAATTTGTTCAATCTGCCTGCTGCGTGCATGCACGGTTGTATTTTCATAAGCAGGGAAGGTGACAACAGATATTTCATGTAAATCAATATCTTTCATCCGCCATCTATAACCACCGTTTGAAAGTTCTTCAAGATCTTCATCCAAGATATTGAAGCCAAAGCTCGCTTGATCTATGTCCCCACGCTTAACCAATTCATAAAGATCTTCAGCATATTGTGTCTTTGGCAGCTTGATTGTGCCAAACAATCCTTTTTCATCTGCTCTTAGCTGCAAAGATCCATTCTTGCTGCGCCCCAAAACAAATTGTGTGTTGTGATTCCAAAGCGCCCTCACATCATTCTTTATAGTGTTGTCAAAAGCGCCCCTTGATATGATTTCATAAGTATTTTTAAACAGTTCTGTTTCTTGCTCATATAATGCAAAATATCCTTCAATCACATTTTCTGTTTCATCTTGTTCAGCCCTTGTGATTGTAAACTTTGTTTTGAAATCACGGATTGCTTTTTCACGCTTTTCCACCTGATTCATCACCACCTTTCAAGCCGCTGCCATTGTCAAGTTTTTTCTGCTTCCCAACATCCGCAACAGGGATATAATTTTCAAGAACAACATATTCATCCAAGCCATCAACAGGGCTGTAATCAAAAGCATTGCGCCCTTCATTGCGGTTTATTAATCCACCGCCCACCATTTCTTTCACATGGCTTGTCAATTCGCCCAAGTCATATTGCATCAAGGATTTTGCATTGAATCTGAAATACCATGTTGGCTTGTACACTAATTTTTTTGTCAATTCCTGTTCAATACTTTTTGCAATTGGCATGATCACGGATGATATAAAATTGTTGTATTCATCTTTGTTGAAAGATCCAACCCCAACCATGAAAGCAGGAATCCCAAAAGCTGAAGCAACCGCTTTTTTGTCAAGTTCAATGGATTCTTGAATTGCAAGATCTTGCAGGCTTAATGGTCTAACCTCTTTCACTTCAATTTCTGAAGCAGGCACAATCCAAGGTTCACCGTTATCTGTATCACCAACATAGCTATTCAAGATCTTTTCACGTTCTTCTTTCACCTGCATGCCTTCAGCATCAGATTCAACTTTGATAATTAAAGAAGGGCGCCATTTTGATTGCAAGAATCCTGTTTTTGTTGTATTCGCTTGAACGATATTTGCAATCGTATCTTTCACAATTGGGATGAATCCCTGCCCTTTGAATGGCAGATTGTCATCAGGAATCAAAGCAAAGTGCAGCAATTCATCAGGTTCAAAAATCTGCAATTTATATTGAATCTGATAGCTGCTGAAATCGCCCCTGAAGCTTACCCCGTTTATATCCCATATTGAAAGATTTTCAAGCAGCCCATCATTTTCAGATGGCATCACAACAGCATTGCCATGCACCAACATATCTGCAACAATTTTGTATATAAAATTCTTTCTAGTCATATACAGATTGGGATATACATCAACCATTTTTGATAGTTCATTTTTCAATCTGATATCACCATCAAGGCTGTTTTCCATTAACATGATTGTCATGCTGCTTACCAAATCGGCAATCTTGTGAATGCATTTTTTTACTTCTTCATTTTTTGTAATTGGCATATAGCCATTGGGCAAAAGAATATTATTTGCTTCATCGCCATTCAACCAAAAGGCAACAGGTGTTTGTGTCGCTTGCCGCCTTTGCATTTTTTTGCGCATTCCAAACAAATATTTTCACCGCCTTTCAAATCAAAACCATGTGTTGATTTTCTTATTTTTATCTCTTGCAATAATTGCTTGTTTAACCGCAACAACAGTTGCATCAAAAAGATCTATCCTGAAGTTTTCCGCAACCTTTGAAAAGCGCACACGTTCTTCAGCATCTTCATTGGCTTTCACATTGGATATGCAATATTCAAAAGCTTTGCTTGAAAGAAAAGTGAATTGTTTGGCTTTTATTTTGCGTTCAATTTCCCTGAAGGCTTCTGATTTTTTCCAATATTGCTGCCCTGCTTCTTCCATTTTGAACTTCTGTTTTTCCATGCTGCGCACAAAATCACGGCTGTTGTATTTATCAAAAGCAACCGCCCTGATTTTGAAGCCTTGATCACGTTTATTTTTAAACCATTTCACAACTTCTTCATAATCAACCAATTCACTGTTTGTCATTGAAAGCCATCCTTTATCCATCCACCAAAAAAAGGGGATGTTGTCTTCATCCGCTTTGGCTTTCGCCTGTGTGATTGGAATGAATCCATGCGTGATGGTAATATCTATTTCTTCATATCGCCCGTAAATTGCTGCGCCTGTTAAATCGAACATCTTTGAAAGATCCGCACCGCCAAACCATTCAATCTTCAACTTTGCAAGATCCGCAATCGTCACTTCTTTTTCAGGCGCAATTTTTAATTTCGCCTTTAATTCTTTCAGGGCTTGTTCATCACTGTATTGAATTTCGCCTATATCAAAATAGGCGCTCATAGTATTTGTGTAAATGTTTAGACTTTTATTTAAAAATTCGCTGCGTGCGCTTGGATCATTTTGCGCCTGCATTGCTTCAGCCATTATGTCTTGTGGTCTGATTGTCACACCATAATTGGGATTCGCTTTTTCATGTTCTATTGGATTCGTGTAATCATCAGGATCATCAGCTTTTGTGATGAAAATAAAATATTGTTCATCTTCAATTTCTTTGCTCAAAACCTTTTGACAATAGGTCAATCTTTGAAAGCAGAAAGAAGTCATGCTGCTGCCTGCTGTCGTGATGCCAATCAACAGTTTGTTCATATAGGCTTTCATTGCTTGCTTGTAAACAAAATAATCATTAGGGCTTTTATAGGCATGGATTTCATCAAGGATAAAAATATTCCCATTCAAGCCATCCGCCTTTTTTGAATCGGCTGCAAGTGCTTGAATTTTGATTGCACCTGTTTTGTTCCCTTCAGCATCTTGAAAGGATCTTTGGATGCTGTGTTCACTGTTGTTGTCAAGCACCCTGAAATTTTTCCTTTCACCCATTGCATCAAGATTTTCAAGCACATTGTTGAAAGCTTCAAGCGCCCTGTCTAGTTTGGTTGCCACAATATAAACAACCGCATATTGATTTCGTTCCAAAAGTGAAAGCGCCCAAGCAATCGCTGAAGCAAAAAAGGTTTTGCTGTTTTTTCTTGGCAGAAAGATGAAAGCTTCTTTGTATTTTCTTTCATTTGTTCCTGAAATATAAATGGCAGCTACATTGTAAACAATGAACCGCTGCCAATCTTCAAGAATATATGGTTTTCCTTTTGCCGTGCCTTTGATATGAACAAAGGTTTTTTCTATAATGCCAATACAAAATTCAGCATCCTTGTGCTTGATTTCATATCTTGGATCTTGCAGATCTTCAAGGAATCTTTGCGCTGCTTGGATCAATTCTTTGCAGGCAACCCTTTTGCCTTCCACAATATCTTTGGCATATTTCAAAACTATTTTATAATTTTTATGTTCCAAAATTCATCAGCGCCATTTCCAACTTGCTTTGCGGCTTTTTCGGTTTTGCTAGTTCATCACTAATTTTCCGCAGCCCTGAAGGTGTCAACCCAAGCGCATTGGAATATGAAAGTATATCTTTTCGCAGATTTTCCAAGGTTGCCACAATCGGTGCTTTCTTTGCATTGTCGCTGTAACCTGTTTTTTCTACCACCGTGAACTTGCTTTTTTTGAATTCTTTTTCAAGCGCCTGATATTGTTCAACTAGCCCTG
>Ga0193750_1000232_pt1 | contig 15832 bp, 6 predicted proteins | sample L1c1metaG_FD_160569 | JGI IMG/M metagenome (GOLD analysis project Ga0193750, IMG submission 160569) | Soil microbial communities from a riparian zone of the East river system, Colorado, United States - L1c1 | ecosystem: Environmental > Terrestrial > Soil > Riparian zone | place: USA: East River... | reverse complement strand
ATGGACCAATATAGTCAGCAACTCGGCCGGGCCTGGAAAACAAATATGCTCCAGGCTTCGTGGAGATTGCGCTTCGCTTCCCCAGTTCAACTAATAACTGCGAACGATCCGCACCAAAAGCCTCAGAATCCAGATCCAGACACGCGCGACCGAGAGTTTTTTGGGGAGCGGTTTGTGCTGCCGCTTGAGAGGAGGCCTCGCGAAACCAGCGCTGCACAGGCTGCTCGGCGCGAAAACCTAGTTTTTCATATACCGGTTGGCCTTGCTCGGTCGCATCCAATTTCACGGTTGCAATGCCAAGCTGGTCAGCGCGGGCGAGCGCGGTTGTGAGAAGATTCCGTGCAAAGCCGCGTCCCCGCGACTCAATTCTGGTCAGCACCATCCCAACCCATGCCAGAGCCTGCCCATAGCACAGCAGAGTGGTGGTCGCGACCAGCCGGCCTTCGACTTCGACGCCGAAACATCCTTTGGCGTCAAGTCGCATTAACATGCGCCAGTCTTCGGGCGTCTGGCTCCATCCCGCCTGTGTAGAGAGTTCCGTGGCGGCAGGCACATCTTTTTCTGTCAGAAGACGAAGGGTGGTTGGAACGTGGTGCACGGAATGTGTCTGCTCAGTCAGTTGGGGTCTAGGTGTCCGGTCTCGGGTGTCTGGCCACAGGTGTCTCGCTCTCTAGCTTCAGGCGTTGGTTCATCGTGCGCACTCAAACCGCGAAACTTCGTTAAACATCTGCGGCCTCGAGACCGGACCCTGAGACCTGACACCCTGACGCTAGAACGTAATCCTGAGCCGCAGCCGCACCGTGCGCCGGCTATCCACGCCTTCCTGAGTGAAGGTATTGATCAATTTTCCGAAGTCTGTATTACGGTTTACGTTGTTAGGGTCAATGAATACTTTCAACGTGTTTGGATCAACGCTGACGCTAAAATCTCCTAGTAGGGAGAAGGGGCCACCGCCACCGCCGTAATCACTGTCGGGCGAAAACAGCGGATGATTAAACAGATTGTCAATATCCGCGCCAAGCGTGGCGGTTAGACGGTCGCCGAACCTGAAATCCTTATGCACGCCAAGATTGACGCCCCAAGTGCCGGGACCGTGCAATAGATTTCTCTTTGCGACTTGGGGATTATCGAACACGTCTGCCCCGGTGGATGGGAGCGCGAACGCATCTGGATTCCAGATCTGATTGCCGTTTCTTTGGTTGAAATTGCCAGTTACGACTCCGCGATACGAGTTCGCGTTGAAATCCCCGACAGCATCGAGTGAGGTGACACCAATATTGCCGGGCGCTTCAGGGCCACAATTGTCGCAGATCCAGAAGGGCGTGAAACCTGTCCCACTTTTTGCGAACATGTTAAAGCTGGTCTGCCAGCCTCCCAAGATTGCGTTCGCCCAACCCGACATCGATGAGCCGAACTGTCGGCCGTGCCCTACCGGGAGGTCGTAGACTCCGTAGGCGACAAAGCGATTGCGGGAGATGAAGGATTCCTGCCCGTAATCGTGATTGGGTTGGAATGCGTTGTAGACGATGCCGCCAAGACTGGAATTTCCGGTGTCCAGACCGGTAGATTTCTGGTCGAGCAGAGTATACGAAAGGTTCAATAACAGGCCGTGGGAATAGCGATGTTCGAACTGTGTCTGGAATGCATTGGTACGGCCGTGGCCAAAGTTTCCATAACTAGCCAAAAAGTCTCCCAGTCCTGGAAAGGGCTGACGAGCCAAGTCTGCAGGCGAAAAATCACAGTCGCCATTAAGAATTGGGTCACAGGGAGTTGTTCCATCTCCTGTGGTTGTGCCGAACGGAACATCGCTAGGAGGAATCTCATTCAAATCGACGCCCCCAATCAATCCGCTCAACGTACTGCCCAGATACGAAAAACGGATGGAACTGTCGCGCGCGATCTCGCGTTCATAAGTCGCGTTGTATTGCTGAATACGCGGCTGTTGCAAACCGAACGGCACGGCGTTGATGGAGGGTAAACCATTAAATCCCTTGGTAACGACGCCTCCAGTGAACGGACTGAAGCCATGCTGAAATCCCGGCCAGCCCAGAAGAGGCAGGGGATCACCCGTATTTGGATCTGTCCCAGCTTTCTTAGTCAGCGACTGATTAAAAGGGTTAGTAGCGATAGGGTCGCGAATGCCCTGAGCAGCCGAAGTGGGAAAGTAAAAACCATAGCCGCCTCGCACCACGGACTTGTCGCCAAGTCTGAGAGCGAACCCAATCCTGGGCGCGAAGTTATTTTTGTCAGTTCGAACCAGACCACGGCCAATACCCAGTCCTGATTGGCTGGCTGTCACTACCGGTAGCAAAGTCAGAATTCGGGTATCCAGGAACGGAAGGGTCTTATCGGAAGGAACGATGAATCGCCCTCTCACTCCGGTGGTTGGATCGACATAGTTAGGATCAAAATTGGTAAGCAGATCGTTATTCTCAATAAACGGAGTGACCAACTCATAACGCAAGCCCAAGTTTAATGTGAGACGCGTGTTGACCTTCCAATCATCCTGGAAGAAATAGCCCTGTTCCCAGTTGTAGACATCCATCGGGGGACGGGGCGCATTGATATAAAGCACGCTGGTTGCGGGCTCACCCAGAAGAAAATTCGCGAAGGGATCAGTATTGCCGCCGGTATAATTTATCAACCCACGCGGATTGCCCCGGTTGACAGCAAAGCCATCGACTGCGGCATTCCGCACGAAATCGGCGCCCATCTTGAAATTGTGTTTGCCAAAAACCCAGGTGAGAGTGTCGCCAAACGTGAACAGGTTTTGGTCCAGAGGCCGGTCGGTGTTCCGCCCGCCGTTTTGGAAGGTCGCGAAGGCACCGCTGAAACTGATAGCGGGATGGCCATGAGTCTGAAGCTCGGGTGCCCCCACCACTGCGGCGTAGGCATCAATGTCCGATTGATCGAACCCGATGCTGGAAAGGAAGGTTCCCAAGGTCGTGTTGCTGTGGCGGCGCAGTTTTTGGAAATTGAGACCGCCGCGCACTTCGTTTACCAGGTTGTTGCTGATAACTCGGGTGTAGGAGGCAGAAATCGTGTCGTTCCGGCGGTCATTTTGCGTTAACCCGAGCCCGGTATAAGGCGCTTGCACCTGAGTGTTGGCAATCGTCTGGCCAGCTGCGTTGTATGTGATGTAAAAATGGTCTTTCTCGCTGAAGTCGTGGTCGACACGAAGAGTGCCTAAATCCTGCACCGATCTTCCCGACAGTAGAGTTTGATAATCCGGAACCTGCCCAGTCGATGAGTCGATAGGCGCTGTGATGCCGATTTTTGGAAAGTAGGTGTTGATCAGGTTCTGAACCGTTGGATTCAAAAAGCGTGACGGAATTTGGATGAACTGTTGGCCCAGGCCACCGACGGTATTGGTCGCAATCTCCTGGGGCGTCATCATTGCGAAAATGTCTGACGGCACAGTAGGTTTGGCAGAATCATCGACCAGCGAAAAGTCGCCTGTCCACAAGGTCGGGTGCGGAAGTAAGCTGGAGGCCACGTTCACTGGCGAGACAGTCCAATCCCGTTCATAAGCGGCGAAGAACCAGGTCTTTCCCAGCTTCGGAATTGGGCCACCGATGGAAGCACCGAGGTCCGTAATGTTGAAAAAAGGATTGGGATATTTGCTTTGAAATGGCGTGGGCGCAAAGTTGAATTGGCCGATTTTGTCTTGTACCGTCCACGCGGCCAGAGCGGAATTCTTGTTGTTGTAGAAAAGTGAACCGTGATAGCCCGAGCCTCCGCGTTTGGTGGTGACGCGAATGTTCGCAATTCCAGCATACTCAGCGCTGAAGTCCTGGGAGAGGACATTGATGTCGTCTACGGCTTCCAACGACGGCTGGCTGGAGGTTGGTTCGCCGAAAATTCCTCCATTCGAACGCTGGCCATCCAGAGAAAAGCTCGCGCCATAGCTTTGTGCCCCTAAGAATTTGAAGGAGCCATCGGTTCCCGCCTGTGTAATGTTCGGGTTTAGATATAAAAATGAGTAAACGTTGCGGCTGTCGCGGGGAAGATCGATCACCGCCTTACTGGTAATGGTGTCGCTGATGGTCTGGTCTTCGGTGTTGATGGTGGGCGCTTCGGCGGTGACGACGACAGCTTGCTGAGTACCCGCGACCCTCAGCGTCGCATTGGCGCTGACTACGTCGCTGCCGTTGAGAACCACGCCGGTAACATCCTGCGTCGTCCATCCGGGAGCAGAAACCGTTACTTTATAGCTGCCGGATCTTAAGCCGAACATTTGGTACTCGCCCCGAGCATTGGTCGCGGTTTCACGCGAGGTGTTGGTTCCGAGGTCGACAATCGCGACCTTGGCGTTCGGAATGACCGCGCCACTCGGATCTGTGACCAAGCCGCGGATGGTGCCCAGGTCTGTTCCCTGCGCGAATACCATCTGGGCGCATCCCAGACACAACGCCAGCAATGCCAAACACCGGAACCGGTTTTGGAAGTTCATACAGCCCCCGCCTTGTGATTTTTTGTCGCCCGGATTTTTACCACAGCGCGAAAATAAAAGCAAACAAAGAATACCCAATAACAAAGAATCAGAAATGAAACGCAAGCGCGGCCGCTACTTGAAACAAGTAAAGTCCGAGCTGTTACCCTCGAGGTTGATGAAGCGTAAAGCTCTGCACCACGCGGTTGATGATTCCGTCCTCCGACGGCGAATCGGGACGCAGCCCTTCATCCAAACAGCGGAAGAAACCGAGTAGTTGGCCGACCACTGCATCGATGATGGGAGCATTCTGATCGCCCAGTTCGCGCAAGCCTGGGCATTCGATAACCACGTCGTTGGCGCGGACCAATTCCTTGGGAACGTTCTCACCAACAATGACCTTTAAGAGTCCGAGTTCTTTCTGATCCAATTCGCGCAGAAGATCTGCTTCATAGGCTCGGACGGTGGGATCGGAAGAGAAGAAACACACAATCAACGTGTCTTTGTGTACGTAGCTCATTGGACCGTGGCGCAGGCCAAGATAGGTCTCGCAGAGCGTCGTAACCCGGCCGGCCGTCATCTCCGACATTTTCAGTGCAGCTTCCCGGGCCGCACCGAAACGTGACCCGCTACCCAGAAAAACTGCACGCTGAAAACGTATACCCGCCACGCGTGCCAAAGTATCAAAATACGTATTGAGCAATCGGCTGCCAATCTCGCTTAACCTCTCGCAGATGGTGCGATACGTTTCCGGCTCCTGTAGCAGTCCCAGAAAACGTGCCGCAAGCACCAGGTTGGTGAAACTACTGGTCATTACCAGGCTTTGATCGTTGGTATCCTCATCCATGGTGATGACATGGACGCGGGGATGATCCTGATAGGTTTTGGCGAGGTTGCCGGCCTGGTTGCAGGTCAGCACCAAGTGCCGGATTTCGGGTTCGAGCGAAAGCATGAGGGACAGAGCGCCACCGCTCTCCGGGCTGTCTCCGGACCGCGCGAGCGAAACCATCAATCCCGGCCTTCCCACCGGAAGCGCTTTACTTCCATCGGTCAGCAGAATCCCGCCACCAATGGCCTGGGTAGTGACTCTTAGCTCATTTCCCAGAGCCAGGCGCACGCAATCGCCGGCATACTCCGAGCTGCCTGATCCGGTGAGAACGAGACTCGCAATTCCCTCCAGACTCTCTTTCAGGATGGGAGCGCAGGAGAGCATCAGGGAGCAGGTTTGCATCCAGGTCGCGGGTTGCTGGCCGATCTCTCGCAGAGTGTGGAAATATCCGAGCCGGCGCTGCTCCTCGGCCGGCTTGGCCAGCAATTCTTCTGCTTTGGGTTGGCTTTTTGAAAGCGTCCGCAGCCACTCTGGTTCGGCTAACGATAGGGTCGGCATTTCCCTTGATACTGCCTTTCCAGTTTCCGAAAGAAAATAACAGAAATATATAAAAAGTAAACGACAATTATATCGCAACCCTGATAGCTTATCGTTTTCAGTATTGCCGAGCGGGAAGGCGGTTTGATTGTTTCGTTTTCCTTCTGTACGGTTTTGAGTTTCGAGAAATGACGGGGAACTATGAATCGAAGAGATCTCCTCAAGGGTGCAGTATTGCTACCAGGCGTGGCCGCAGCCGGCGATGTACCGGCGCACCTGTGGCAAGGATACGAATTCGGTTCCGGCCCGCCGGTAAGGGAGCGACTCAATCAAGGCCCGTTTGATATCGATCAGGATCAGGGATGGCAAACCGTGCTTTTCACTACGCCATCCGAACGGCCCCTTCGCAATCCTGGGCTGGGCCTGGTGGGGTATGCGTGGGAAGAAAGTGGTCCGTCACTCGCAGCCAGGGCCGGACGGGAGACGCTGGAGCAACACGTCGAGAAGATGTCGAGCTTGCCGTTTGTCGATGTTCTGTACATCCGTTGCGATTGGCGCAACGTGCAATCACGACCCGGAAGGCTCGACCTTGATCCAGTCTGGGGACTTACTCTCGATGCCGCCAAACGCAAAGGGCTTCGCGTAGCCTTCCGCGTGCAGCTCTCAAATACTTCCTTTCAACCAGAGCAACTGGCGCTTCCAGCATTTCTGCGCGATCGCGTTCCGCTGGTGAAAATTGGGCGAATTCCAGGCCACGGCGACGCGGAATACATCGAGCCCAGATACGACCATCCTGAATTCCAAAAAGCGTTCGCTGAATTAAACGATCTGCTGGCGCAACAGTTCGAAGGTAATCCCCTGGTAGAGTGGGTGGACCTGATGCAGTATGGATTCTGGGGCGAAGGCCACACCAGCAAGTACCCGAACCCATTTCCGGATTACGTGACCGCGGAGCAAACCTTCGTCGCCATGACTGCGCGGCAGCTGGATACATGGAAGAAGACTCCCATTGCAGTGAATACTCAGCCTGACATCAGCAACGTAGGCAATCGCACTGTGATTGATATGGCCGTGCGCGCCGGAGCGTGGCTTCGTTCGGACAGCATTATTGTTGAGGAACCCATCCAGATCGAAGAACTCGCGAATCGGCCACCGTGGCTCGCAGCCATCCTGGAAGACGGATATTTTCGTCAGTATGACGCCGAGAAACTGAAAAAAGATTCTGCGGGCATCAATGTTCTGGAGAATTACATGCTTCACGTCCTCGACCTGAAAGCCAACTATTGGTCGCTGTGGACGGAAGGCGATAATCTCCGGCATTACAACGAAGTCTATCCCCGCGGATTTGAGCGTCTGCGGACCAGTATCGGATACAGGCTGCGGCCGTCTTGGGTGTGGCAGCGCAAGCGATATGGGACCACCGAATTGATCGTCGGCGTTTCTAATCGCGGCGTCGCCGGAGTTCCGGGAGTGCTATGGCTGCACCTCGAAAGTCCTGATGGAAAATTGAAACTGCGGGGTGCGTTGGATCCGGGGCAGCCGTACGGAGGTGGCATTCGCCAAGCGTCTTTTCTGCTTCCCAAAGACTTCACTGGGAAAATCAATCTTTCTGCTCAGCTTGAAATTCGACCAAGTGTGAAGAAGCGCGTAGCTTGGGCGTGTGAGCAACCGCTAAATCCTGATGGATCCATCGCGATGGACGTGAAGAATGATAACGATCCTGGGTGGCGAAAGGGAGTTTGAAGCTTTGCCCGCGAATATCGCCTGTCTGATTCTGTTACGAAGCGGAAGGCATTACAGCGGGACTTAACAGCGCTGCAGAATCTTGATCCAAATACACCGTGGTGTTGGGATGCGTGCGCAGGATCGACGCTGGGGCCAGTGGGCTGATCTCTCCTTCAAAGCACGATTTGACTGCCTTTGCTTTCCTAGCATCGGGCACGATGCAGATAATCTCCTTGGCTTTTAGAATTTGGCGCACACTCATGGAAATTGCTCGGCGCGGTACGTCGTCCACGGTTGGGAACCATCCTTCCCCAAGCTGCTGACGCCGGCAGGCTTCATCCAGGGTAACGATCAAATATTCTTCCTCGGTTTCGAAGTCGGCGGGAGGATCGTTGAAAGCGAGATGTCCGTTCTCTCCGATTCCAACAAAAGCGACATCGACTGGCGCTTCACGCAGTGCCAGGCCGGTGCGACGAATTGCTTCGGCCGGATCTCCCTCACCATTGAGCAGATGGTGATGAATGATTCCGGTTTTTCGAATCAAACGCTCCTGAAGATAATTTCTAAAGCTCGCAGGATGCGACGCGGGCAGTCCGATGTATTCATCCAGGTGGAACATCTCGACTTTTTTCCAATCGATGCCGGAAAGACTGGTCAAAGCTTCGAGAAACTCGAATTGAGAAGCGCCGGTCGCAGCAATAATGCGCGCCTTCCCATGATCTGCGATGGCGTGGCGAATCGCAGTTGCCGCCTGCTCGGCAGCAGCAGCAGCAAGAGCACGCTTATCGTTAAAAAGCTTCAAGACCATAAACGAATAGTTTGCTAACGCGAGATCAAGGTAGTTCGGGGACTCGGTTTCCTTTCTCGTGTCATCGGCGAGTGCGTACAGTCTTTCTTGATCCAGGCAGACGCAGCATGTGACCAGGTTGCAGAGTGTGGATCAGTATTCAGTTCCGGCGCTGCGCGGCGCGAGGGATGGAAAAAGCGGCTGTGGGTCGATGCAACTTCGCACATCGCTTCTTCTGCAACCGCGGCCGGAGGCGTCAGAAGTATCAGTAACGAGATTTTTTGTGACAGTCATTCTTTACGGGCGGGGCACATTTCTCAACTCCGGCGCGATCTCAAACGCTTGCTCGAACTCAGCGCGCGATTCCGCCTCCTTTCCTTCCTGATGAAGGGCCAGCGCAAGATTATAGTGTGCTTCGGCATAGCGAGGTTTGAGACGTATGGCCTCACTGAACTCTGCTCGTGCCTTGGGCGCATCGCCGGACTGCAACAGCACCAACCCAAGATTGTTGTGAGCTTCCGCGAAGTTGGGATCACGCCGCACCAGTTCTCGGAAAACATTGGCGGCGCCAGCAGTGTCGTTGTTCTGGCTCAAAACCAATCCCAATTGGATCCGTGCGTCGGTGTATTTGGGATCGAGACTGACAGCTTCCTTCAACTCGCGAGTGGCTTCGTCTAAACGTCCGGATTGCGCCAGCGCGAGGCCGAGGTTGTACTGCGGCTCCGGCAGATCAGGATCGGACATCACCGCCTGTCGAAATTCTTCCAGCGCTCTTGAATGATCGTTCCGATTCCAATAGAGCAGGCCGAGGCTGGAATGAGCTTGCGCGTAGTCGGGTTTCAGTTCAAGCGCTTTCTGATACTCCGCAAGAGCACGGGAAACGTCGTGTTTGCGCTCCCACGTCATGCCCAGATAGTAATGGCCGGTCGGCAGCTCGGGACCTTGCTCGATGGCCTTCTGAAACAGCGCCTGAGCGTCATCGAGCTTCTGCTGCTTGAGTGCATCCACTCCCTGGAGGGTAAGAGATTTCGCTTGCGCGAGCCGCGCCCGAAATGCGTGCAGCGCATTCAGCTCGTTCAATTCTTTCTGTGCTGCGCCAGTTTCCCCCTGAGCACGTAAAGCGATACCCAAGTTGTAGCGTGCCTTTTCAAAATCAGGTTTCAGCGCAATCGCCCTGCGAAAGGCAACGATCGCGCCAGTCAGGTCACCCGCAGCTTTGAGTCCCATACCGAGGTCAGTCTGCGCTTCCGGATCTTTGGGATCGAGTTCAACAGCTTTGCGGAACTGGGACAGCGCGCCAACCTGGTCGCCTTTGCGGCGCAGTGTCACGCCGAGCATCAAGTGTGCCTGTGCGGAGCGCGGATTGAGTTGGAGGGCGCGGCGAAACTCGGCCGCGGCGTCGTCTAACTTGCTGAGTTGTCCTTCGATCAGCCCCATCTCGAAATGGGTTTCTGCGGAAGGCTTCAACGCGAGTGCGCGCCGTAGTTCGGCCTCAGCGGCGGAAACATCGTTCTGCTGCAAGTAGACGCGCGCTAGGAAGCGATGCGCGCCCGCGTTTGCTGGATCCAAATCTACGGCTGTGCGTAGTTCCTTAAGTGCGGCGGCAGGGTCGTGCAGATCGTACCAGGTCGCGCCTAAACCATAGTGTGCATCGGCCCAGTTCGGCTTAAGCCTTAGTGTGGCCTCGAACTCTTCAACCGCCTGCCCAAGGTCGCCTTTTTTTTTCAGTGTGAGCGCTAGGTTGTAATGCGTGAGCGGATCGTTCGGTTCGAGTGCCAAGGCTTTCTTGTAGTTCGCGATGGCCTGGTCCCAGGATTTCTTTTGAGAAAGCTTGACGGCCTGGTGGGCGTAACTTGCAGCGGTTTGAGCCGGGGACGGCGCTGTGAAGAGGAGGACGGCAAGCAGCCAGAACATCATTACCTTACAGCCTACCAGAGCACCCAGGCGGATCATGCGTTTCCCGGGAATTAGTTCATGCGGGCCGACCTGGGCGGAGGCGGGACAAGCATTCTCGCTTGTCCCACGTGAAACGACGCAGCTTAAAAGTAGAATTTCGCGCTGATCTGCCCGATGCGCGGGTCCTTCGCCGAGGTTACCACGCCCATCTGATCGCCGAAGATGCTGAAATTGCCGTCCGGGTTATTGAATTGGGTGTGATTGAAGACGTTAAAGAACTCTACCCGCATTTCAAAGGCTGTAGATTCCGTAATAGCGGTCCTCTTCATCAGACCGATATCGAAGTTGTTGATTCCGGGGCCGTGGAAGAACTGCCGACTGGAGTTGCCGAACGCTCCCACCGGTCCTGACTCGAATGCATCTCGGTTGAAAAAGGTGTGATCCGGGTTGCGGGGATCCTGAATGTGAATCTTGCCTACAATGTTCGGCACATCTGTGTTCCCACTGCCAAAAAGAGAGACATCATCTCCGTTCTGGCTGATCGCAACCGGCAACCCGCCGGTGAAGCGGGTTATGCCGGAGAAGTTCCAGCCCTGCGTCAGGCGTTTGGGCGCACCCGGGAAGGCCCGGTTGAAGGGAAGGTCCCAGCTGTAACTGAATACAAAGTTGTGGGTGACGTCGAAAGACGCGAGTGAGCGAGAGAGCCTCGGATTCGAAAAATTGACCCATTGGTTGAAGCCGGAGGAATTGTCGATTGCTTTGGAGTATGTGTATGCCGCCAGGAAGGTCATGTCAGCGGCCTTTCGCTCCAAGGTCACCTGTCCCGAATTGTAGTTCGAGTTGGCAATATTGACTGTGAAACTATTGTTGTCGCCAAAGTTGGGCGGCGCCGTAAACACGGAATTGAGTTTGTCACGCGTGCCGAACACCTGTGCGCCGCTGGGAAGAGTGTAGGTTGTGTTCTCCCCAAAAGAATCACAAAACGGCGTGGCACCTTGCTGCCGCAATTGTAGGCAGAGCGCGGGATTTCCGGGAGTCGCATCGTATTGTGAGATCAAGCGATGACCTTGGGTTCCCACGTACGACAACGTCAACACAGTGTTTGGAGACAACTCCCGCTCGATTGAAAGGTCGTAGTGCTCTGCGTACGGGAGTCTGTTGTGAATGTCATATCCAGGCGAGAACGAAATTGGCAAGTAAATCGAGTAGTCGAGAGTTGCGTTCGCCGGGCTACCTGGAGTCGGAAAGGTGAATGGGAAGCGCTGCGTCTGCGAGGCTCCGGTAGCTCTGGTTCGGAATGGCTCATCGAACATCGTAGATTCCGGCGAAACCCAATACAGACCAAAGGGAGCATCGCCAACCTCGTAGAACAGGTTCAGGTCCTCGATGGACGTGTAGTAGATACCGTAAGACGCTCGTATGCTGCTCTTGCCGGGTCCGCCAAAGACCTTGGCTCCTAAACCGTCGCTAAAGCCTGGCGAATAAGCAATGCCGACGCGTGGAGCGAAATTGTTATAGCGTGTCGGGGCGAGCGTGCTGGGGATGCCCGGATCTCCGGGAACAACCCAACCCAGTGGGGCAGTCGGGAATTGGGTCGATTGCAGACCGGGGACGATGGTTTCAATCTTGCCCTGGGTGTCGTACCACGGCATACTCGCTTCCCATCGCAAGCCGAGGTTCAAGGTTACGTTCGGCTTGAGCTTGTATGTGTCCTGAATGTACGCGCCACCATAACGACTGCGGGAATCGAGAAACTGCTGGCTGCACTGGTTGTAACCGACCGGCGCCCCGATCAGGAAGTCGGCAAAATCCGATCCGGTCTCGCTGCCATTAAACGTGAAATCCCCATTGGGTGCGCAGGTATTGCGTTCATTGATCTGCAGGTAGCGGAACTCGCCGCCGAACTTGAGTGTATGGGCCCCCATCGCCTTCGAAAAGCTGTCGGAAAAATGAAAAGTGTTGTTCGGTTGAAAGGTCGTGAGTGTGTTAACGCCGATTGAGAAATTATTGAAGTATTCGGGTGGAACCGCCTGTGGGAATCCCGCCGGCCCGGACGGGTTGATGCCCAAGGTGCCCACACCAGTCACGAAACCGAGGTCGGAGAGTTGCGCGAAGCTGCTCTGCGGCTTGTCCGTCACCGTAGAAACCCGGAAAAAACTCGCGCGAAATTGGTTTACAGCGGTTGGGCCAAGTGTCTTCGTATTGCTAATTACGAACTGCTGTGCGCGGGACGGAGTGACACTTGCAAAACCTGGCACGCTGGCGTTCAGAGCATTCTCTACAGTCGAGTCATCGAAGTGATAATAAAAGGACCAGTTGCCGGTCTTTTGATTGATGAAGTCTACGCGCTGTCCGAACTTGTCATCCCGCACTGTGTTCCTTTGGCTGTTGTCGGAAAAGTTGTTTTCAGTGCCCGGAAGGGTCGGCACTGGGATATACGGCAGTATTCCGACGGCTGGGGCCGCAAAGGCATTCTGCGGGATGATGCCGTTAGGAAATACGCACTCGGCGGTGCTGGTGCACGGGCTATAGATAAAGCTCCCTGGATTATTGATGTCCGGCACCGCTTGGAAAGCATAACCCTCCGTGTCACTGACCGGATACCCCAGCCGATCGGAGAGCTTCTGAGCCCAATACGCTCCTTGAACTTGTAAAGGGGTACCGTTGTCATCAACAAAGGCATCTATCCCAAAGATTCCTTGGCGTTGGTCCACAGTGGGCAACGTCACCAAACCGGTACTCGCGCCAACCACTTGGCGCGTGCCTTGATAATCTGTGAACCAGAAAAGCTTGTTCTTCCAAAACGGCCCGCCCACCGCGTAGCCAAACTGATTGCGGCGCAATTCCGACCGGCTGGGATCAAAATAATTGCGGGCGTCAAACTTGTCATTCCGTAAAAACTCGAAAACAGTTCCGTGGATGCTGTTAGTTCCGGACTTGGTAATCGCGTTCATCACCGATCCGCTAAATTTTCCGTATTCGGCGTCAAAGCTGTTGGTGATCAATCGGAATTCTTCGACTGAATCCAGATTGGGAACTAATCCCGCACCCAGATTGCGTCCCTCGCTGACGTCTCCTCCATTCACGAGGAAGGCATTTGAGGTTTCTCGCTGGCCGTTTACCGAAAGGTTTCCAGGCGAGGTTATGTATCCCGAAACCGGGCGGTCCTGCTGCATTGACCCGGACGTGACGGGCACAACCCCGGCCTGTAGCCCGAGAAGATCCAGGTAGCTGCGGCCATTTAGCGGGAGGGCGAGCATCTTTTTCGAATCGACTACATCGCCCAGTTGCGTGCTCTCAACTTCCACTTGCACCGCATTGGCGGAGACGCTGACCTCCTGTTGCACGCTGCCAACTTGAAGCGTTATATCAACGTGCAATTGGTCATTCACCTTCAAAACGATATCCGTGGCGGTGAATGGTCCGAATCCGGAGGCAGTGGCGGTCAGCTTGTAGTTCCCCACGGGCAGAGCCAGAATGTGGTAGGAACCGTCTGCAGCCGAAGTAGTCTCCTGGCTGTAATTGGTTTGCGCATTGGTCACTACAACGCGTACGCCCGTAACCACCGCCTGCGAACGGTCGCGTACTACACCCAGAATCGACCCGGTCACGTCCGCACGAAGAAGGTTCGAGAAAAAGAGAGTTACGAGAACCAACAGAAGAGTTGAGGCTACACGTCCACGAATCTCCATTGGGCCCTCCCCGAAACGCGTGTACCATCTCACAAAATACCGATGGTAATCAAGCAGAAATCTCAGGCCGTTACCTTCCTGGCCGCCTGCACAACTGTGCGGATTTAACGTTTTTGGCGTGGATTCGCGACTATACTATCGGGACGGTCCACCTCACGAATCCGACCGGCGAGATCAATAGCAGTAACTTCGGCTAGATCAGTGGCGCTCGTGATGGCCGGGTCCGGACAGGCGGCGCTGCAGTTCGCTTTTTGAGCGCAACAACAACTAAACGAGGGACGATGCGGCTTTCGATACCCGCGCTGGATCTCAAAGTTGTAATTCGAATCTCGGCTCGAATGCTGCTGAGCCGGGCTACCATCCCCATTGTTGTTTTTTCCTTTCTTGCGCAGAGCGGAGTTGCTTCCGCTCAATCTCCAGCAGGAAATACCGCAACGCAAACTGGAACCATTCGTGTCGACGCAGCCCCGTCCCACGTAATCAATTCATTCGATCCCGATAGCGCGCTAGGCAGCTCGATTGATGTGCTGTCGCGCACAGGCATCGACAAAGTCTATACACCGCATATTGTTCAGGAATCTCTCTCTGCGGGTTGGGGGCCGATCACTTATCGCAACAATAGTGAGCTTCGCATGGCTGCTTGGCACTGGACGGAAAATGGAACATGGAGCGACTCGGCGCACCGAAGCGGATATTTCACCGGCAGCACAGACCTGAAGGAACCGATTAAGTACATCCTGGCCTACGCATTACCTCATCGTGGTTTCGCCACCAGCGGGGATCGTCCGATACAAGGGCCGAATCTCACGTATTGGAAGAGCAATCCGTACCTCACCAGCAAGTTCACCGGCGAAAGCGACGCGCTGCATCCGCAATGGGTGGTGGTCGACCTCCAGGCTGAAAAGCCAGTGAACGCCGTCCGCATTGCCTGGATGAACCCTTATGCGACAGCGTACCAAGTGGAATATTGGATTGGGGCTGACGCGCTCGACTTCGATGAAGGCCCCAAAGGTGAATGGAAACTTTTTCCCTCCGGCGTGGTGAAGAAGGCCAGCGGCGGCACAGTTACCTTGAAGCTCTCTGACATACCGGCTTCCACGCGATTCCTGCGCATCTTGATGACAGAATCTTCGAATACATGCGACGAGCATGGATCGGACGATGTTCGCAACTGCGTGGGCTATGCGATCCAACAAATCGCGGCGGGCACGACGGATACCGCCGGCACTTTCGTCGAGGCGACGAAAGGTCCGGACGAGAAGCGGACTACCTATTGCGTGTCCTCCATCGATCCCTGGCATTCCGCCGCCGACGTGAACGAGGGAGGAAACTATCAGCACAGCGGCTTCGATATTTTCTTCACCAGCGGACTTACCAATAGTCTGCCGGCGATGATTCCCGTCACCATGCTCTACGGCACGCCCGAGGACGCCGCCGCGCAGATCGCTTACATCGAGAAGCGCGGCTATTCCATTGGGTATATAGAAATGGGCGAGGAGCCCGATGGCAAACACGCTATGCCGGAAGACTACGCGGCGCTTTATCTACAGTGGGCTACGGCTCTCCACAAGGTTGATCCCAAGCTCAAACTGGGTGGCCCGATTTTCGAGGGAGTGAACGAAGACATCCGAGTGTGGCCCGACTCCCAGGGGCGCACATCCTGGATGGGGCGCTTCGTGGGTTATTTGAAAGCGCACGGCCGGCTCTCCGACTTGGCCTTCGTTTCGTTCGAGCATTATCCGTTCGAGCCGTGCACCATCACCTGGAAAACTCTATACAAAGAGCCGCAACTGATGAAGCACATCCTTCAGGTGTGGAGGGACGACGGTGTGCCAAAGGAAGTGCCGCTGATGGTGACGGAAAATCATCTCGCCGCCAGCCTCACCGGACCCATGACCACGATTTTCGCCGCGTTGTGGCTGGCCGACAATATT
>Ga0193750_1000231_pt1 | contig 15892 bp, 13 predicted proteins | sample L1c1metaG_FD_160569 | JGI IMG/M metagenome (GOLD analysis project Ga0193750, IMG submission 160569) | Soil microbial communities from a riparian zone of the East river system, Colorado, United States - L1c1 | ecosystem: Environmental > Terrestrial > Soil > Riparian zone | place: USA: East River... | reverse complement strand
AGCGAAGTCCGCTTCCAGTTTCCAGCGCAAAAAGAGATCACGCAGCAATCGGCTGGTGCCGTAATAGGCATCGACGTGGGCGAGAACGTGATCGCCGGGTGCGAGTGCGGCAAGTAAACCCATTGCCGCCGCCATGCCGCTGCCGAAGGCTGCCGCCGTGGCGCCGCCTTCTAGCGAGCTCACGCCTTCCTCCAGCGCTTTGCGATTCGGATTATCATTGCGCGTGTACATGAACCCGCGCGAATACGTTCCTTCCACGTCGCGCTCGAAAGTGGTGGAGAGATGAATCGGGGCCACCACCGCTCCGGTCGCCGGATCGATCTCATGCCCGGCATGAACCGCGAGTGTTTCCACGCGAACTTTACGCCAATCTTTCATAACTAGCGCAATCTAGGCGGCGAGCTCCTCGGTTGCCAAACTTTTCGCCCGAACGGTCTAAACCCAACGGCCAGGCAAGATGCCTGGCTGCCCCCACAGGCTGGAAGCCTATGCCCCTACCGACGCTGGTCCGAATCCCGGCGGCGAATTCGATTTGACGACACGGGGCAGCAAGCGCAAATACCAGACTTCGGTGCGCCTTTTTCGGCGTCTCCAAACCTATGAGTTCAGCGCTGGGCATCTATCAGGACGACGTTTTTAAAATGGCGTGCGAGCAATTTCGTGTCATTGCCGACTATCTCGAAATCGATCAAAACCATCGTGAACGGTTAATGCTGCCCAAGCGCGCCATCGCCGTGACGCTGCCGGTGCACATGGACGATGGCAGCACCAAGACTTTTCAAGGCTACCGCGTGCAGCATCACCTCACGCTTGGTCCGACCAAAGGCGGCACCCGCTTCGCGCCTGATCTCTCGATGGGGGAGACGGCCGCTTTGGCGATGTGGATGAGCTGGAAGTGCGCACTCAACGGTTTGCCTTACGGCGGAGCAAAAGGGGGAATCGCCTGTGATCCAACGAAACTTTCGCGCAGCGAATTGGAAGCGGTCTCGCGCCGTTACATGCAGGAAATGATTCCGTTCGTCGGGCCGCACACTGACATCATGGGCCCGGACATGGGAACGAACGAACAGGTGATGGCCTGGTTCATGGACACCTATTCGGTGTATCAGGGTTATGCGGTAAGCGAAATCGTCACCGGCAAACCCGTTTCGATCGGTGGCACCGAAGGCCGCCGCGAATCCACCGGACGCGGCGTTGTTTATCTGATCGAGCGCGCGATGGACATGTTGAAGATGGATCCGACCGAGTGCACCGCGATCATCCAGGGGTTCGGCAACGTCGGATCGGTCGCGGCCCTGTCGCTTGCGCTAAAGACCGGGATCAAAGTCGTGGGTATCAGCGATGCGACCACAGCCGTTTACAATCCCAAGGGAATCGACGTGAAAGCAGCGGAGCAGCACGTTTTGAAAAAAGGAAATTTGCGCGCATTCGATCAAGGCGATCGGATTGATCCTAACGAAATGCTGGTGCAGAAATGCGATGTTCTGGCGCCGTGCGCGGTCGATCGCGTGATTAACGAAAAGAATGCTGCCAAACTGCAGTGTCGCATTCTGGCTGAAGGCGCGAACGGGCCGACGACGCCGGAAGCGGATAAAATTCTCGATCAACGCTGGGACCACGTTTTCGTTATTCCAGATATTTTGTGCAACGCTGGTGGGGTGATCGTTTCCTATTTCGAATGGGTGCAGGGTTTGCAGGCTTTCAGCTGGAGCGAGACTGAAGTGACCGACAAACTTTTCCGCATCCTGGAACATTCCTTTACCCAGGTGATCCGGCGCGCGAAAGCGCACAAGATTTCGCATCGCATGTCCGCCATGGCGACCGGGGTCGAGCGAGTGATGAAAGCAAAAAGCACCCGCGGTTTGTTCCCATAACCCAAGGCGATGGCGAAACTCGCCGCTTCATTGCGCGCCTTGCTGGCGCGCTCGATTGATTACGCCGGAATGTTTCCGCCGTGCCAGCTCGAACTTGAGCCGGCGCTGAAGAATCAAGCGCAATATTCGCGCACGGCTGATGCGTGGATGCTGAGTGCGTTTGTCCTCCCGGTCCAACAATTTGGTTCCGCCAAACAATTGCTGACAGAGTTTGATCCGCTACATCCACTGCAGGTTTCCGCGCTCGGGCCAAAAACTGAAAACGCAGCTGCTTTTCGTGCCGCTCTGGCGAAGACCGATGCGGCGATTCGTTCGCTGTCGGTGCACAATGTTGATCTTGTGTCGGTCAACCAGCTCGAAATGTTTCTGCCTCACGATGTCGATTCGCAGTTGCTGAGTGAAGCGAGATCGACCCTCGGATCTTTGCCCACTTTCTGGGAGGCCCCGTCGAGCAGAGCAGAACAAACCATCGCGTTGGTTGCCGAACTCAATTCCAATGCTGATTCGCCGACGTTCGGCTACAAATTACGCACCGGTGGCGTGACCCCGGACGCGTTTCCAACTTCGGCGCAGATCGCGCAAGCACTGGTCACGCCGGTCACGCACCAGGTTCCGATCAAGTTCACGGCGGGCTTGCATCATCCGCTCCGCATGTTTCGCAATGAGGTGCAGACGAAAATGCACGGCTTTTTAAATGTGCTCGGCGCAGCTGTGTTGTCGGCCGAGTACAAATGGGATTCACGACAAACGGCCCTCATGCTGGAAGATGAAAATGCAGATTCGTTTTCCTTTACCGACGAATTTTTCGCGTGGCGCGAATGGAAAATCGATGTCAAACGGCTGCACAACCGGCGGAAATTTGTCACTTCGTTCGGCAGCTGTAGTTTCGACGAGCCGCGCGAAGATTTGCGCGCATTAGGATTTCTGTAGCCGCGGTCGTCGGCCGCGGCCAGTAGCCGCTTGAATTTGTTGTAGCGGCGGTCTATGACCGCCGAACGACAACACTTTCGGCGCCGATAGAGCGCCGCTACAGAAGATGCCACTTAAATCTTTTATCAACATTCTGCCCGATTCCGATTTCCCGATTGAGAATTTGCCCTTCGGCGTTTTCAAGCCGCGCGATGGAAACGCGCGCGTTGGCGTCGCCATCGGCGATTTAATTCTCGATCTCTCAGTTCTGGAAGCGCGTGGATTCTTTTCCGACGTTGTAGCTGCCGCTGTCCCCAGCGGCAGAAAAAGAACTCTGCCGCCAGAGACGACGGCAGCTACAACGCTGTTTGCCAGCGATGCACTAAATGCTTTCATGGCGCTGGGTCGCCCCGCGTGGAAAAAAACGCGAGACATTTTGCAGAACCTCCTCTCGACCGAAACCACCACCTTGCGGGACAACGCAGAGCTACGGGCGCACGCGTTTCACAAACAAGGCGAGGTGACGATGCAACTCCCCGCGCGCATCGGCGATTACACCGATTTTTATTCTTCGTATCATCACGCTCACAACGTCGGCACGATGTTGCGCGGACCGGAGAACGCGCTCATGCCAAATTGGAAATGGTTGCCGGTGGCCTATCACGGCCGCGCCAGTTCAATCGTCGTTAGCGGAACAGAGGTAAAGCGACCACACGGACAAACGAAGCCGCCGGATGCGAGCGCTCCGGTTTTCGGCCCGAGCAAAAGCCTCGACTTCGAATTGGAAACAGCATTTTTTATTGGTCCCGGAAATCCTCTCGGCCAGCCTGTCTCAGTCGATCGAGCGGAAGACCACATTTTTGGGATAGTGCTGATGAACGACTGGAGCGCGCGAGATATCCAAACCTGGGAATATCAGCCGCTCGGTCCGTTCCTGGCGAAAAACTTCTGTACCAGCATTTCGCCGTGGGTGGTAACGCTGGAGGCGCTCGATCCGTTTCGGAAACCGTTAGCGGCCCAAGATCCAGCACCCATGTCGTATTTGAAACGCGCAAACGATTTCACTTTTGACATCCAGTTGGAAGCACGCTTGCAGACCGCCAGGATGGGCGAACCCCAAACGATTACGCGAAGTAATTTCCAAAACCTTTACTGGAGCATCGCGCAACAACTCGCGCACCACACCGTCAACGGTTGCAATCTTCAGCCGGCCGATTTGCTTGCGAGCGGCACGATCAGTGGACCGACCGAGGAATCGCGCGGTTGCATGCTGGAATTGACTTGGCGCGGGCAAAATCCGCTGAAGTTAATAGGCGGTGAAACCCGAAAATGGCTGGAAGATGGCGACACCCTTTCGATCACGGGCTGGTGCCAGGGAGATGGTTACCGAGTTGGCTTCGGCGAAGTGAGCGGGCGCATCATCGGCGCGTGACGACCCTCGCGCGTCTGCTTTCCTGGATTGGTCATCCACTGGTATTTGTCCTGGCTTCGGTTGCGGTTGTCGTGGGCACACAACTCGGTCCTCGCACCGGGTTACCCATTCTCTTCGCCTTGCTCCTCGGCACCCTCCTGCCAACCGCCATCCTGCTTCTTTCCGGAGTTCGCTCCGGCCGATGGAGTGATGCAGATGTGTCCGTCCGGAAAGAGCGGCAGCGCTTTTTTCCGTGGGCAGTTCCGTTCTCGTTAGCTGGTGTGATCGCAATGTGGTGGTTGCAAGCGCCGAGTTACATCATCCGCGGTGGAATGGTTACACTCGGCCTCTTCCTCGTCTCCTGGTTGGCCAATTTTCGTCTGAAACTTTCACTTCACGCTCTCTTCGCCTTTTACTGCGCGATAATTCTTCTTCGAATCGGTCTGATCTGGGGCGCTATTGCCTTGGTGCTCGCCGTCCTGGTGGCATGGTCCCGATTATTTCTGCGGCGCCATACTCGCATCGAACTAATTGTCGGAATCGTGCTCGGCCTAATGGGAGGATTTGTCGCCGCCTGGTGGTGAAGTGAGCGATCCGTGGAGGGACACGCGCTGTCGTGTCCCAAATATGGGGCGCCGACAGCGCGGACGCTCTCCAGGTTCAGACTCTGCGAGGTGCGATCTTTCTCCAGTTCCTCCGGAGAAGATGAACTTGACGGCTTAAAGCCGTCAAGTTTTGGCGCCTGAAATCACATTGAGTATTTGTGATATGAGTGATGAGTTCTATTTTCGGTGGCGACCAATTTTCCAACCGCGACGCGGGCTTGCCCGATCCGCGTTTTGAAACCCGCGAAGATCCGCGCATTCTTTATTCACCCGAACTTTGCGCGCCAAGGAATTGGGCGCGCAATTCTCGACCGGTGCGAAGCGGACGCTGCCAGCCAGGGATTCATTTCGTTGGAATTAATGTCCACCTTGCCGGGCGTCGAATTTTATCGCGGCTGCGGTTACGTCACGACGGATCCGATTTTTTCACGATGCCACCGGCGTAGCACTGGAATTCGTGCCGATGAAGAAAGCCTTGCCGACATCGAGCGCGTGCTAGGAGGACGCGAGATTCTCCCCGAGCTGGAAGCTGCTCGCTCCGCCCGGGGAGCACAAGGATCCCGGCGTTTTATTGCGGCGTCTCGCCGAGATACCCATTCCCAACAAAAGAAATTGCCCCCGGCAGATGGCTTCCTTAGCGATTCTACCGTTCCGAGACAGCTCGCGATGGCGTTACGGTACTGTGATTTTTAAAACCTGCCCAAGGCCATTCGGTGGTGGACCAAAGCCGACGTTCGAAACGTAAAGCGCGCCATCGGGACCGAAGGTCATGGCCGTCGGGAGGAAGAGTCCTGACGCGATGAGCGTACGGGTACCAGATGGATCAATTCGTATCACTTTGCCGGTCCCCGGCGTTGGGAATTGCTTCCCCGTAGTGTTCTCCAGTACATACAGTCGATCCGCGGAATCAAAAGCAAGGCCGAGAATAGTGGTGAGACCAACGCGGAAAACACTTATTTGACCGGTTGGTGTAATCTTGAGGACCTTGGACGAGCCCTGAACAATCGGAAAAGTATTAAGGTTTCCAACATAAAAGTTGCCATTGTGGAAGACCATCGCCGTCGGCACGATGTGGCCCTGGCTGGCAGAAATATCGACGACACGGGAGATCGGAGCCCCGGGCGTAATCTTATCCAGCTCGCCGTGGTTTGGTTCGACGGCGTATAAATCACCGCCCACCGCTATCATGCTGTACCAGGTTCCGTCGGGTTCAAAATCGTCAGGACTGGGATTCGCGACAGGATGATTCATCTGAAATCTGCTAAGGTTGGCGATAAGACTCCAAGAGCTGTTGGCATGAACGCGTATCACGCCATTAGGGACGCTCGGCACACCATGCGAGCAGCCAGCTCCGGCGAAAATGGCATAAAGCGTGTTTCCGATGAACGCGACATCAGCCACGCCACTGATCAGACTGCCCGAGTCTGCACTAGTCTGGCTTGACGGCAAATTGTCCACTACCGTCGTGCGGAAGCCGCGAGGACCGATTTTGGAAATGCGCGCGCCAGTAACGTTCCCGGTGTACGGTCCAACAGCAGGGACCACTACACAGGGCGGATTTAAGCCGCCAGTTCCTCCTTCGGCGACATAAAGAAAGCCGTCGGGGCCAAACTTGAGGCCGCGCGGATTGTTCAATCCGCTGGCAAAAACCGAGACGGTGGACGCAGTGGGTAACGCGACCTCATCTATACTGTTGCTAGCCTCGGCGGTGTTGGGGTTCGGCGCGCTTTCGTCTGCTGCTGCTTTGGCCCTCCACGAAGGAACAGAGCAGGCGAGTGTGAGCGCAATCAGAGTTGTCGTTTTTTTGAGTTTCATTTCTTCTCCAGGTCGATGTTTTGCGTGCTTTAACCACAATCCAGTTCCGCGCGTAACCGGGAATCAGCCTGCGCGAGGTGCGTGCACAGCAGTGCGACCTCCATTTCGGTTGACTCGGGGCTCCAGTTGGATCTGGAAATCGCGTAAAGCGGCGATCAGCGGAGGTCCAGCCCCACAGACTTGTTCAGCCTGGCCGAAGATCGGTTGATACGTCGGATAACGTAATCGGCGTCATCCTGAGAAACAGCCCGGCAGGTTGTCAAGCTCTAAAGTCGACGGTAAGACATGGCGCACAGCCGTATGGGGCATTGATTTATTTTCAATTCGCACGGCTGCAATATAATGACGGCACTCTCTCGGCGTCTCGCCACCTCATTTCCGGCAGCGCCGTAATATTGAGCGGGTGGGGAAGAGGGTGATTTTATCACGGAAACACGGGACCCGCTATTCACCGGCACAGAGCAGAAGGCCGAAAAGCCAGCGTTTTTCCATCAGCCACGCGCACGCGCGATGGCTGTAACGAATCACAGTTTTGGCACTTCAACTGCTGCCTTCACTGGTTGATTGGTTGGGCTGCCGTTGCCGGGAAAAACTGAATGAAAAAAACGCTTCTACTCTTGGCGACGCTCGGATGTTCCATTTCCTTGGTCTCCACCTACGCCACTACCATCACGATCGATCTTGGGCCGCCCGGTCGGGTTACCGGCGAGAAGATCGTCAGCTTTACCGACCCGAGTGGTCTTCAGCTCAATGGGCAAACGGTCTCCTTGGATTTGGTCTTTAGCGGCAATGGCTTCGTGCGGCTTTTCAAAAGCACGAGCTCAACATTTCTTTTGCTTCCAATGCTGGACGTGTTCGGCGCGGGCACGATCAACAATCCAACCGGCAGCGGCTACCTGTTTGATGAGGCCGGTAACCCAATTAGTTCTATTACATCTTTCGGAGGCTCGGTCACCACTGATCCGGGTGGAGAATCTTTCCGTCTTTCTCTTGGTGGTTTTTTCCCGCTTTTAGCTGATGAGACTGGCAAACCTGGCGAAGACGGACCCTTCCCGCTAGATATTTACGGCGCTCACCTTGACATCACCCTGCCGAACGGTTCGGCCTTCAGCGTGACTGGTGGCGAATTCGGTTTGTTTCCGAACGCCTCACAGCCTTGGCACAACCAATTCCAAATTGGGAATGTGCCTGATTCAGGCGGCACGCTACCTTTAGCGTTTTTCGCCGTTGTGCTGCTTTTTAGTCTTGACGCCGCGATGCGGCGATGTCCCTAGTCGCAACGTCAGCCTCGGCCGTGAGGTAGCACCGCTAACACTCCCAGACGACAAACACACTGGGTTTTTAAAATGCTAAGCGATTCCGAACAGCTTTGGCTGCCGGTCGTTACAGGGACTGGCGATTATGCGACACTGGGAGGAACCGCCCGCGATATGATCGTATTTTCTTATTAGGCTGGGCCCGCCAGGATTCGAACCTGGGACCAAGGGATTATGAGTCCCCTGCTCTAACCGCTGAGCTACAGGCCCATCTGCCTATGAAAACCGCGCCTCCAACGTAAGGTTAGAATCTCCAATTGACGGTATGCTGACATGATGGTGAGCATCTGCGACGATTTGCAACATGAAGCGACCCACTCTCACCGTTCGTCAATACCGCACAACTGTGTGGGCGCAACCGTTCCAAGCTGACCGAGTTCAGGATTCTGTAGGCGACGGGGCTATTTCAAGGGTTGGCGACTAATTGTGGTGCAGGTTTGCTAAAGGCGACCTGGTTGCTCACTCTCTAGACGGTCGCAGTGAGGGCCTCGATCTGCTTCTTCATCTGTGCGATCTTGCCTGCTTGTTCCTGCACCTTGCGATGTTCTTTCAGGAACTCGTTAAGCAACATGGCGTATACTGCTTCGTAACGGACAGTGTTCACCTTGCCGTAAACATCGCGAGCCACTAGTTCCGGATCGACCTTCTCTACTTGCTCGGCTATCAACCCAAACTGCGGAATACTCTTCGGATCCAGTTCGTGTTTATAGTGAAAGATAACCGGTTTTAGAGCAAGGATTGCCTCGCTCGCCTTGTCCATCGGTTTGATCGCTTCCTTGAAGCGCGCCGATGAAGGGACCGTCCCGAGATGCCCGTCCGGGCCGATAGTCACGTTTACACCGCTCGCTTCTGTAGCTCCATAAACGCCTGCCATGTAAGCGACACTTTGTTTGCCTGGGGTGCCAATTCGCAGCGTACCGGCCTCACCCGCCGCCCCAACGTTCCCGATGTCAATGTTGTAATTGCCGGTGGTCAGGCTGCTACCAGCATTATAACCGAGAGCGATGTTGTCTGAGCCTGTGGTGTTGGCGTTAAGCGCAAATGCTCCCTCGCCGGTGTTGCGCTTGCCAGTGGTATTGAGAAACACCGTATGCAGGCCAGTCGCAGTGTTGAAGCTACCGATGGTGTCGCGGGAGAGTGCGCCGTTACCCGTGGCCGTATTACGAGTGCCTGTCGTGTTGCTGTAAAGCGCTCGATACCCGGTACCGGTGTTTTCGATGCCACTTGTATTGGCGTACAAACCCTCGAAGCCAACAGCTACGTTGTCGAACCCTGAAGTGACGCTGAAGAGAGCGTCTTCCCCCTCAGCGGTGTTGCCGTTTGGGTAGCCTCCGTCCGGTGCCGGCGTCACTGCTGGCACCGTCTGCGGAGGCGCAAACCAGCAGGTGAGCGCCAGCGCGATGAGAAGAAAACCATGCGGCAAAGGCGACTGGCGGATTACATTGGGAATGGATGGAGTTGCAGTTTTGAGAGCGGTCGAACGATGCATTGGGAGTTTTTTTCTATTCTCCCGGTCTTTTCCTCGCTGGAACTGCAAATCTGAAAGGGAGAGGGACTGCCGGGAGGAGAGAGGCCCTCGCTCGATTCAGATTTATTTGGCCGAAGGATGTTCGCCAATGTTCGCCGTTGTCCAGCTTTATTGCTGAACTCGGAATTATCCCTTTGCTTTCTTTGCCTACATATCGCAGCGCGCCCGATCACAGTAGCGTCTCTTCCAACCCGATCTCGAGTTGAATTTGTTTTTTAACCGCGGCCGACATCCGGTGAAGTTACCTAACAACAAATCAATTCATAATTGCGCTTTCCAGCGTTCCGTCGAGAGCAAAGCCCGCTCGAAAAGGGCGTGCCGGCTGTTATGTTCTGCCCTCGCTCTTAGTAAACTCGCTCGTTATCGTTCGCGTTCCGGATTCGAAATCGGCAATCCTACCTGCGACAGAACACACGAATAGACGATGAATCTCGGTGTACTCGGCCACTACCCGTCGCATTGCCGGCAAGAGGAAATTCAACCTCTGTGCTGTGGCAGCTGAGCGATTCGCATTAACCTCGATTAATGCGACAGTAGCCTTCCGCTTTTGCCGGCTAGAATTGCGGTCTGATAAATCGCGGAAGTTGTCTTTGCGCACTCTCGTTTTCCGATTTGCTTAGTAGCTCCGCATGTCCAGAAAACCCAGGCGTGTTCTCCTAAAGTTCGGCTCCGGCATTCTCACTCGGCCGCGCGCCAATGCGCTCGACGTAAAACAATTTGCGCGTCTCACCACCGAGGTAGCGCAACTCGTTCGCGGCGGATGCAAGTGCATCATCGTCTCCAGCGGCGCGGTCGCAGCCGGAATGCGTGTAGTCGGACTGAAGGAGCGTCCACACGACTTGACGACGGGACAGGCATGCGCTGCGGTGGGTCAATCAAAAATGATGCATCTCTATGCCTCGATGTTCGCAAAACATCAGCTCAACGTTGCGCAGCTTTTGCTCACGCATGGCGATCTCGACAGTCGTACCCGTCACCAAAATGCGAAGAACACACTAGAGCGTCTGCTCGAATGTAAGGATGTCGTGCCAGTCATTAATGAAAACGATTCGGTGGCGGTGGAGGAGCTGCGCTTCGGGGACAACGACCGCCTTTCGGCTGAGGTCGCGGTGCTGGTGGAAGCCGAATTGCTCATTATGCTTACAAGTGTTGACGGACTGATGGATCATGCCGGCAAACGGATTCCGATGATCGCGGATGTGACGGACGCGGATCGTTTCGTTCGCAGCGAAAAAGGCAGGGTCTCGGTTGGCGGCATGGTCTCGAAACTCGATGCCGTAAAACTTGCGATTGCGGCCGGAATTCCCACAGTGATCGCAAGCGGCCGGCGCGCCGGAATTATTCCGCGAATCGCGGCGGGCGAGCGAGTCGGAACACTGTTTCTTATTAGGGGAGAGAAGTCTGAGGCAACCTCACTTTGATCGGCGACGAGAGATTCAAGCGATTAGTTCTGCTTTGAAATGGACGATTTAAGAAGTGAAGTCTTGGATTTCGGCAAGCGCGCCGCCGCCGCCGCGCGCGCTCTCGCGCGGATGAGCACTGAGCAGAAAAACGCCGCTTTGCTCGCCATGGCAGATCAACTTGGCGCCAGCGCCAGCACAATCCTGCGCGCGAATGGTAAGGACGTCGAAAAAGCGAGTGCCGATCAGCTTTCCTTACCCATGATCGAGCGGCTAAGGCTCGACGAAAAACGTATTCAGGGGATGGCGGACGGCATTCGTAAGGTGGCCACACTCGAGGATCCAGCAGGAAAAGTCATCGCCCAATGGACCCGCCCCAATGGATTGCAGATCTCAAAAGTGCGTGTCCCCATCGGCGTTATCGGAATTATCTACGAATCGCGCCCGAACGTGACGAGCGACGCGGCAGTGCTTTGCACAAAGACGGGAAACGCAGTCATCCTGCGTGGCGGCTCGGAATCGATTCACTCGAACGTCGCCATTGCCGAAGCGCTCCGCGCAGGCGCAGCCAGTGCGGGGTTGCCCGAAGACAGTATTTTGCTCATTCCAAAGACTGGTCGCGATGCCGTGCGTCACATGGCCGAGATGGACCAATATATCGATCTCATTGTTCCGCGTGGCGGCCGTGCATTGATCGAAACAGTGGTTAGTTATGCGCGGATGCCGGTGATCAAACACTACGCCGGGGTCTGCATCGCATATGTGGACAGGCAAGCCGATCTCGATATGGCGGTGCAGATAGTGGTCAACGCAAAGACGCAGCGTCCTGGCGTCTGCAATGCCATTGAAACTGTGCTTGTGCACCGCGAAATCGGAGCTCCCTTTTTCAAAAAGATCGCGCCGATACTGGCCGAAAAGAAAGTGGAAATGCGTGCCGATCCCGACAGCTTCCATCAGCTCTCAGCTCTCAATTACCAGCCACTCCGCCGTGCCCGCGACGAAGACTGGACTACGGAATATCTCGATCTCATCCTCGCTGCCCGCACCGTGGACAACATCGAAAATGCGATTGCGCACGTCGAAAAATATGGCTCTCATCATAGCGACGTTATTATCACTCGCGACGTCGCGAGTGCTGAGAAATTCCTGAACGAGGTCGATTCCGCAACTGTTTACTGGAACGCATCGACGCGATTTACTGATGGCGCCGAATTTGGCTTTGGCGCTGAAATTGGCATCAGCACCGACAAGCTGCACGCGCGTGGGCCAATGGCACTCGAAGAGCTAACGACTTACAAGTACGTCATCCGCGGCGAGGGGCAAATTCGCGAATGAAATTTCCCGCAAGAGCGTTGTGGCAAGCGACGCTTCCCAGCTAATCGCCTCGTTAACTGCGATATGAAACAAAAGGAGAATCAAATGCCAAAAAAACGCGCACGCAAAAGCAGTAAACGGACCGTTTTTACAACTGCACAAAGCGGATCAGCGTTACCTTCGACGCAATGAAGCGGGCTAATTTAAAAAAGAGGTCAATGTAGGAAGATCGCTCGCAGCAGATCGCCGCCCCAAACGCAAAAAGCGAAGTCGCAAAAAAGGCACGCAGATTCGAGGCGACACCAAACGAAGTGGCGGCGTCCTCAAACGTGTCGTGCGAAAGCTGACTGGTGATTAGTTAATTTAGGATTGCGGTTTCCGAATAGACAACCTACAGCGAACTGGCTCACCATGTTTTTGCGCGTATTGATCCTCGCGGCCTTCATCACGTCGGCTGTGACGCAGATGGAGGCGGCCGAACAATCAATTGGTGATAAGGGGAGGCGAGTTGCCTCGACACCGACGCCGACTCCCCATCGGAAGAAGAAATCAAGGAAAAAACGATCGCCCTCTGCCTCGCCGGTCAGGGTAAAGAAGAAAATGGCGTCACCGTCGCCAAATCAGGAGGAAAAGAAATCGCCGTCGCCTTCACCGTCCGAGACCGCGTCGTTACCAACTCCGGCAGCGAACGGAGCGGTAGCACCGACCTCAACGGTTTCCCCGTCACCCAGCGAGATGCCCGCGCCGCAAAAATCAGTGTTGCCACAGAACAAAGGCCGAGGAGCTCCCAACGTTACGTTATCACCCGAAGCAATAACGAATTTTGAGAGTTATCCCCCGAAAGTGCAGAAGCTACTCACTTCGGCGCTCGAACTCACCAAGCGCAATCTGGATTACAAATATGGCTCCGCCGATCCGGCGAATGGTGGGATGGATTGTTCCGGGTTTGTTTACTACGTGCTCAATCAAAACGGCGTCGCCCCTTACGTACCTGATGACTCCAAGGACCAATACATTTGGCTTCGTAGCGCAGGCACCTTCGAGCCCGTGGTCAGTGGTAAGGACGATTCCTTCGAGCTCCAAGAGCTAAAACCGGGCGATCTCCTCTTTTGGAGCGGAACGTATTCGATCGAACGCGATCCTCCGATCACTCACGTCATGATTTATCTCGGGCGCGAGAAAAAAACCGGCGCACGCGTGATGGTGGGCGCGAGTGACGAACGCACCTATCAAAGTCAGCAGCGTTTCGGCGTCGGCGTTTTTGAATTCAAAATGCCACAGACGGAAAATAGCGAAGCTTATGAGGGAAGAGAGCGTCCACGCTTTATCGGTTACGGGCATATTCCGGGTTTGAACGAATGACGTTGTAGCGATGGTCTAAGACAATCGGATCTTCTTGGCTTTGGGCGCTCCCCAGCGTCGCCTCCAACTCCAAAAACGCGCTCAAGAGTTCGTCAGATTCCACGATATACCGCCGCCCATCCGCCTTGTCGGCGACGATTTCCGGTATTTCATTGGTGGCATAATGCCAGACTCAGCTAATCCTGTGCAACACGCCATCACAATCATCGAACTGGACGCGCAGTTCGCAGAAGTTCGCATGTGCGCGAGAGGAGCGATTCTTTACGAGGCTGAAACACTAGCCCGCAGCAATCAGAAAGTAAAACATAGCAAACCCCAGGTGACCAACCCCGAATGCAGTCAAATCGGGAACGAAAGCGCGCGCATTTGAAAGATATTTGAGAAGCGGTTCGGGCCGAGAATTTGCCCGACGTCACTTTTGATTCACCTTGGAGTGCAGAGAAAAGCGAAGGCTGTAATTTGGCTTAGCACCGGCACTCGAAAGCAAATTTCGGATTGCGGAGTGCGGAATGCGGATTTGAATGGCGCGTGCGGCGGCGGCTTGCGTTCCTGGCGGAAATCATTTTCATCAGCGCGCTAATTCTTGTCACACGGTGTGCCAACTACGGCGACGTCTTCTTCGGAGGCCAAATAAATTTCATTGATGCCGACTGCTATTCGCGGATGACACGCGCGCGGATTTGCTTCGAACACCCGGGCGCGATTGTCAGGCGACATGATTTTGAAAATTTCCCGAAGGGAACATCTCCGCATACGACCGCGCCTTTCGATTACTTGATCGTGCTGCTGGCTACCGCGCTGATACCGCTGAGCAGAAATGCGCTTGATCTGGCAGGGGCAATCGTGTCGCCGCTTCTATCCATGGCGCTGGGAATTTTCATTTGCTGGTGGACACAAAAAATGCGCCTGCAATTTCGCTGGGGATTTCTCATTCTTTACGGGGTGAGCCCAATGCTGGCGCATGGGTTTGCGCTCGGTCGGCCCGATCATCAATCGCTCTTGATTACCTTGATCGCGGTGGCGTTGTGCGCGGAATGGACATTCACGCAACAGGCAACGCGCGGGTGGGGGATCGTGAGCGGCGCGAGTTGGGCCTTGTCTCTTTGGGTATCGCTTTACGAGCCGATTATTTTGCTCGCAATCGTCGTCGCGTGTTCTGCCCGAACGATGATGAAGCGCGAACGACGAACAGGCTGGATTGTATTCGCGGCGGTTCTCGCAATTGCATTCGACATTGAGCGGAGAATTCCGGTGTGGCCGAGTCGGGAATTTGGCGGCGCGCTGAGAAATTGGAGCGCTACGGTAGGAGAATTGGCCCACGTCTCGTTAGCGAGCACGATCTGGTTTGACTGGTGCGGCTGCCTGTTATTGCTCGCGCCGATTTTGCTTTGGCCGAAATGGAATCGAAGCACACCATTGTTCCTAATCGCGCTTTTAATAACCTCGTTTGCCCTGACAATTTGGGAGGCGCGTTGGAGTTATTTCTTTGTGATGATTTTCGCGATGCTGGTTCCGCAAATCTTGTCCGTTCTGCGCAAACCGTTGGTTGCCGCAACTGTTTTTATCGTTGCATTGTTTCCGATCGCGCAAGCATGGGACCGCGCGTTTGCCGACGAGGAATTGGCACGGCGTGCGGAAAGCAAAATCGAGCAGCTCGAGTTACACGTAATTTCTTCGCAAATCGACGGCGCATTCATTGCGCCGTGGTGGTTTTCGCCCGCGCTGAGTTACTGGTCGCGGCAGCCGGGGGTGGGCGGGAGCTCGCATGAGAGTATCGAAGGCATAGTTGAAACGGCGACATTCTTCGGAACGCCAATTGCGGAAAAAGCAATGCAAATAATTGGTCGAGATAATGTTAACTGTGTCATTTCCTATGATGCCGATCGGATGGCGCAGAACTCAGGGCAGATCCTTGGAGTTGCAACTCCGAGAAACGCATTCTGTTATTTACTCGACCGTCGCCACGGCGAAGCCCCAACATTTTTGCGTCTCATCGCGCAGACAGGACACTTCAAGCTCTTTCGTGTGGAGAAATCATAAAAAGTTTCGTTTTCCAAGGGAACAGTTTGACAGAGTGGAACTGCGTCACAATACTGTTGTGTGTTAAAGAAATTCATCCCGCAAAGGCCCGGGCCGTCGATCGGCGAGGGCTCGCTAAACACGGGAAATGAGGAAGACAGTCGGGTCGCCTACCGCGAAGAAACCAGAAAACCAACGTTAACCGAGCATTCAAAACATATGGCAGAACACAGTGGCAAGGACGTTCTTTCGAGCGACGTCGAAATTAAAGGCTCAATCAAGTTTCAGAAGGAACTTCTGATCGACGGGAAGGTGGAGGGCGAGATCAATTCCGATGGG